>Ga0208750_1000143_pt1 | contig 20284 bp, 20 predicted proteins | sample Knorr_S15_td_O2m_FD_185602 | JGI IMG/M metagenome (GOLD analysis project Ga0208750, IMG submission 185602) | Marine microbial communities from Southern Atlantic Ocean transect - Knorr_S15_td_O2min_ad_340m_LV (SPAdes) (version 2) | ecosystem: Environmental > Aquatic > Marine > Oceanic | place...
TATCGATTTTTTCATTCTTTATCCCCTTTTTCCTATTACTTTGAATAATTATGCTAGCAAATGAAAGGACCGCTATCAACTTTGATTTTAAAAATTAAAGCCTTATAGTTCCTAGGAAAATGACTGTGTTTTCTTATATCTTAATTTCTATAGCCTTAATAATTCCAATTATCATTGGTCTTGCTTACATTTTTACAAGTAACGAGGCCGGTAATCTTTTAGAATACCAAAAATCTTCCAACTATAAGTTTGTAGAACTTTCTCATGGATTAACTGCTTATAAAGAATTTGGCTCAAAAAGTGATACTCCAATTATTGTAATTCATGGAGCAACCTTGCCTTCTGAAAGTTTTTTAGGTTTCTGTGAAGGTCTTAGTCAAAAGGGCTATTGGATTATTTGTTATGATCAATACGGAAGGGGATTTTCTGATCGACCAAAAATTAAATACGATATAAATTTATACATTTCACAGTTAAGCGAGCTTATAAATTATTTGTCAATTGATAATGTAATTCTTTATGGATCATCAATGGGTGCTCCAATTGCTATTAATTACTCTAATAAATATCCTAACTCAATTCTTGCAGTAGGTTTGCAAGTTCCTTTAGTGCAGGGGAAAAATAAAATATTAAAAATAATGAAGATACCTTTTGTAGGAAACGCTGTTCTTCGTTTTTTTGGAATCCCTTTTATAAAAAAAAGAGCTCTTCAATGGCCTTCTGAAGACAAGAGTCAAAGAATATTTATTGAAAAATATATTAAGCAATTAACCCTTCCAGGAACAGAACAGTCGATTCTTTCTTCTTTAAGAAATGTTGCTTCAGAAAATTTTTACCCAAGCTATGTAAATTTTTCTAAACTTAATATACCTATTCACATTTCATACGCTAGTGATGATGAAGAAATTAATCCAGCATCAGTGCAAAGCGTATTAGAAGCTACTCCTCATGCAGAAAATTTTATTTTTTCTGGTGGACATGGTGGAGGGATTAAGATCGTGCCAGAGATTATCAATTTATTTACAAAATTTTTAGAGAGAAATTCAAACTAATAATAGTTTATTTATTTGTGTAGTATAACTTTGAGTGCAGTTTTTTCTTTTTTGTCTCCAGTTTGCAGCCTGGCACTCTGATGCTATCTGAATCGTATCATTGCCATAGCGCTGATTAATATTGTCAATCGCCAACATAAGATTAGAGGATTTTTTTTTGACACTTGAAAAAAGACTTTGAGGTTCTTCGCCTTCAACATAAAATCCACTGAGTAATACACCTCCTTTTTTGTACTTATAGCCCTCCTTAAAAATTCTTCTAACAATGGATAAGGCAGCGTTAATAATAAGAATTGTATCGCAAGTTGGATCACCAAGCGTTATTGAATCACTGTTTGAGTAGTATTTATTTCCTCTGTCAAAGGGACTAGTCCTCAAAAATGATGAAACTGACGACGCTACCAAACCTTCGTCTCGAATTCGTTCAGTTGCTCGTCGTGCAAATGTCGTCATGGCCTGCTCTACATCTTCAATCTTCATTAATGGCCTACCAAATGTTCTTGTCGTACAACAACTTTTCCTTGTAGCTGAAATTTCTTGCAGAGGTAAACAAGAAATACCTCTTAGTTCTGTTACTGTTTTTAATCCATTAATGCTCATCATTTTTCTAATCCAATGATCCTCACAGTATTTCAGTAATTTTGCATTATAAATACCCTGACTAATAAGCTTTTTAGAAAGTTGGCGTCCTACTCCCCAAATTTCTCCAACTTCTGTTTGTTCTAAAATATTATCAATGCTTTTAATGTCGACTAATGAATAAACACCATCTAAGGTCTCATCATCTTTGGCAATATGGTTGGCTATTTTTGCAAGTGTTTTTGTTGTTCCAATGCCAATGCTTACAGGGATGCCAGTACATTTTAAAATAGTTGCCCTTAAACTTCTGGCATAGTCTTCATAGTTTAATCTAGCGCCCGTAAAATCAATAAATGCTTCATCGATTGAATATATCTCAATACTCGGTGCAAACTCAGATATGACGTTCATGACACGACGTGACATATCTGCGTACAATGTATAGTTGGATGAAAATACAATAACTTTTTCTCTTTGTATAATATCTTTAACTTTAAAGAGAGGCACTCCCATTTTTATTCCAAGAGCTTTGGCTTCTTTTGAACGAGCAATGATACATCCATCATTATTTGATAATGCAACAACTGGTCTGTTATTAAGCTTTGGATTAAATACTCTCTCACATGAAACATAAAAAGCGTTACAATCAATCAGTGCAAATACTTTCTTATGCATACCTTATTTATTAACTGGACTTAGAGTATGAACAACGTATGTACAAACCCCCCATATCGTAAAATCCATTTCTTCTGATACCAAAACATCAGAATAATTTTTATTTGCAGAAGATAGACTGATCTGTTTGTCTTGAATTTTAAGAATCTTAATACTTAGCTCTCCATCTACAACTGCAATTATAACTGACCCGTTTCGAAACTTTAAACTTCGATCAACAATCACAAGATCATTTGGATAAATTCCTGAACCAATCATTGAGTCTCCGCGTGCCCGGACAACAAAAGTTGAGTTAGGATGAGGAATGAGCTCTTCATTCAAATCGATAGATCCCTCAGTAAAATCTCTTGCTGGAGAGGGAAAACCACACTCGACCGCTTCTTTATAAAACGTTATAAACATTAGATAAATGATAATTTGTTCTTGTTTTGTTCTAATTATTGCATTACCGCAGATAAAAGTCAACAGTCTGTCTTTACGATTTAGGAAAGGAAGTGTTTTTGAAAAAAAGATACAACATCAAGAAAAGATTGTCTTCGCGTTTCCCAATTACCACCTGCATGGGCACCACGAATATCTGCAGTCTCATCAATAAAATGCTGTCGATTTTGAGGACTATCTACTTCAAAAGTATTATTATTTTCATCAATAAAAGAGCTTCGACCTTCTTTGTCTATATTAATAAATGAATTTTTTTTCAACTTGATAGCATTAGGGATAAATTGAACTGGTTCAATTGAATCAAATGAATGATGAGAATTTGGATATAAAGTAATATCTATGTTTTTTTTAGTTTTTTTAACTTCATTTACAAGAGATATTATAAGATCTGGCGGAGTATAGTCATCATCGGCTCCAGATAAAATACTTATAGGAGCATTTGTCCACCTGTTATCTTCTGGTTTAATATGTAATCCAGGATACAAAGGTAAATGAGCGTTAAATCGCTCACCATTTTGAGACAAACTTTCAATAATCGGTTCCCATGCAGAATAAAAAGATGTAGAACCACCAAGGCTCCATCCAGTAATTCCTATGCGTGAGTGATCAATATCAGGATGATTTTGTAATAGTGTCAAAGCTCGAAAAGCATCAGTAATCATAGTTGCAAGAGTTACTGACATTTGATCTTCTACAATTGATATTATGCCACGAGCTTCAAAGCTATGAATGCGAAAAATAGCAATGCCTTCATTAAGTAAATTCACCATATGTTCATGATGATGACCACGCCAACCATAACTACCATGAATACAAATCACCAAAGGACATGGAAAGATACATTTTTCAGGAAAAATTAGAGACCCAAAAACATCCTGATCTGGAACATCATCCATTTTGTTCAGAATATGATAAAACTCAAATGGGTTTGCAGACTTGTACAAAACTAACCCTGCTTCTCCACTTTTAAATTTTCTTTGTGTCATATAATTCCTTGTTCAATGTTGCAAAAGTTAATCCTGCTCGTTGTTTCCAATCATTTGGATGAGCAGCATAGAATATTATACATTTCTCATCATTTCAAAAGTCTAAATTTAATTTATTGTAGAAGTTCATGAATATTTTTATCTAGTGTTGCTTCAAAATCAGGATCATTACCTGGATTAGCAACGCAGTGTCCAAGTGGAGAAGAATAAGGAATAATCTTTGCATTTGGAATGAATTGAGCTTCAAAAGCATTATCTTCATGACGAAAATAAAGATCTTCAGTGCAAGACATAATAATTGTACGCGCACGTATAGATTTTAAAGCTTTCTTTACATCATTATTATAATGAGGACCCACACTAATGTCATGAGCCTGCCAAGTTGCAAGCTTAGCTAAAAGGTTATTAGCATCCCAGTTCTCTACATGATCATTTTCCCAATCTACAAACAATTCTTCGACTGTTTGAAATCCAAGTTTTTTATAGAGTTCCTCTCGATAAAAGGTTTGTGAAAATGCCCACCCTGCATAAACCCGAGCAAAAGCTTTAAGACCTTTAATTGGTGGTGATGAATAATCTCCATTATTCCAATGTTGATCTGCGCAAAGAGCTGCTTTTACACCTTCAAGAAAAACAAAATTATGAGTTGAAGTTTTGGCTGAAGAACAAAAAGGTAAAATAGCATTAACCATATCAGGAAATTGTGCGGCCCACTGATAAGCTTGACAGCCTGCCATTGACCAACCAGCAACAAGCGCTAGACGTTTAACTCCTAAGTGTTCTGTTAACAGTTTATGTTGGCAAGCAACATTATCCCACAGTGTCACTAAAGGAAAGCGAGGACCGTCATGGGGAGGCGGTGTATTGCTAGGTGAAGATGAAAGACCATTACCAAACATATCAACCGACACAACAAAATGTTTATTTGGATTAATAGCTCTATTCGATCCAAAAAAACCTTCATTTCTTACATGTGTACCTGTATAGAAAGTAGGCATTAAAATAACATTGTCACAACTGGAATTCAAATTTCCATAGGTTTTATAAGTTAGTCGAGCTGATCGAAGAACTTCACCCGATAGAAGCTTTACTTCCCCAAGTTCAAAAATTGAATGCTCTTTCACTTATATTTTTTCCATCAGTATCCAAGTTCTTTGTTAACCTGATTAACTAGTGGTTTGTTAGAAAGAAAAAGCTCTAAATTTTTAAAAAAAAGATTAAGTGTTAATGGTATATAGCTTTCAAGCTCATCCGATGATACGTGTGGAGTAATGATAAGATTTGGGACATTCCAATATGGAGAGTCAGAAACAATTGGTTCAGGATTAAATACGTCAAGGATGGCTCCTGCAAGTCTCCCCGATTCTAACATTTCACTTAGAGCCTGATAATCTATTGCTGATTGTCGACCAACATTCACTATTCCGCAAGAATGTTTTAATAGATTAAGGCGACGGCGATCAATAAGCTGTAAAGTTTCTGGAGTTTCTGGAAGTGCCATATAAAGAATATCAGCGTGAGGCAATACATCATCAAGTTTTTCTATCGTAACTATCTCGCTACAACCTTTGACAGAACTGCCTTGACGGTTAACACCTATAACTTTTGGGCCAAGTGGCTCAAGTAGTTGAGCTACTGCCCCACCTAGGCTACCAGTGCCAACAATAACAATAGTGGAGTTTGAGATAGGGGTCCCAAATAACTGCTCATAGTTTTTTATGCGTTGATTATTTATAATTGCAGGCAGATGATTGTGTAGCATGAGAATAGCCATCAATCCATATTCACCTGATTTTCTTGCATGAACCCCTTTATTGTTTGTAAGCACAACACCATTGGGCATCCAATCTAATGGCAGTAAATGTTCAACTCCTGCTCCAATACAGTGAATCCATTTAAGTTTAGGAGCTAATTCACTGAGATTTGATGTTGGTAAATTCCAGGTTAGTAAAATATTAGTGTTAGTCATTGAGGTTGCAAAGTTGTCCTCATCCCAATCTATAAAACTTTCAACTTGATCCTTTAGTTTAGGAAAACCAGAAAGAGTTTTTTGGAATCTTTCATCGGTAATAGTAAAAACTTTTTCTGCTTCAGGAGTATTTGGAAAAGAGCCCTTTGCCCATTTATTGTTTTTTATATGAATTTTATACTTTTGATTATTGTTTTTCATAAGTTTTTATTCTTTTCCATTTTTGAAAGCTCATTAATGATATGATTATCACGCTCCTTAAGTGACATATTTTCTGATTCAAATTGTAGCTCCATGACAGTTGAGCCTACAGTCTTTAAGAATTTGCGATCATCATTATGATTATTCTGTGGAATAAACAATACCGTATCTTGTCCATTTGTTCTAACTACTTCACCAGGAATTTGCTGTGGTTGAGGCATTCTTTTACCATTTGTCAGATCCTGAATAAGTTGTCGAATTTTTCTTCTATAAAGCACTATACCTCGATCAGTTGGCATAAGATGTTCTCCTTTATGAGCACTAATTGGACCCATGCCTTCTACAGCTTCCGCGTCAGAAGGAGAATTTTGACGTTCTTCCCAAGTCCGATTAACAATTTCCCCTTGTTCTATAAGTTCACATCCTTCTTGGTTATTATATTTTTCTGGGTCACCTCTTTCCCCAAAGTTTCCCCAAGCTAAACACATCGTATGTGTATTATCGACTGGAACAACCCAACGAGTAAAAGAACTTCTACCAAAAAAACGTTGTTTAGTTCCATCTGCGGCAAATGCAGACCCAGCTTGTGTAAAATTTGGTAAAATGAGTTCATTAACTCTTACCCATATATGATCATTTACTCTTCGTGTATTACTGCCAAGAAATTGAATTCCTCTTTCAAATACTTCTAATTCTCCGATTTCCCCAAGACCCTCTGAAAATTGAGTGTGCGAAATCTGGCTGTGCAAGAAAGAGGTGTGAATTGGATCCATGATAGCATCTAGCACCTGCAACCAATTGCAATCATAATTAACTCGATAAGGCCTCATTGTTATTCCAGGGGTAAAAAAGGAATCATAATGAGGAAATTCTGGTATCTCATCTGGCGGACCCATATATGTAAAGACCAATCCATTAAATTCAATAACTGGATAGGCACCAAGGCGGAGGTTAGCCCTAATGTTTCTAGCAGGTTTTGAGTCAGAAGTTTCACCTGGAGTTTCAAGAATTTCACCATCTGTTGCAAATAACCAACCATGATAACAACATCTAATGCCTTGTTTTTCACATTTACCAAAAACAAGAGAGGCTCGCCTGTGTGGACAATGTTGATGCACAAGACCTATATCACCTTGTGTAGTCCTGAATAATACTAAATTTTCCCCAAGAATACGTACTGCCAAAGGCAAGTCACCTATTTCAGAGGTAAGAGCAACTGGATGCCAATAACGACGAAAAAATTCTCCACACGGGGTGCCAGACTCTATTAGAGCAATGGATTCATCAATTTCAGAATTTTGTGATTGATGATAACCTCTAAAATTATTAGCTTTATCAGAATTTATTAATTTAGGTTTAGCTGTATTGACCATAATTAGTTTTCCTTACTTCTAATAAAGCCATATTATCTTTAATACAATCTAAGGTATTCTTGTACCTCCCAATCAGTAACAGCTTGATGATACCGTTCCCATTCATCAATCTTATAAGAAAGATATGATTTGTGCATTACTGGACCCATGACTTTTATAGCTAATTCATCTTTTTTAAGTGCTTCAATTGATTGCAATAAATTACGTGGCAAACGGCGAATTTTAAATTTTTTAAGTTCAGCTTCAGTCATTGCATAAAGATCTTGATCAGTTGGCTCTCCTGGATCAGTTTTATTTGTAATTCCCTCTACCACCGATGAAAGAGTCATGGCTAATGCTAAATAAACATTCATAGTCATATCAGCTGCACGATTTTCAATACAATATCGGTTTTGAGGTAATCGAAATTGTGCAGATCTATTATTATGGCCATAAGTAATATTGGTTGGAGCCCAAGTAACAGTCCCACCTTCAAATCCCCCTACCTTGGGAACTAAGCCATTATAGGAATTTACAGTAGGACATGTTATTGTTGTTAATGCTTCAGCATGACTAATCAAACCGCCTACAGCAAAACGGGATAAATCTGACCAGCCTCCATCTTCTTCATTTTGAAAAATATTTTCACCTGGGTTATCAACTTTTTGAAGTGAAAAATTGATGTGTGCACCCGACCGCCAATCACCGATTGTTGGTTTTGGCATAAAGGTGATAAACATATTATGTTTTTTAGCAACTTCTTTTAAAAGAATACGCAAGAAAACAAACCTATCAGACATTTGTAGAAGATCAGTATAATGAAAGTCTAACTCAAACTGTGAATAGGCTCCTTCAGCAACAACATCGTGAATGTTCCAGCCAAGATCTTCTAAAATATCAATCATCTCTTTAAAAAAATGCATTGAGTCTAATGAATATTCAACGTCATAGCCAAAAGCCTGTCGACGAGGACGTATCCCATTTTGTGGATCATCATCAATAGCTTTAATTGGTTGACCACTTTCATCATAACGCATTGCAATAAATTCAGGCTCAATACCTACAAAACCAGCATAGCCTGTTGATTGAGCTTCTTGCATAGCTCGCTTTAAAGCCTGTCGAGGACATACATTGTAAGGTGCTCCTTCCCAATATAAGTCAGCAAAAATAATAGCTAATGATTTGTCCCAAGGACAAATATATACCGCATTTAGATCTGGGATTACTACTTGGTCAGAATCTGCCGGAGTTAATTCAGGAACAAAAGAGATAGAATGTACTGCAAATTGTGGCCCCTTACCCATACAAAGCTGTTCAAAATCACTCATAGGGGCAGGTTTAGTTTTAGGAATTCCATGTAAATCAATCCAGCAGGACAATACATATTTAACGCCTGCATCCTCAAGAACACTCTTTACTTCTGACATTTTTTCCTTGTTACGCTCAATTGCATCCTCAATTTTGTCATAAAAAATCTTTGTATTCTTATTATTCATTCTTTTCCTCACTCTCTTCTTCAGATTGTGGCATATCTTCTGGGTCTATACCAGGAACAAAAGTGAGTCCTGCTTTTTGTTTCCAGTCATGCGGGTAAGCAGCATAAAATATGATGCATGTTTCATCACATTCATAAGCAATATGATTGTCTCGAGGAATATAAAGAACATCTCCTGGAGTACAAACGTATGATTCTCCATCGCATGTCAGACGGAACGTTCCTTTCATACAATATATTATTTCATCACAAGTTAAATCCCACGGTACTGAAACATTATTAAGAAAATTTAAACCTCCACACATTGTGTCACTAACCTTGCTCGTAACAAATGGTTTAATATATGTTTGGCCTGGTTCTAAAGTATGTAGGCGGTGCTCAATTTCTGAAAACTTGTATAGTTGTGGTTTATTTGACATTTGTATTTTCCTTTTCTATTGTTTCATTTAACTCAACCTTATAACCATCTGGATCTTCACAAAATGCTATAACTCGCGTACCGTGCTTCATCGGCCCAGGTGGACGGGTAATTTTTACACCATTAGTAGCAAGGTCTTCACAGGTCTTATAAACATCTTGTGTTTCAATACATATATGGCCCCAGCCATCCCCCTTATTATAGTTATCTTTTTGATCCCAATTATAAGTTAGCTCCAATGTAGGAAATTCTGCTTCTGGCCCATAACCAATAAAGGTATTTGTAAATCGACCGTCAGGGTAGTCTGTTCTACGAAGTACTTGCATTCCTAATATCTCACAATAAAACTTTAATGATGCTTCAAGATTAAGTACTCTTAACATGGTATGAGCTAGCCTAAATTCATTGCTTATTCTTGATTCAGGCATTGGCTCTATTTTTTTTTCTTTTTGGAGATTTCATCACGGATTTAATCACATGCTTATGAAATGCACGAACACTTTTTTCCCAATGAGGAGACAATATGCCTCCTTTAGCTGAAACTGGAGAAGCACGTCCCAATTGAAGTCTTTCACAAATATCATGATCTTCTTTATGAACATCCCACCAAAGTTTTTTTAAACTATTTGCCTCTTTTGTTGTTATTTTGTACCCATTTGCAGCATAGATTATTCTTTTTTGAATGGTACGGCCACAATCTACAGGAAGATTAAGATAAACGCCTATTTGGTTAGGATAATACGTACCTATAATAAAATTTGGAAATAATGACAAATAACGAGAGCTTACAGATAAATTGCCACTCGATGTATTTTCTTCATTTAAATCAACTCCACTACCAAAGCAATTGCCATCCACTATCGTATAGTGATCTTTTAGTGGTTGACTTGTAGTTTTTGGATGTACAAATTGAACATGGTAGGGCTCTATATAATTTTCAACCAGAAACTTCCAGTTAGTTGATATCTCACCAAAATCAAGAGTTGCAACTGGCTTAATTTTTTCTAAATCTATATCATTAAGTTGCCTGGAAAATTTTTTTACATACTTTTCAAAAGGTGGGGCTTTTTTATTGAGATTAACAAATATCCAGTCGTGCCAAACTTTAATTCTGACAGATACTAGTCCATGTTTTCTTGGCTCAAATCCATTTGGTTTATGTTTGCCGGTTCCACCAAAGTGAGGGGATGCGATTAAGTTTCCATCAAGATCATACGTCCATGAATGATAAGGACAGCGAATTAATTTTCCTGTATTCTTCGGTTGATCAACTAACTTTAAACATCTATGTCTACATACATTATGAAATGCAACAATTTCACCCTTGATATTTTTTACCAAAAGTAAAGGTTTCCCTGCTAGCTCAATAGGTAATACATCTCCTGGCTTAACTAACTCATGTACAAAGCCAACAAAAGCCCAATTTTTTGCAAATACAGTATCAGATTCTAAAGCTAAAAATTTTTCATCTGTATAAGCTACTGAAGGCAAACCATTTGCAATCTTCTTATCCTTAATAAGCGATGATAGTCTCATTTCAATATTTCAGTCAGTTCGTCAGACGTATTATGAAAGGTAATCTACATAAATAGGTGATGACCATGCTCTGTGCTCACCTTCTTCGGAGCATGATTCTACATCACGAGGATGTTTCCAATCTTGTGTACACAATTTAAATTCAACACATTCTCCATTCTCTTCACGCTCACATACACCACCCTTAACGTTGATTGTTGGAGAAGGCTCTTCAATAGCGCGAACATAATAACTCACATCTTGCTTAGCATCTAAGAAATCGTTATCTTGAAAAGTAAAGCTGCATCCAACCTTTGAGGTATCACAATCGTGAACTTTCCACGTATCTTGAATGCGATCACCTACCGGCTGATCTTCATATTCTTGAGGCATCACTCGAATAACTTCTATTCTAGTGATTTTCTTGCGTTCATCTGAGGGATTATAGCATTCATCAAAACATAGCTCTTCAACTCTTTCCTCACCAAGAGCAGTAAAAGCATCTTCTGGACATCCAGGTTTTTGTACAAATGATCCCATAGCCTTAACTTCAAATGTTGGTGTGTCATGCATTTCAACAACTGATCCCATGGGTAAACTTTCTCCACTATTAACAAGATCAAACCACAATAAAATTCTTGGTCCGCTTGTAGCATAGGTTTCCCGTCTTTTCATTGCTTCCCAAATTTCTTCTTTTGATCGACCTTCGGAATGAACAGCTGCCAAACCACCTGTAGTGAAGAATCCTCTTTGCCTTTCAAATTCTATAGTATTAAATCCTAATCTGATGTCTGCAGGATCATAAAGGACAGGTTCGGAATCAGAAGCATAATCATCTCTAACATCATAGTTTTCTTCACCTAATACATATTGTTTTGAGTGTAGTATATGATCATAAAATTTATTAGGCGGCCCAATACCATCAATATTTAAGCCAAAAATCTCTTTATAACCACTGCCTGGTGCGGCTTCATGATTATCGCTTGATGCTATAAAACCATATCGAAAACGATGTTTTGAACCATCTTCATTAAATTTTGTTAGAGCTAGACCATACTGAGCACTACCTCCCGGAACATGATTCATTGAAGGACTATAACAATCTGTGCATTGCCCAGAGGTTCCTTTTTCTGCCTCAGAAAAGTGAGGAACAACCTTAAATCCATCACGTGCTCGATTGGCCGCCGCAACTCTTGTTACTTTTTCTCTCGTTCTGCATTCAGATTCATCGATTCCCTCATCAATGCACCGTGTATAAATTACTTCCCCGGCTCTCCAGCAAGTTGCCACAAAATTTTCCGTTGGTTCAGGACATGTCTGAGTTCCAATGTCATAAATTTGTTTCTCACCATCTACTGCGAGTTCAAGAATACCTTTTTCAAGATCTACTGCCCCCTGTCTAAATGTCCAAAAATTATCTGGCAGATCACCACCTTCACGAACAACGTCAACTCCTCTCCACGATCGATACTCTTCTGAATTTCCATGACCAGAATAGATCTCCAAAAGTTCAAATTGCTGTGGATACTGTTTAGAAAGCTCTAGTCCTTTATCTACAGTATATGCCATTGGAGTATAAAACCCCCATGTTTGCCCGTGAGGTATAATCATATAATCACTATCATATTCATGAACCCTGTTTGCTAATTCTAATGGATCAAATGTTTCCTCATGACAATTTAGAGGCAAGTCTTTAGATGGAATTCCTTTTTCACAAATTGGAACAGCTTCATTTTCAGAAACATACTTCCCATAATCATTGTACCGTTTAAAATTTTTAATATCGACAAAAGGATAAGTTATGTTTGGCCACAGTGGTGCTAGAGTTAGAGCTTGCCTTGTAACTGATTGAGATGCAATTGCTCTTTCAGGCACTAGTTCATCATTTTCTTCTTCAAGTATGACATTGTGATGTCCCCAGTGAGTGTTTCGATTAATTCCAATTTGAGTCCACTCCCATCCAAGAAAAGCAACGCAATCAGGATTTGATTTATCAGTATTTAAACTGTTACATTTTCTAATAGTTTCTTTTGTTTCTTGCCATCGCTTAGGCGTTGTTGCTTCAGCGTGATCGGTAATTGCCCAAAAGTCTAAGGCAGAGCAATGACGTGCAAAATCACAAGCATCAGCAACGGGATGTAAACCAGTGCCTCCAACGATCGGTAAACTCCACTGATGAGCATCAGCAGAATAGGTGCTATGCACATGAAGATCGCCGAAAAGTATTTGTTTATCTTTTGGTGCATTAAGTTGGTCAATGGCAACTTGCTGAAGGCTAATCTTTTCCTCAACGAACTCAGTTGTATTTGCTGATCCTGTAATTTCTCCTGGTCCTAAACTTTCACTAAAGAGATCAAGTCGAAGCACAATAATGGATGAAATTAAAAAGAGAACAGATAAAATCAAGAAGTATCTAATTAATCTAAGTATGCTCATATTCTGAAAATAATTTATAATACCGTACCTGATAAAAATGATAAAGTTAATGTAAATATATTATGAAAAATTACAATATTCTATTTGGATTTTCTATATTTCTTGGACTTTGTCTAATTGCTTATGAGCTCTTTAATTTAAAAGATAATGAGAAAATTTTTTTTGAAAGAAAAGCTGTGGCAATAGTAAATGACGTAGATATTACTGAGGATCAATTCTTAAAATATGCAATAAATTTGGGGGCTGACATAGAGGAAGAGGAAGATAAGGAAATACTTGAGCTCATACTTGAAAGAATGATCGAAGAGGAACTCTTAGTTCAAAGAGGCCTCGAGTTAAATTTACATACTAAAGATATACAAGTGAGAAAGGAGCTTATCCAACAAGTAATTAATTTTATAGTTAAAATAGAAAATGCTGAACTAACAGATGATCAATTAGAAAATTATTTTTTGGAAAATATTAAAAGGTATGAATCTAATAAAAAAATTAAAATTAACACAATCTTTATAAAATCATTAGACCCTGAATCTCAATTCCTTGGAACTGAGTATGATTATAAAACCTTAGAAAATAAATTTAATCAAATTTATGCTGACATTGAAAATAAAAGTTTTAGTGAAGCTAAGAATATACATAATCAAAAAACTTTCTTTGAAGTTCCAACTAATTTAATAAATATAAAAGATTGTAAGCAATATTTAGGGCCAACCATTTGCAAAACTCTGTCATCCTTTGAAAAAGATCACATTTCAAATCCTCTTTTTTATCAGGATGGATTTTACATCATAAAGCTCGAAGACAATATAAGACCTAAAATTGATGCATCCTTTTTCGAAGATATGAAAGATAAAGTACTTTTTGATTACAATAATGAAAGAGATGACAATAGACTAAAAAACTACATTCAATACTTAAAAGATAACGCAAAAATTAAACGGTATTCTCTAAATGATTAGAGCAATAAAGTTTATTTTACTTCTTAATTTTTTGTTCTGCTTTTCAGCAAATGCCCACTATTACAGTGAGTCATTCTCAACCTGGGAAATTAATAATAATGAAGTCAGTGGGAATTTTAGTGTTCTGGAAATTGAATCAACCAGAATATTAAATATAGGAAAATATAGAGACCTTGCCGTACAGGACAAACTGTCTGAAACAATGGTTTTTAAAAAATACTTAGAAGATCACGTTATTGTCCTATCCAAAAATAAAATTTGTCCATTAAAAAAACCTTCTGAATTTACCTCACAAAAAGAAGGCTTTGTAAACATTTTGATGACTTTTCAATGCTCGTCAAATACAGACATTAAAATAATCAATAACGCATTTTTTAATCTGATACAAAGTCATGTCCATATAGCACGGGTTTACGATGGAAAAGAAATATTAACTGAGAAGGCTCTGTTCTTTAATGATCAAACCATAGAAATTAATCCAGAGCAAAAAGAATTAGAATTTAATTTCTTTAAGAATTTTTATAATTTTCTTAAATCAGGTATGAATCATATTTTAAATGGGTTTGATCATCTTATTTTTATTGTTGGTTTATTAATTCTAATAAATGGAATACGAAATTTATTAGTTGTTATTACTGGTTTTACAATAGGCCATAGTATTACATTAAGCTTAGCTGCTTTGGAGATAATGTCTCCAAATGGAATTTTAGTAGAATCAATTATTGGATTTACAATTATGTTTATTGGAGCTGAATACTTAATTCAAAAAACAAATAAATATTTTGTAACAAACATTTTTCTTACAATTTTGATAGCTTCTTTATTGATCCTAAACATATTTACTAATAATAGTTTTTCAACAATCCTATTACTGGGACTCCTTATCTTTTCTCTAGGATATTTTTTTCTACACAGATCAATTAACAAGAAAAATAACCTACTTATTATGATAACGGTGTTATTTGGAATGATTCATGGCTTGGGATTTGGAAGTTATTTAGTTTCCACCGGTATTAATAATAGTAACATTATTACAGCTCTTTTAGGATTCAACTTAGGAGTTGAAATTGGTCAAATTATTTTTGTATTAGTTATTCTTTCAATTGTATGGATGCTTATGCAATTAAGATTAAATAAAATCATAGAACTCATTAAAAATTTTTCGTTCATGCTTGTAACTACAATGGGATTTTTCTGGTTTATCCAAAGACTTATCATCTAATACTTAGAAAAAAAATAGAATAGACGTCAATATAATTACCACTAAAGATAAAGGCATGCGTAAATTTAAGAACCAATGCGGTGTGAGCTTTTTCTGGTACAAATAATAATCATGCAAACTTGAAACTAAAAAAGATACAATAATAAGAATAAGTGAAGTCGTCAGATTTTTTAATGTCAATAAAGCGCTCCATGCGATTAAGCAAGGAACCGTGGTTATGAATAATGGCAAAAAAACAGAATAGATTTTCTCTGCTGATGCTGTAATAAGTCCCCATTGTATTCCTCCTAGAAATGAAGAAATTACTGCTGCATAAGAAACATAAATAAAAATTAATAGTTCGTAGACTGCTTCATCAGGAGGGGTGATAAAGCAGGCAATAATTAAAAATATGAAAGGAATTAAACCAAATATGCCTAATATGATTGATTGGCGCTGACCCATTCTTAATCCTTAAATAATGATAGGATTTTTAAAAACTCTATTTTTCCACCTTCTACTTCTATTGTTCCATCAGTTAGTGCTAGTGAAATGGATGCAACATTTTTTAGGCCTGCAAATATTTCTTTCAGTGTTTGTTGATTAGTCGTGACTACTAGATCAGGTTCATCAAACCCAACAAAACTTAATTGAGCTACTCCTCTTCTAATATGTATTCCAAATTCATCATTTATATCTAAAAATTTAAAAACAATTTTTTTATTCGTTTCAATAGCTTTGTCGGCATTTAGATTGACAGGTAATGATCTCATGATGGTCTTCATTGGAGTGCCTCTTAGTTGTTTTGGAGTAATCTTATTGTTAGTTGCAGTAACATCTATTTCTCCTCGCAATTCTCCAGCTACAGTCTTATAAAAATAATAATCATTAGATGCAGTTTGCGTTAAAGCAAAATGATCAGCTGCTTTTGCTTTAATATTTTTTGCTTCACTATCATCAGGATTAATCGCCAATAAAACATCTGCTAATTCCATTGCCCATTGAAACTCTCCATTGGATAAGGCCGTATTAGCTTCATCTACAATTTTCACTTGTTTTGCAGCAAGCGCTGCCATCTTTTCTGCTTTAATTTTAGATTCCAACGGATGTAGCTCAGTAATATTTCCACTAAACCACCCAATATATCCACTAAATATTGACCTTACATAAGAACTAATTGAACCATAAAACTCTTTCAAATAAGGAGACTCTGCAAGGTGAGGAGGTAATTTTACTCGTTGTACAATTTCATCGGGTGTTAATCCTTTGTTAATGTAACGGATTGTTTGATCATGAACAAATTGAATTCCATCACGATAATCAGTTAAAGCATTTTCTATATTTTCTTTTCCTGCAAGTGGGCGAGTATGACTTGGAATAAGATATTCGGCATTCAGTAATCTAATTTTGTCTAAGCTTTCTACCCATTCCATTGGATTTCTAAATTTAGTTCCACGAATTGCATATAAATTTGCAAACGATCTGTAAAAATTATCTCCAACTGCAACTACTTTTTTATCTGGCAACCAAACATATAAATGATCATCTGTCTCTCCAGGAACATGAACAAGTTCAATTGTTAAATTATCAACTTGAATTGTTAGACTATCTTCAAAAACTATAGTGGGCATTACAACTCCAAGAGTAGACTCACTATTTATTTCTAAAAAACCTCCTATTCCTTGATGAACAATCTCTTCTTCAGGCAATGGAATTCCAAACTGGCGAGCTGACCTTTCAAAAATGATAGGTCTAATCGTCGTACTAATGTTTGCTATATTATAGAGAATATTTTTTTGAGCATATACTTCAGGCTTTGTATCATTGTAGAAGATGGTTGCCCCACCAAGATGATCTAAATGATTATGAGTATAAATAATGGCCTTAATAGGCTTAGAAGAAATCTTTCTAAATTCAGTTAATAAAGCTATAGCTCTTTCCTCAGATCCAAGGGTATCGACAATAACCAATCCCTCATCACTTTCAATCATAATAGAATTAGCCAATCCAAATCCTACTCCAGCAAAGACTCTATCGGTAACCTTAACAACTTCTTGTGTGAATTCACTTTTGTGATCAAGAGACAAGCCTTGATCAGTCTCAGATAACTCTTTAGACTGCTCTTGTTGTTCACTGCATGAAATAAATAATAATAGAAATATAAAGGCAAATTTTTTCATTAAAAATATTAACTCTGATTAAGTAACTTCAAGATATAATGAATTAAATCCATATGAAATTCAATGATGAAATCTTTGGTGCAATATGTCTACTGGCTGCTGGTTTTTTCTTAAGCTTTGGAGGTTTATTTATTCGTCTTATTGATACTGCCTCAACAATGCAAATAGCTTCATACCGTGCTGTCACATTTTCGCTTGTAACTCTTATCTATATCCTTATTAAGTTTAAAAACAAAACTCCTCAAGCTTTTAAAGATATTGGCTTGGTAGGAATTATACTCGCTCTAATTATTGGTTTAAGTAACATGTTTTTTGTATTTGGAATGAGTAATACATCTGTAGCTAACGCTGTATTCATCATGAGTACTGCGCCATTATGGGCAGCACTAGCAAGTTATTTATTTCTTAGAAAAATAGTTGGCAAGAAAACAATTATTGCGATTACCGGGTCAATGGTTGGAATAGGTATTATGTTTTCACAAGGCTTTCATTCTGCAAACAACTTAGGAAATATAATTATTCTTGGAGTACCAATCTGCTTTGCGATCCAGTTAACTCTAATTAACAGATCTCCAAAAGTAGATTTTATGCCGGCAACTTTTTTGTCAGGTATTTTTGTTTGTTTGCTAGGAGTAGTATTTATAAGCGATCATACCATTAGCACTCATGACTTATTATTAGTCTTATTTATGGGAGCTTTTCAAGTGGGGCTTGGATTTTTATTAATAACAATTGGCTCAAGATATATCCCTCCTCATCGAGCAGCGTTATATATTTTATTAGAACCTGCTTTGGCTCCTATTTGGGCATGGTTAGGAGTAGGAGAAATACCTCCTGTAATAGAATTAGCTGGAGGACTTATTGTATTTTCTTTTGTAACTTGGAGGTTAATAGATCAATTTAGAGAAGCCAAAAATAACTAAGTTGATGACAGCTCATTCTAAAAAAAGTAATGTTTGTTTATGGAAGTTAAATTATTATCTGGTGCTTTAGGAGCAGAAATTCAAGATATTAACTTAAAAGAAGTCACATCTAATAACTTTAAAATTATTAATGATTTGCTTCTTGAACACAAAGTCATTTTTTTCAGAAACCAAAATATTACTCCTGAAGAACAAATTAAATTAGCTGAGTTTTTTGGTCCAATTGAAGAACATGCGTACGTCAAAGGAAGAAAAGAATATCCTCAAATTACTCGCCTTATCAAAGGTGCAGAAGAGAAAAATCAATGGGGAGAAGGTTGGCATAGTGATGTTAGTTATAATGTTACACCAACAAAAGCTATAATATTAAAATCACTAAAGATTCCTCCTGTCGGAGGCGATACTGTATTTTCAAATATGGAACTAGCTTGGGAAACTTTAGATGAGGATATAAAAAAAATTGTTATAGAGAAACAGGCTGAACATTTTTCATTAGGAGCAGGATTCTTTATTGATAACTTCAAATATTTTGAAAGTAATGGCAATAATTCTAAAGAATATTCTAATACTCATCCAATTGTAAGAACTCATCCCGAAACTGGAAAAAAGATTCTTTTTGTAAATTGGACATACACTAAAAAAATCGTCGGTTTAGAAGAAAGTGAAAGTACTGAAATACTAAATAAAATTTTTGACCATCAAACACGCCTTGATCTGACATGTAGGTTTTCATGGACAGAAAATGCTGTAGCCATTTGGGATAATCGAAGTGTAATTCACTACGCTATAGCTGACTTCTATCCTGAAAGAGGACTGGGACATGAAAGAGTAATGGATAGAATTGCAGTAATGGGGGATCAACCTTTTTAGCTATCAATTGCTTGAATTTTTCTGAATAAAAAAAACTTGAGAAAAAATAAATAAAAAAGTCAGCCCCATAATTCCAAATAATTTAAAATTTACCCAAACTGTATCGGAAAAATTTCGATATATAATCTCGTTACAAATAGCCAAAAATAAGAAAAAATATGCCCATCTTTTACTTAATCCCATCCATCCATGATCTGTTAGTTGAATTGAAGACCCCATCAAATTCTTAAGTAAAGGTTTTTTAAAATAAATCCCAACAAATAAAATTATAGAAAATATAAGATTAACTAAAGTTACTTTGAATTTAATAAAAAAAGGATCGTTAAAATAAATTGTTAATGAGCCAAAAATGAATATTAAAATTGTACTAAAAAGTAACATCGGCGACACCTTTTTTTCAAAAATTAAAGATGCAACTATAGCAATAGCTGCCGCTATCATTAATGGAAGAATAGCTGATTGAATTTCTCCAGTTTTAATAAAATAATAAAAAAATACTGCTAGAGGACCAAACTCTATGATTGGTTTTATTGAGCTTTTCATTATTTTCTTATTAGTTGTGTTTTGACCTGGTTATATACTTACCATTTTTCATCCCTTTAAAAATCTCTTCAATTAAAGGGTGTGATAAAGGATCTTCAGAATCATCTGGCAATAGATTTTGTTGCGATACATATGCAACATATGAAGGTTGAGTCGGTGCCTCAGCTAACAAATGATAAAAAGGCTGATCTTTTTTTGGTCTAACTTGAGAAGGAATTGATTGATACCATTCTTCAGTATTATTAAATTCAGGATCAACATCAAATATTACTCCTCTAAAATCAAAGTACTTATGTTTTACGACTGACCCTATTTCAAACTTTGCTTTATTGATCATAGTTACAGGATAAGTATATTCGCAAATATTTTCAATGTTTAGTTATTGACTTATTATCTTCTTTAACTTGGCTAGCTTAACATATCCTGGAAAAATAGTATCATTTACAATAGATGCGGGAGTTCCTCTTAAACCTAAATTTTTTGCAACTT
>Ga0208750_1000151_pt1 | contig 19875 bp, 20 predicted proteins | sample Knorr_S15_td_O2m_FD_185602 | JGI IMG/M metagenome (GOLD analysis project Ga0208750, IMG submission 185602) | Marine microbial communities from Southern Atlantic Ocean transect - Knorr_S15_td_O2min_ad_340m_LV (SPAdes) (version 2) | ecosystem: Environmental > Aquatic > Marine > Oceanic | place...
ACGTCGGGATCACTTATCGTCACATCAAGACCTTCGGCATGGGCTTTGTACCACGAAAACAGATCACCATCGGCCTGTGCAAACCAGTACCTGTCGTCATCGACCCGCAACAGCAGGCCATCAGTGATCATGCCGCCATCGTGGTAGCAGGCGAACTGGTACGAACAGCGCCCTTTCTTAACCTTCGACACATCGCGGGGAAAAATTCGTTGCAGCAGCTTTAGCGCGTCTGGTCCCGAGATTTCAAATGGATGCTCGCCGGTATGGCGGAAAATAATTTCTTGTCGTACTTTCCAGTACATCTCGTCTGGTGTTGCATTTGATAGTTTCTCCGGGTTCAGGCGCCCGGCATAAAGTGAATACTCCGGATCATAGGGCAGTTCCTGGTAGGTCAGTGGATGGACCGACATGGTTCGTGCTAATTCCACGGGCCGGTTCTCTTCTACAGGCAGCGGTACTACGGAAAAACGGAGTTTCTTCAGAGCGTCGTGCATATGGATAGCTAATAGACATAGATGTGCGTGGTATTGATTCGATTATAAAAGGATTCATGTACGGGGCCAGTGTCGTGCCTAAGAATGAGAACTTATGTCTAAAACCCAAATCGGCTTGGAGCAATGAAGTCGAGATCGGGTTAATTACGGAAGTCAGGATCTACTAAGGCCGATCGCTTGGTCGCATCGTTCTGAAAGCAAAAGGAGAAATTGATGGCGTAAAACTGTTCTATGTACTGTGGAGCGGCGATGGAGACCCGGGTAATTCTGGAAGAAATCGGTGCACCCTACGAGCTAACTGAATCGTTGTTCCCACCGCAGACCAACGGTGAATTGAGCGATATCACCGTCGGCGAATTACTCAATTCGCCTCATCTTTTGCCTTGTTGGATACACTACCTAAAGTGGGTACGGTCAAGGCACATGCTACGCGCGTGTAAATTGACGATAGAGCGCAAACAACGCATAGATCGCGACAGCTGCAACTAGCGACAACGGGAAGCCAGCGGGACCGACTGCGCTCATTGCAGTGCCCGCCAGGAATGGGCCAAGCAGACCGCCGACACCAAACAGCACGGAAAACACAGCGTTGGCGGAAACCAGTTCTGTATCACGAAAACGTTCACCGAGCAGAGTAATGCCAACGGTGAAGATTCCCCCCATGGAACCACCCCAGACACTGACCACGGCCCATAGCGCCAGTGCCCGTGGTTGCCACCAGTCATCGCGCCCACCTTCGACAAAAAGCGGAAACAGAATGATCGAAACCATCAGCGCCAGAACACAGGCAATCAGTAGCCAGCTACGGTTAAATTTGTCAGCTAACCAACCGATTGGGTATTGAAAAAAAACAGCTGCTACCGACCCGACCCAGATAACTGCATACCCGGTCTGACGGAATTGTGCACCCAGTACATCCATGGTGTAGAGATGGGCGAAAGATTGCATCGCACCTTCGACGACACCAAACATGGCTGATGCCAGCAGTACCGTGGGTGCGGCAAAAAACACCGCTGCCAAGCCCAGAGCGACTCCCTGTTCGGGAACACTCAACCTGACATCAAGTTTCCGGGTGGGCAGCAGAAAACCAGCCGCTACTACGATTGCCAGTAACCCCCATATAAACGGCCAGTAAGTGTCTGGGTCAAGATAAGCACCAAGTAGCGGACCGACGGCCCAACCGGCCATGCCGACCGTGACATAGATGCCCATCCAACGACCGCGCACTCGGTCGTTGACAATGTGGTTTATCCAGGTATCGCCAGCGGTAAACAATAGTGAATTACCCATGCCAAGCACGAACCGGATCACCAGCCAGGTCTCGAAGCTGCGCAACGCTGGTAAAGCAATTAACGTTATTGCGAGCACTATCATACCGAGGGCAATGGTTTTGAAGAATCCGAGAGCTGGGATGATGCGTGGTGCGGCAAGTGCTACCACGATAATGCCGGCAAACTGGGCAGCCGCATTGATTCCGATCATGGATTCGCTGTAGCCCTGATTACGCAGAGCTTCGGACAAAATCGGCCAATTTAAAGAACTAGTGATCGACACCACTGCCAGCGCAGCGATGAGTGCGATCATGCAGCGAATTCTTTGCTGGGGAGTCAACTCACTCATGGCGTAATCAAATGCCCACCAAATTTTCTGCGTTTACAGGGCTTTCTACAGTTAGTAACGCCTGTTCCATCTGCAACTCAATGGTCAATGTGACCAGAATGTGACCGGAATGGTTTTCTTGATACCTAAATCTTTTCGGTAAACAGCCACCAACATGACTCCTGTTCCTAACATTAAGCTAATCTGGAACGCCGAATTAGCGATGTTCCAGACTGGGATCGCTGGGATGATTAAAACAGCACTTAAGAAACTATTGATATAAATCAATCGGGTCTCGGTTTCTGGAAAATTCCATGCCTTGATGAATGTAGGAATTAAAGCAAAAGTATTCGCCGCAGCCGCAAGCAAAACTGCGATGAGTGGAGAGCTTGCGAGCTGCCAGAACAACAATGCTGTCAAAGACAGGCCCCCGCAAAACCAGTCAAACCAGGTGAGTTTCCAATAGCTTTTTCTGTTGAAAAAGGAACCCAGAAATATCACTCCGGGCACCACACCACCAACCAGCACCCTGACTGAAGCCCAGATATCTGCGTCTACTGAAAAAGCCGCACCGAGGCTGACTAGAGGGGCTAAGGCCCAGAGAAACCAGGAAACTCGGTTGGGCTTGGTTCTACCTGCTAGGGTGTCACGAAAATAGGCATACCCTCCCCACAACATAAGGAGTGTGCTGATAATCACCAGACTATGAGGAAAGGTCATATAAGCAGTCAGTTTCCAATCACACAGAGCTAACACTCATCCGGCTCTGTAAGCGAGATAAATAGTGTTAGACGATTCACCACCCGTGTATGGATTCGGAAAGGTCACTAGGTGAAATTCTGCAGATGCGAATACCTCGTCCAGCAAACTACTGAATGCTTCATCCGGCGGATCGTTGGACCAGAGGCCGAAGACACCGCCGGGATGCAACGAGGCCGCCAGTGTAGTAAGGCCAGCCCCGGTGTAGAACGCGCTATTCCCCGTGTCCAGCCAGTGGCTGGGAGAATGGTCAATATCGAGCAACACGGCGTGAAACAAACGGCCCGGGTTATCCGGGTCGAAACCGCCAGATGACGCGGCCAGTTTAAAGAAATCTCCGTGCACCAGGGAACAGCGCGAATCCAGTGCAAGCTTGTCCCCTAGCGGCACCAATCCGAGCCGGTGCCACGAGATCACGGGTGCCATGGTCTCGATGACCAGCAACGAGCGAACTGCCTCATTTTCCAACGCCTTTGCAGCGGTATAGCCAAGACCCAGACCACCAACGACCACGTCGAGCTCTTCGGCATTGAGCGATTGTAGCGCGAGTGCGGCGAGTTCTTCCTCCGCCTCGACAAACAGGCTGGACATCAGGAATTCCTCACCAAGCTTGACCTCGTAGAGGACCTTGCCACCCAACCGCGGTTCCGAGCGCCGTCGCAGGCTGATCGCACCCAGCGGTGTCTCCTGGTAATCGAGTTCCGTGAATTCGAACATCTACTAAATCCGACCGCAGAGCAACGATCGCTTTGGCTTAGATTTCATTTCTGGTGTCAGGGCGGAACAAACTTAAGACAAGAAAATGGTGGAGGCGGCAGAAAACGCGTCAATTTATAACTGCTTGAATTGTAGATGAAAGGCCAGATCGGCTCAAAAAGTTACTGTCAAAGTAACTGCCGAAAGTGCTGGATTTGGTTGGACGGTATTGGACGAATCCGAATTGTGGCTGAGACGCGCGATTATAATTCGCGTCTTAGACTAGTATCGTGCCTAAGAGATGACGTAAGGCTATGTGCGACAACGATCATAAGACAGAGGAAACAATTGTGGGTTCCTCCGATTGAACGTATTGACGAAGGCCTTGGGCAATTTCTTGGCAGTTATCAGCCCGAACCACCGAATGAATACGTCGCCGCAGAAATCACCGATATTCAGGTATCTTTCCGCGACACGCGTTCCTGAGGCAATATTGTCATGAGCAACCAGCGCGACCCCCGATACGACATCCTGTTCGAACCCATGAAAATTGGCCCTGTCACGGCGCCAAACAGGTTTTACCAGGTCCCCCACTGTAACGGCATGGGGCGCATGTTCCCCGATAGCATGATAGAAATGCGCGGTATGAAGGCCGAAGGCGGCTGGGGAATCGTCACCACCGAACAATGTGACTTCCACCCAACAGGCGACGTGCAACCTTTTACCGAAACCAGTATGTGGGATGATGGCGACCTGCCCTATCTGGCTGCTATGGTAGATGCCGTGCATGAACACGGTTCTCTTGCCGGCATCGAACTCGTGCATAACGGCCAGGACAGCGGCTGTCTCTACTCACGCGAAGTTCCCATTGGCCCTGAACATCGGCCGATCACATGGCATCAGCACCCGATACAGGCGCGTGCGATGAGCCTGGGCGATATTCGTGACTATCGCCGTTGGCATCGTAAGGCCGTCCTTCGCGCACGCCAGGCCGGTTTCGATATGGTTGTGGTTTATGCCGGGCATAATGGTACTGTGCCCAGCCATTTCCTTTCCCGGCAAAGTAACCAGCGCAGCGATGAATATGGCGGTTCTCTGGAAAATCGACTGCGCCTGTACCGCGAACTAATCGAGGAAACAAAAGATGCAATAGGCGATACCATGGCTGTGGTGGCTCGTTTTGCGGTTGATGAAATGATGGGTAAAGAGGGACTGGAATGGGCCGGCGAGGGTAAGGAAGCGATCGAAATGCTTGCCGAATTGCCCGACATGTGGGATGTCAACGTCAGCGACTGGGAAAACGATTCGATGACCTCGCGCTTTGCGCGGGAAGGCTATCAGGAAGAATATATAGCCTTCGTTAAATCGGTAACCAGTAAACCCGTTTCTGCAGTCGGCCGTTACACCTCTCCCGATACAATGGTTTCCGCTATTCGACGCGGTGTGGTGGATATAATCGGTGCGGCACGCCCATCCATCGCTGACCCCTTCCTGCCCAATAAGATCAAACAGGGTCGGCCGGAAGATATCCGCGAGTGCATTGGATGTAACATATGCGCCGCCTGGAATAATCTTTCGGCGCCGAGCAGGTGCACGCAAAATCCCACCATGGGGGAGGAATGGCGCAAAAGATGGCATCCTGAAAAGATTGCACCAAAAGAATCAGATTCGACAATTCTCATCGTCGGGGCGGGCCCGGCCGGCCTCGAAGCCGCGCTCGCATTAGGTAAACGTGGTTATCAGGTAACACTGGCTGAGGCTAGAAATGAGGCGGGCGGGCGCGTAACACGCGAAAGCCGCTTACCGAAACTGAACGAATGGGCGAGAGTGCGCGATTATCGTTTGGGCCAAATCCAGCGCATGCCCAATGTCGAGATTTACCTCGAAAGTGAAATGAATGCCGAGCAAATTCAGGAATTCGGTGCAGACAAGGTTGCGTTGGCGACCGGCGCGCTATGGCGCAATGACGGGGTTGGCAGAGGCATCAGGTTTCCTGTGCCTGGCTGCAAGGCCCTGACACCAGACGACATCATGGATGGCAAACGCCCCGCTATAGCCGGTAGTGCGGTCACCATATACGATGATGATCATTACTATATGGCCAGCGTGATTGCGGAGCTACTTGCCAGTGAGGGTTACCGGGTCACGCTGGCGACACAGGGTATGTGTGTTGCGAGCTGGACCGAGTACACGCTAGAACAACGACATATTGAAAATCGCCTGCTAAACGTAGGCATTCAAATTCTCGCACGCCATCAATTGAGCGAAGTGGGAGAAGGATGGTTGCAGTTGACCAATACGCTGACCGGTGAGGTAAGCAACCATGAAGGTAGCGTGATTTCGGTGACGGCGCGACTACCGCGAGATGAACTGTTCGAAGTGCTTAAGGGAAAAATACCGGTGCGGCGCATAGGTGACTGCTTTGGCCCCTCGATTATTGCGGCAGCTGTTTATGAAGGGCACCGCTATGCGCGTGAATTCGATACAGACATCGATCCTGATGCAGTGCCGTTCAATAGAACCCGGCACAAACTTCAGCATTGACTGTAAAGGTCTGCTTAGCTGACATAGCTGCACGGATTTAAGGCGCTTCCAGGCGCTATTCAGGGTGCAAAATGTAAAACCAGGTGCCGCCGTTTTGTCATGTTGACAAAGTTCCTGCTGCATTAGCGGTCGCAATAAATTCAAACGAGGAGACATCTATGGGTGAAACAGAAGAACTCGAATATGACGAAAACATGATTTCACTGCTGGAAGCCGTATGGGGAGAGGGCTTTATGTCACCCGGCGGTACGGACGAAGTTGACCGGGTGCTGGGCAACAAGGACCTGAGTCAGGTCAGAGTGCTCGATATAGGCTGCGGGATTGGTGGTGCGGCAGTTCATATCGCGCTCACCAGGCAACCCAGTAGCGTAACCGGTATCGATATCGAAGAGAACCTGGTAAACCTGGCACTGGAGCTTGCCGAAAAAAACAACGTATCGGCCATTTGTGACTTTCAACGAGTTGAACCTGGTCCCCTGCCTTTTGAGCCCGGGAGCTTCGATGTAGTCTTCAGCAAGGACTCCATCATTCATATTGCCGACAAGTTCAGCCTGGCAAAAAATGCCTACCAGTTGCTGTCTCCCGGTGGATGGTTTCTGGCCAGCGACTGGTTGTGCGGTTACGAAGGCGAGCCTTCACCCCAGATGCAGGCATACATCGACGCGGAGGGGCTAGATTTCGACCTGGCCTCGGCGAAGACTTATCAGCAGGCCTTTGACGCGGCGGGGTTTGTTGATATTGAGTTCGAAGAGCGAAACGCGTGGTACCGAATCCAGGCCCGGCTAGAACGTGACAATTTGGCTGGTCCGTTATATGACGAGCTGGTTAGCCGGGTTGGCGAGGATTTTCTTAGCCGGGAAATCGATGTGTGGAACAAAATGATCAACGTCCTCGATAGTGGAGAACATCGACCTACACTCCTGCGTGCGCGAAAGACGCTGTAATCTTTTTGAGAGTTATTGATCGTTACTGATCGATAAATTGGTGGAGGCGGCGGGAATCGAACCCGCGTCCGTCAATCCGCCACGCACCGGCGACTACATGCTTAGTCTGTCTTTGATTTGACCGTACGCACCCCGACAGACAGGGTTACGGCCGGCGAGCCCGCTTAAGTTTAGCGTGGCGGGTCACGAGCACCCCATCACGCGAGCCCATGTAATTTGACCCCTCGGATCCCAGCCCATGGGCGAGCCGGGGGAGAGGCTAGCAGGGATTAAGCTGCTAGGGCGTAGTTGTCGTCGTTGGCAACTAAAAGTTTGCAGTTGGATTTACGAGGGGAACTGCACCTCGGCATGCTCCGATGGCTTTGTGATCCACGTCGAAACCAGGTCGCCCCCAGTTTTCGCCGACTGGTTCTCAGCCAGAACCCTATTTTACCACCGAACGGTTGGGTTCAACGGGTCTCTTTCAGAAGTCGATGCTGCTGCCGGTTCCACTCCCGCTCGCGAATTGTGGCCCGTTTGTCATGCTGTTTCTTGCCTTTCGCCAGGGCGATCTTCAGCTTTGCTCGGCCGCGTTTCCAATAAAGTGACAGCGGTATCAGTGTGTAGCCGCGTCGTTCAACCGCACCGCGCAGGCGGCCGATCTCTTTGGCATGTAAAAGCAGCTTGCGGGTCCGGGTAGGGTCCGCAGTGACATGGGTTGAAACACTTTTCAAAGGTGAAAAATGTGCCCCGAACAGGAATACCTCACCTTGTCGCAGGATTACATAGCTTTCCTGCAGCTGAGCCTGGCCTTCACGCAGGCTTTTGACTTCCCAGCCTTCGAGTGCAATGCCGGCTTCATATTCTTCTTCTATGAAATAGTCATGCCTGGCCCGCTTGTTACGAGCGATAGCATTGTCTTTTTCTTTGGCTTTAGGCATGAGACAGCAGTTTCACGTTATAGCGGCGATCGAGCACAACAGTATAATCGGGGCCCATATTTCATCCGGGCTTGATGCTAAACGTGCATAAGGTCAACCGTTCCCTCATTTTGCCTTACAGCAACGCCGAAATGTACGATCTGGCGAATAATGTGGAGGCTTACGACGAATTTCTGCCTTGGTGTAGCTGCTCAGCTGTGCTTGAACGTGATGAGGCCTGCGCCATTGCCCGTATCGATGTTTCCTATAAGGGCATGAAATCGTCGTTCACGACACGAAATGAACTGACTCCAAACCAGCAGATTCATATGACCTTGGTTGAAGGCCCATTCAGTGCGCTGGAGGGGAAATGGTTGTTCGACTCGCTCGATGAAGTGGCGTGCCGGGTAAGCTTGGCAGTCGAATTTGCCTTCAGCAGCCGACTGATCGAGAAGACAATGGCGCCAGTGTTCACTCACATATGTGGTGATCTGATCGATGCGTTTGCTGGACGGGCCGAGCAGGTGCACGGTGAGCGCAGATTTGCTTGAGGTTGAAGTGGTTTATGCCCGACCTGATCAGCAGGTGCTGATTCAGGTGAGCGTACCCGCTGGCAGTACCGCTCGTGACGCCATTGTATGTTCGAATATCCTTAGTGACGTACCCGGGCTCGATCTTAAAACACTGGCTGTGGGAATTTTTGCTCGACGAGTGACGCTCGATTACATCCTTAAAGCTGGAGATCGTGTCGAGATTTACCGGCCGCTGACGATGTCTCCCGTCGAAGCCCGTCGCTGGCGTGCAAAACTCAAAACACCTCAGTTGGACTGAGTCTTATCCAGAGGCCACAGTCTGCGCCAGGCACGCTTGAGAAAACCAGGCTTAGCGGGTGTTGTTGGCACCTGGACAGAACTTTCACTTGAACTGCTGGTCAGTGGTTCGGATTCAAAACCTTGTTCAATCTTTGTCAGCTGTCCGTTGTCGAAGAAGACCGTTAGACGTTGCTGTTCGACCTGACGCGTTTCGCCGGAGCGGAAACTGTAGAAATAATCCCACCGCTCTGTGTGAAATGGATCTTCCACCAGGGGGGCACCGAGAAGATATCGAACTTCCGCCTTTTTCATCCCGGGCTTGAGCTGCTCAATCTGTTCGGGGGTGACAATGTTGCCTTGTTGTATGTCGATACGATAGGTTCGCACGCAGCCGAGGAGCATAAGGGTCACAACGGATAAAAGAATAACGAGACGGAAATTCATACTGTTCTGGCTCAGGCTCTAAAACGGTGATGATAATCGGGTCGAGACCCGATAGCACCCTATGATCTCACGAGCAGAGATTGTACCGCCAGCGAGCTCTTCCTTATTCTCAATCGAGCTTACTTCAGTGCAGTGATGATTCGGTTACCCGTTGCAGCATTTCTTCGGCATGGGCAAGGGTTTGCTGGGTGATCTCAATACCGCCGAGCATACGTGCGATTTCGTCTGTTCGCAGTGCTGGATCCAGTGGATAAATCTCAACCTCTGCATCATCGGTCTTGGTGACGTGAAGGTGCCCATGGCCCTGCACGGCCACTTGCGGCAGATGAGTAATGCATAAAATCTGTCGTTGTGAACCCAGCAGACGGAGTTTGCTACCGACGATCTCGGCAATCCTCCCACCGATGCCGATATCGACTTCATCATAAATACAGCTGGGTACAGAGTCGATCTGAGCTGTGACCACTTGAATGGCGAGACTGATGCGGGATAACTCACCGCCGGATGCAACCTGGTCCAGAGGCGCAAAGGGCATCTCAGGAATGGTCCTAACCGCGAAGTTCACATTTTCTGCACCGTAGCGTGTGCGACTTGTTGTTTCTATAGGACTGAGATCAACGGAAAATTTGGCCTGTTCCAGGCCCAGGTCGGCTAACTGTCGAGTTACGGCATCCGCGAGTTTTTCGGCCGATTGCGCACGCCCCTGACTGATACGACTGGCGAGGGTGTCATAGTTGGTTATCAGCGCCGAGATCTGCTGCTCGACTTCTAATATTCGCTGTTCCTCCGTGGTGATCGATTCGAGTTCCCCTGACAATCGTTCGAGCAGGTCGCGTAACTGTTCTGGCCGTACCTTGTATTTTCTTGCCGCGTCGTGAAGTAGGGTCAGCCGGCTGTCAAGGCGTTGGAATTCCTCGGGGTTAAGTTCGTAGTCAACATGACAGCGGCGAATGTCGTTTACGGCATCGCTCAAAAGCGTGGTGATGTCCTGTAACTGGGATGCACTGTTAGCCAGGCGGGTGTCAAATTTGCTGAGTTCTGCTAAACGATCCGATACACGCCCAAGGAGCACCAGTACTGTGTCGTCTTCTCCCTCCTCAAGTTCATGCAGAGCCTGCCACGTGCCTTCAGCCAGTTCCCGGGTGTGTGACAGTCGTGAATGTGCACTGTCCAGTGATGCGAGTTCATCCGGTTCGGGCGCAAGAGCAGTCAGTTCATCCACCTGATGACGTAGATAGTCTTCTCGTTGCGCTGAGTCATCTGCCTTGGCGCGCAGCTCTTCAAGGTGAGTTATCGCGGTGCTTAGTTGGTCGAAACAAATTTCCAGAGCGTGAACTTCATCGAGGGTGCCGGCAAACGCATCCAGTGTTTTGCGTTGAACTGTTTTTTTGAGCAGTTGGTGGTATTCGTGCTGTCCGTGAACATCCACCAGCAGTTGACCGAGCTCTCGCAATGAACTGATCGGAACTGGACGACCCTGGATAAAACCCCGGGATGATTTCTTGTGGGATACGATTCGTCGCAGTGTGCACTCAGAATCATCAATATCAATCTCTTGACCCTTGAGCCATAGCTGCGCGGCGGGATTGTTACTGAGGTCAAAGCCGGCCTGTACTTCGCATTGCTCTGAGCCCGGTCGGATGATGTCTCCGGAAGTGCGATCACCGAGCAGAATGGTGAGCGCATCAACAATGATCGACTTCCCTGCGCCAGTCTCTCCAGTTATAACGGTGAGGCCACCGTCAAATGAGATTTCAACGTGTCTGACAATAAGAAAATCTCGAACGTCGATCCAGGTGATCATTACGCTGAATGCTGCTGATTATCCCCAGCCAAGCTTGGAACGAAGCGTGGTGAAATGATTATGGCTGTTGATCCGGACCATACGGGTCACAGTTTCCGCACGGCTGATTCGAATAATCTCGTTGCCCGAGACCGCGAGTTGCTTGAGGCCATCGATAAAGACATTGCCATCTGCACCGGCCAGATCAAGTATCTCCAGCTCAATGATGCTGCTGTCGTCAAGCACCATCGGCCGGTGTCCGAGGGTGTGTGGGCAGATCGGTGCAAAAACGATTGCCGGCAGCAACGGATGCAGTATCGGACCGCCGGCTGAAAGTGCATAGGCCGTTGAGCCTGTCGGGGTAGAAATGATCACACCATCGCCCCGGGTTCGCCCAACAGGTTCAGAGTTGACGTGGGTATCGAACTCGATCATGCGACCGGTGTTGCCCTTGCTTAAGGTGACATCATTCAGTGCAACACTTTCGTTCAGGTTGTCTCTACCGTTTGAAATCTGAACCTGCAGCATGATTCGCTCCTCTACGGTGAACTCACCGCGGAGAAGTTCGTCCATGCCCTCGTGCATTCGGTCCGCAGAGAGGTCTGTCAGAAACCCAAGTCGCCCCAGATTAATACCGATCATCGGTAGAGCATATGACGCCAGACTGCGTGCGACGTGGAGCATGGTGCCGTCGCCTCCAACGACAACCGCAAGGTCTATCGTCTCACCCACCGGCAGACCGGAATCTTCGATCCGGGTGCCGGTGATATTGTCTGCAGTCGTGTCTCCGATGTAGACCGAAATATCGCGATTTTCCAGGTGTTTCCGCACAGCATCCAGTGCGCTGCTGACATCAGGGTCCTTATAGCGGCCGAATAGTCCTACGGACGAAATTTGCATGCCAGATGACCTTTTTTCCGTGAATGGGTGGATCGAAGAATTGTCATGGGCTGAGCCATTTGTTTGAGGTAATTGCGTATGGAACTGGCAATGGTATGATTCGTGCGCAGGCCCATAAATCAGGCTGATTAATCTGATTTTACCTCCAAGTTCATTCGCTGCCTAAACTCGACGATTTAAGATGACAGCCGCAACAGAAATTCAACTGAGCGACAGGGCTGAAACTCTGCTGCGAGAGCTCGTTAGACGCTATATCAGCGATGGAGAGCCAGTCGGTTCGAGAACCCTTTCACGTGAGTCCGGGCTTGAACTCAGTGCCGCGACAATCCGCAATGTCATGGCCGATCTTGAGGATCTTGGACTGATCCGATCGCCGCATACTTCGTCTGGACGAGTGCCGACACAGTTGGGTTACCGGGTTTTTGTCGATACCATGCTCAAAGTTAAGCCACTGGATGCGGCTTCGGTTGACGAAATCAACTCCGGACTCGCGTCTGCTCGCGACCCTGACGAGTTGATGTCGATGGCATCGGAACTACTCTCCCAGATTACTCAGTTTGCCGGTGTGGTTCTGCTGCCCGGTGGTGAGCACGCGAATCTGCGCCAGATTGAGTTTCTACCGCTGGCTGAGGATAGAATTCTGGCGATCCTCGTTACCGAGGACGGCCGTGTTCAGAATCGCGTACTTTTTGTCGACCGAAAATATACGCCCGTAGAACTCGTTGAAGCAGCGAACTTTTTTAACGAACGCTATTCTGGTCGTGCGCTCAATGAGGTGCGCAGACGACTGGTTCAGGACATGGAACATGACAGTATCTCGATGAATCGAATAATGCGCACTGCGGTCAACATGGCCAAGGAACTTTTCGGCGATGAGACCGCGTCAGACAGCGTAGTGGTCAGCGGTGAAACCAATCTTATGAGCGTGCCGGACTTCGACCAAGTTGAAAAACTCCGGGAAATCTTCGATGCGTTCAAAGCGAAGCAGGATCTTCTCCAGTTGCTCGATAAGAGTATGAACGCACGAGGAATATCTATTTTTATTGGAGAAGAATCAGGGTATAACGCGTTGACGGATTGTAGTGTTGTCACGGCACCTTATGAATCAGATGGCCGCTGTATTGGTGTGCTGGGTGTGGTTGGCCCCACGCGTATGTCTTATGAGGATGTGATTCCCGTCGTTGATATCACGGCCCGATTTCTGGGTACTGCCCTTAAGTCTCTTCACTAGCTGTCGATCCGAACCGGTCCAAGGGCAACGCATGCATGGCATGCCCTTGAAAAATTAGAATATTGCCCCAGTTTTAAGCACAGAACCGATATTGTTTCCAGGAGCTAACACGCAAGACCCAATTCACCATGACTAGAACCGGCAAAGACAATTCCCAGAAGAACGATGAAATAGCTTCCAGTGAGGTCGTTGATGAGCTGGAATTAAATAAACCCCAGGCTGACGGAACCGAGGATGGCGTCGACATCAGCGCCGTCCCCAGCGGTGGGGCTCAAACGACACCCGAGCCTGCTGCAGGGGCTGACGCCCAGAGTACGCCAGCGGAGGACAGTACCGAAGTGGCTGCAGAAGGGTCTGCAGAGTCTGCCGACCAGATTACTGCTCTGCTTGATCAGGTTGCCGAATATCAAGACAGTTATCTGCGGGCCAAGGCAGAAGTAGACAACATCCGCAAACGAGCTGAGACTGAGGTCGCCAATGCGCGCAAATTCGCCCTGGAGGGGTTTTTACGGGAACTTCTGACTGTGAAAGACAGCCTGGAAATGGCCTTGGCTGTTGATCAGCAGTCCGGTTTGGAGGCGAGCAATCATGGTGTCAGTGAGGGGCTGGAACTGATTTTGAGGCAACTGGAGAGCGTTTTTGCCAATTTTTCGGTTGAAACAATTGAACCCGAGGTGGGCGATAAGTTGGACCCGGACCAGCACCAGGCTATGAGCGTGGAAGAGTCACAGGACATTCCACCCAATTGTGTGAGCAAAGTTATTCAGAAAGGCTACTCGCTCAACAACCGACTTTTACGACCTGCGATGGTGCTGGTGGCAAAATTACCCGGAGAAACTGCTGGAAAAGGTTGAAAAAATGACCGGCCACCCCCATTTTTGGAACATAGATCCAAGATCATCAAGAAGAATTTTTTAGGAAAATAGCATGACAAATATTATCGGAATTGATCTGGGCACAACCAACTCTTGTGTCGCAGTCATGGACGGCGGTACGGCCAAGGTCATCGAAAACAGTGAAGGCGACCGGACCACGCCATCTGTTGTGGCCTTTGCGGAGGATGGCGAAGTGCTGGTCGGGCAGTCTGCCAAGAGACAGGCCGTTACCAACCCCCACAATACGGTTTTTGCTGTAAAACGTCTGGTCGGACGGAAATTCGACGATCAACTGGTACAACGGGATCTCGACTTGATGCCTTATTCGATCGTCAAGGCCGATAACGGGGATGCTTGGGTGGGAGTTGCTGACAAGCGACTGGCGCCGCCGGAGATCTCTGCCCGCGTACTGCAGAAAATGAAGCAGACTGCTGAGGATTATCTTGGTAGTGAAGTCACGGAAGCTGTCATTACAGTACCGGCCTATTTCAATGATTCACAGCGTCAGGCGACGAAGGATGCCGGTAAAATTGCTGGTCTTGAAGTCAAGCGAATCATCAACGAGCCGACCGCCGCTGCATTGGCTTATGGAATGGAAAAGCAGCAGGGAGACCGTAAGATTGCGGTGTACGATCTGGGCGGTGGGACATTTGATATATCCATTATCGAGATTGCAGATGTTGACGGTGAGCACCAGTTCGAGGTTCTGGCAACCAACGGCGACACTTTTCTCGGTGGGGAAGATTTTGATCGCCGATTGATTGATTATCTCGCTGACGAGTTCAAGAAAGACAACGGCATGGATCTGCGTGGCGACCCACTTGCGATGCAGCGCCTCAAAGAGGGAGCCGAGAAAGCCAAGATTGAGTTGTCTTCAAGTACTCAGACCGAAGTTAACCTCCCCTATATCACGGCAGATCAAAGTGGACCCAAGCACCTGAATATGAAGCTCAGTCGGGCGAAGCTTGAGGCGATGGTGGAAGACTTGATCCTTCGCACCATCGAACCTTGTAAAACTGCTTTAAAGGATGCCGGTCTTAGCGCTTCAGACATCGATGAAATTATTCTTGTCGGTGGTCAGATTCGAATGCCAAAAGTTCAGGAAGCAGTTAAGGATTTCTTTGGACGCGAACCCCGACGGGATGTGAATCCCGACGAGGCTGTTGCGGTGGGTGCAGCTATTCAAGGCGGCGTACTGGGCGGTGAGGTCAAGGATGTACTGTTACTGGATGTCACACCGTTGTCCTTGGGAATCGAAACCCTCGGTGGGGTGATGACAAAGCTGATCGACAAAAACACCACCATACCCACCAAGGCAAACCAGGTGTTTTCGACCGCAGATGACAACCAAACAGCAGTAACGGTCCATGTTCTGCAGGGTGAGCGGGAAATAGCCCAGCACAATAAGTCACTCGGTCGGTTCGATCTGGCGAATATCCCACCGGCACCTCGCGGTATGCCACAGATTGAAGTCACCTTTGATATTGACGCCAATGGCATTCTCAATGTTTCAGCCAAAGACAAGGCGACCGGTAAGGAAAACAAAATCGTCATCAAGGCAGGTTCTGGTCTATCTGATGAAGAAGTTGAACGCATGGTCCAGGATGCAGAAGCACATGCCGAAGAAGATCGACAGGCTCGTGAGCAGGTAGATGCACGCAATCACGCAGAGGCGATGGTTCACACGGTTCGCAAGACACTTACTGAAGCCGGTGATAAGGTCGAAGCAAGTGACAAGGAAAATATCGAATCAGCGATCAAGTCACTTGAAGAGGTACTAGCGGGTGATGACGTCGAGCAGATCAAAGAGAAAACAACAACTCTGATGGAAGCCAGTCACAAGCTGGCAGAACAGATGTATCAGGAGCAGGGTGCTCCAGATCCCACGTCCGGTTCGGACGGTCCCGATGGCGGTGAGGGGTCCTCAGGTCCTGGTGGAGACGATGTCGTCGATGCCGAATTCGAAGAGGTAAAGGATAAAGATAAAAACTGATCACTTTGTCAGGCGCCGTGAAAACGGCTATAACAACGACAATTGTTCGAAAGCCGGCATCAGGACCGGCTTTCATTTGTTGCAAGATACCCTAGTCTAAGCATACGGAATTATGGACAAGCGCGACTACTACGAAGTTTTGGGCACCTCCAAAAACAGTCCTGATGCCGACCTGAAAAAGGCTTATCGAAGACTCGCTATGAAGTTTCATCCGGATCGAAATCCGGGTGACCAGGAGGCGGAGAAGAAGTTCAAAGAAGCAAAAGAAGCCTACGAAGTTCTGTCCGACCCCCAGAAAAGATCTGCATACGATCAGTTTGGACACGCTGGCGTGGACAGTTCCTCGGGCATGGGTGGCGGTCCCGGTGCTGCTGGGTTTGGTGATATTTTTGGTGATATTTTTGGTGACATCTTCGGGGGCTCCGGGGGCAGGCGAAGTTCGAATCGCGGCAGTGATCTGCAGTATTCTCTGGATCTTTCCCTGGAAGATGCCGTAAGAGGTACGGAGACCCGTATTCGTGTGCCCACGCTGGTCAGCTGTGAGACCTGCAGCGGATCAGGTGCGAGGCCCGGCACGTCGCCCGGTGCGTGCTCCACCTGCGGTGGTCAGGGACAAGTGCGTATGCAGCAGGGATTTTTCTCGATTCAGCAGACCTGCCCCCAGTGCCGGGGTAAAGGCACCGTGATCACCTCGCCTTGTAGTGATTGTAGTGGGGGTGGCCGTGTTCAGAAAACCAAAACGTTGCAGGTCAAGATACCGGCTGGTGTAGACGAAGGTGATCAAATTCGTCTGTCTGGCGAAGGAGAAGCTGGTGCGGCCGGTGCACCACCGGGCGATCTTTACGTTCAGGTGCGTCTTAAAGAGCACCCAATCTTTACCCGCGACGGAGATAACCTTTACTGCGAGATGCCCATCAGTATTGCTACAGCAACGTTGGGGGGCAACATTGATATTCCGACGCTTGAAGGGCGGGCCAACCTCAAGATTCCATTGGAAAGTCAGTCAGAGCGGATTTTTCGTCTTCGGGGTAAGGGGGTGCGTAATGTACGCAACAAAGCACAGGGCGATCTTTACTGCAAGATCAAGATCGAAACGCCAGTTAACCTCAACCGCAAGCAAAAGGATCTGCTGATGGAGTTTGACCGACTGACCCTGGAAGGGGGGGAGCGGCATCGCCCGCGAGAAAATTCGTGGTCAGATCGGCTGAAGTCCTTTTTTGAGGATTTTGTGTCCTGACCGTGAACTGACTCGCCGCGTTGTTAGGGCCTGGGTTTTCCGTTCTGTCCTACTACGGAGATCGTTCACGCTGCGTATAATGCAATTCCGTTGATCTGTCAGAGCAAGCCGGATGATTGTTGTTACCCCAACACCACTGGATGGCGTTGTCGTCGTGGAGCCGACGGTGTTTGACGATGACCGCGGTTTTTTCATGGAAAGTTTCAACAGCCATGATTTCGCCGAGGCAGGGCTGCCTCATGTGTTCGCTCAGGATAACCAGTCTCGTTCAACCCGGGGTGTGCTGCGCGGTCTTCATTATCAGCACCCCAACTGGCAGGGAAAGCTGGCTCGAGTTATTGTCGGTGAGGTCTTCGACGTCGCTGTTGATATCTGTCGGCGTTCTTCCACTTTCGGTATGTGGTTTGGAATCGCCTTGTCGGCCAAAAACAAAAAACAGTTATATATTCCGCCGGGCTATGCGCACGGCTTCTGTGTGTTGAGCGATGTTGCGGAGATGATCTATAAGTGTACGACGCCCTATTGTGCTGAAGACGATGCCGGCATTCGCTGGGATGATCCTGAAATAAAAATCGACTGGCCAGTGTCTGCGCCCATCCTATCGGAAAAAGATGCCCGGGCCCCGCGGCTCAGCGAAATCGGAGACCTTGCAGTCTGAGGTGTATTTGCGCAGTGAAGATACTGGTCTTCGGCAGGATAGGACAACTGGGATCAGCACTTGCTGAGGTCTTATCAGATCGGTATGAAACACGGTTCATCGATCAGCCGGAACTCGATCTGACTGCGCCGGAGAGCGTTCGTGATCACGTACAGACCTACCTGCCTTCGATCGTGATCAACGCCGCCGCTTATACGGCCGTTGACCGTGCTGAAACGGAACCAGAGCTCGCTCATATTATCAATGCCCGCGCACCGGGATCATTAGCTTATGCCTGTGACGAAGCCGGCGCCGTGTTGATACATTATTCAACGGACTATGTTTTTGATGGCGCGGCATCGATGCCCTACACCGAGACTGCGGCAGTGGCTCCAACCGGGGTATATGGGCAATCCAAACTGGCTGGAGAAATTGCGGTGGCCAGCGCGACCCAACGGTACGTGATACTTCGCACGGCCTGGTTGTATTCAGCAGTCGGGCACAATTTTGTGAAAACAATGCTGAAGCTGGCCAATTCTGGTCAGCCGATCCGCGTCGTGGCAGACCAGATTGGCTCTCCTACCTATGCCCAGGATCTAGCCCGTGTAACACGGGGCATAATTGAAGTGTTGAACAACAGACGTGAGGACTGTTTCGGGCTGTATCACGTGACCAATACCGGTACCACCAGCTGGTATGGTTTGGCTCAGGAAATATTTCGATTGGCGGCACATCAGGATGTGGTCGTGCAACCCATCAGCACTGAAGAGTACCCCACACCTGCCCCGAGGCCGGCCTATACCGCACTGGATTGTTCCAAACTGGAGCGGGTATTTGGATTGACGCTGCCGAGTTGGCGTGACGCACTGGCCCGGTGCATCGACAGTCTGTAGGGGTCGGACCGACAGCGATGAGGCTACTGGCGATTGATACAGCAACAGAGGCGTGCTCAGCAGCCTACGCAGATGATGACCAAATTATTGAGCGTTTCCAGATCGATCCGAAGGGGCATTCAGAGCACATTCTGCCGATGGTGGAATCGGTTCTGAGTGAGGCAGGTGTTCTGCGGGCCGAATTGGAAGCCATCACGTTTGATTCGGGGCCAGGCTCTTTTACAGGCATTCGGATTGGTGCAGGCGTTGCGCAAGGGATTGCTCTGGGTCTTGATCTGCCGCTGGTGGCGGTTTCCTCCCTGATGGGTCTTGCCCAGGGTATCAGTCGTGTGGTTGAAGGCTGTACGGCCGTACTGCCAGCAATCGATGCACGGATGGGCCAGGTTTATTGGGCGTGCCTGGTTCGCGATCCTCAGGAAGCAACCGGCTGGCGCTGGCAGCAGATGCCCCAGGTGACCGATCCGGAGGCTGTCGATGGGCCAGGGATTGAAGAAATCGGTGTGGGCAGTGGCTGGGACCGTTACGCGGAGATACTGAGTCGAAATCGACCGACAAATTGGCACCCGGACCGTTATCCCAGCGCCCGGGATCTGATTGAGATTGCCCAACGGTTACTGTGCACAGATTCAGCTATCCCATCGACTGCTGAACTGACCTACGTTCGCAATAAGGTTACTGGATGAATCGCCTCTCTGGTCAGTCGAGAGTAATTGATATCGTACCCTGAAAGCCGCTGCGACAGTCACTTCCGCTACTCGGCCACGTTCCTGCGTATTGGCCGCTCAGTGATTTCGAGGTACCTAAAAGAGTAAAGGTCACGGTAAAGGTGGTCTCTGTCTCATCAACAGTCTCTGTTGTGGTCATGCTCAAGCTGGCGGTACCTTCATTGCTGTTTTCTTGATCACCTGTGAGCGGGTTGTCTCCACTGCTGTTTGCAGACGCCTGAACAGAGGTGCCTGTGAGGCTAGTGCTCGTCAAGCAGCTATGATCGGTTACGATGAGGGTGCCCGTAACGGTTCCCGCGTTGTCCGAGAGTGTGAGGTTGAGGCTTCGGTCTGGGTTAGTGGAATCTTGAATGCTACCTGACCACTGACCCGACAAATTGAAGGCCTGATTGTAAATACCCCCGCTGGAA
>Ga0208750_1000157_pt1 | contig 19733 bp, 11 predicted proteins | sample Knorr_S15_td_O2m_FD_185602 | JGI IMG/M metagenome (GOLD analysis project Ga0208750, IMG submission 185602) | Marine microbial communities from Southern Atlantic Ocean transect - Knorr_S15_td_O2min_ad_340m_LV (SPAdes) (version 2) | ecosystem: Environmental > Aquatic > Marine > Oceanic | place...
TATGAACCCTGGCAAGGAGGACGAAGAATCTTTTAGGGAAATTGATTTGTTATAAGCAAGCGTTTCGTCTTCATCTGTGAGAGGAGGGCTTAGCAATATGTGGCGGACCTTTATTTTTTCTCCCAGAATTTCTTGGGTTTCGATTATATGATACCCAAACTCCGTTTTAATCGGGAGACTTATTTCGCCCGGGCTAAGTGTAAAGGCTGTAGCCTCGAACTCAGTAACAAGGTTGCCGCGACGAACAAAACCAAGGGACCCTCCACTGTTTTTTGAGCCAGGGTCTTGTGAATATTGAGAGGCGAGAGACTCAAAGGTTTCTTTTCCTTCTAAAATGTTTTTTCGGAGCTCGGTTAAAAGACTTATCGTTTTGTTTATCTGGGCCTCGCTGGGCTCTATTTTTGTGAGAAGATGACGCATTTTTACTGTTGTGGGAAAGGCTGGGATACTGTCTTTATATAATTTAAAAAACTCTTGAACGTCCTTTTTGTTTACAGATATTTTTCCAATAAGCTCGCGCTGATATTGTTGTGTTATCATCATGTCCTTTATTTCATACCAATATTCTCTACGAAAAGACCGAAGCGGCTGCCCCAGCGCTTTTTCTGCGGCCTCTTCTCCCCCTGCCTGTGCAATAATATTGTTAACTTGATCGTCCAGGGAGCGATCAACGTCTTTGTCTTTTACCTCGACAGAGTCGAGCTCGGCCATTATCAAAACAATTTTGCGATTAATAATTGATTTTATAATTTCTTTTTTTAGGGCCTGGATTTCAGCAACGTCCGTTTGGGGGTTTAGTTGGCGTTGGAAAATTGCCATGGCTAGTGTTTGGTTTATGTCGCTTTTTAAAATTGTTTTATCGCCAACAATTGCCGCAAGGCCGTCAATGTCCTGTAAGTGGGCGCCTTCTTTTGTTGTGAGGGGCTCATCGGCAGACGTGTTGGCTTCGATTGTTTGTGAAAAAGAAAAAGAAAGGAAAAACACACAACAAACAAAAAAGGTCGCGGGCCGAGAGGCCCCCAACGCACAAAAGCCCGAAAAGCTGGAGCGACGAACAAAAGTATCAAGTAAAATGGGCTTAGCCATAATTAAAATTACAAAGAGAAGGCCTGTGAAAACAATTTACCAAATTTTTGAGCAAAAGAGAGGCTCTCTTCAAGAGAGCTAACGCTAAAGGAAATTTTCATCTGGTCTTTTTCTCCAGCGTCAATTTGGTGTGGGCACAAAAAATCTTTTAAGGCCTCTTTGAGCTCTACAACAAATTGTTTTGGTTCTAAATCGTCCGGGGGCCCCGAAAGGTAAAAAGAAGCTGAGGAAGAAGAAATTTTACATTTTTTAATTGGGCCAGAGCAAAGCAAACACTGAATCAAAGATGTTTTGATAAGATTTTTTGTAACAGCGGGGATTGGTCCAAAGCGATCGCAAAGCTCTTCGCAGACACGGTCTAGTTGTTCAACAGATTGGGTTTCAGAAATTTTTTGGTAAAAGGAAAGACGGTCTTGGACGCGAGGCATGTAGTCGCGGTCAAGATGGGCAGGCCCAGAAAAGACAACCGAAGGTTTTTCCCCTTTATAGGAACCCTCAGAGGGGCGCTTGTCGAGGACAGATTCTGCCAGCATTTTATTGTAAAGCACAAAGCCGACCTTTGAAATTTGGCCGCTTTGTTCGTAGCCAAAAAGATTGCCGGCCCCGCGAAGCTCCAGGTCTTTCATGGAAACATTATACCCCGAACCAAGGGAAGTATAATATTCAATTGTTTTGAGCCGATCATGGGCATCAGGCGGCAACTGTAAGTCTCGAGGAACACAAAGATAGCAATAGGCGCGACGATCACCGCGACCAACACGCCCACGAATTTGGTAAAGTTGAGAAAGGCCAAATTTGTGGGCGCCATTTATAATTATTGTGTTCGCGTTGGGAACATCAAGGCCAGACTCAACAATGGTTGTGCACAACAAAACATCAATTTTTCCATCAAAAAAAGATAAAACAGTTTTTTCTAAAACCCGGCTATTCATCTTGCCGTGGCCAACAGCAATGTTGGCGCGAGGCAGGGCCGCCTCTAATTTGTCATAATAAAAAGGGAGACTGTTTATGTCGTTGTGAAGGAAATAAACCTGCCCACCACGATGAAGTTCTTTTTTAATTGCACCGATTAAAAATGGCCAGTCAAAATATTTGACATGCGTTCGAATGGGACGGCGGTTAAAAGGGGGTGTTTCAATTTTAGAAGTGTCTCGCACCCCAACTAAAGACTGTTGAAGCGTTCTTGGAATTGGGGTTGCCGTTAACGTTAGAATGTCAACATGGTTTTTTATTTTTCGGATTGTCTCTTTTTGTTTTACGCCGAAGCGATGCTCTTCATCAACAACCAACAACCCAAGATTGTGGGTGGGAACGTCTTTGCTTAGCAAGCGATGGGTCCCGACCAGGACGTCTATTTTATTTTGGTGCAAGCTTTCTATAATGGTTAGCTGTTGCTTTTTTGTTCGAAACCGAGAAAGAAGCTCGACGTTTACGCCCAGCGGGGTCAGCCGGTTTTTACATGTAATGTAGTGTTGATCGGACAAAACAGTTGTGGGCGCTAAAAAAAACACAGTTTTGCCTGAAATTACTGCTCGCATGGCGGCACGTACGGCGACCTCGGTTTTCCCAAACCCAACATCGCCATATATCAACCGATCCATAGGAATGCCCCCAGACAGATCTTTGTTTATGTCCTTAAGGGCTGAGAGCTGGTCAGCTGTTTCCTCAAAAAGAAAACTGTTTTCAAGCTGTTGCATTAAATACCCACCCGAAGCATAACGAAATTCGCGAGGCTTTGAGCGAGCGCTGTATGAAGAGATAAGATGTTCAACGACGTCAGTTGTTGCTTTTCTTGTAATATCTTTTTGTTTTTTCCAGGAAGAAGAACCAATGCGAGACAGTTTGGGGGAAGACTTTCCGGTTCCAATGTATTTATGAACACGGTCAAACCTATCAGTTGGCACAAAAACCGAACCGCCGCCAGCATATTCAATTTTAATGTTTTCTGCTTGATTGTTTTTTTCCCCAATCAAAACAAGCCCTCGATAAAGTCCAAGCCCGTGATCCTGATGAACAAGGAGGTCTCCCCACGCAAGGTCTTTTAAGGACGCGATATTGTGGTTTGTGTGAGGGGTGGAAAAAGAGGACTGTTTAGTTTTTTTTGTCCCAAGCGGTGGCGAAAAATATGCAACACCCAAGGTTGAAGAAGAAAAGCCGCCCGAAGGCCCAAAAGTTAACGGAAACATCTCTTTTTGTCTATAAAGGGGCCGTTTTGTTGGGTTATAAAAGAACGAAACAATTTTTTTGTTGTCTAAAACCTCATCAATCACTTTTTTGCTTTTTGCTAGGCTGTTGTTTAGGGGCTTAAGCGCGACAGTCTCTGTTTTAATGGTGTTTTCAGAATCTAAAAACGAAACTCCTTCCGGCGTTATGTATAATACGGCGGGGCAGGCCCCCTCTATTGCCTCGCTCAGCTTTGTTTCTACGCGCCCATGAGAAAGAACCGGCGGAAAAAGAACACATCGGGACCGAAGACCTTCAGAAAGTTGTGTGTCGGGATTAAAAATGCGAATAGACTCTATTTTTTCACCAAAAAACTCGAGGCGCAACGGATGACTAGAAAATTCAGTAAAAACATCGAGGATCCCCCCCTTTTTTGCGAAAGTTTTTGGCGAAAGACAGGGATCTGCGGGCTCATAACCCCAAAGAAGCAGTTTTTCAATGATTGTTGATTGCCGAATGGCGCCCCCGGCTCGAAGCGTAAGAGCGCCCGAAACAATTTCTTTCGGGGCACGAATTTTTGTTTTAATTGCACCTAAAGATGACACAAACACACCGGCCTTATTAGACAGTAGAGCAGAGAGGGAACGAGAAAAAACGGTGCGAGAGGAAAAAACAAGGCCAGGAACGCTAAGGGCGTCTTCTTCACAATTAGGAAGCATGAAGGCGCGCTCACCAAGAAGATCAGAAAGGTTTTCATACGACCCCTCAGCGCCCCCCTCGTTTTCTTGTACAACAAAAACAGATTGGTTGAGGGCGTGAAAAAGGGCTCCAACAAAAACAGACTGAGCCGAAGGGTTCTCAAGCTCTAAAAAAAAACCGGTTTTGTTTTTAATATATGAACTGATTTTATGAAAAACCGCGGAAGAAGAGAGGGCCTTAAAAATTTTGGGCTGTGATTCGAAAACGTTCAAAAGGGTTTCACGTGAAACGGCTATGTTTTTGAAAGAAAAACGGACAAAACAGAAACGTCTGCCGGAGACACACCGGAAACACGCATCGCCTGCCCAAGTGTTTGCGGGCGAACGAAAGAGAGTTTTTCACGCGCCTCATTCGAAAGGCTTGTAAGGCCCAAGTAGTTAAAGTCAAAAGGAATTGGGAACCCCTCCTGTTTTTTTAGCTTTATTACTTGATCGTTTTGTCTTTTAATATATCCTGAATATTTTATGAGGGCCTCAGCCTCAATAAAACTCTCAGACAAAACATGCCGAGGAAGCGGGCTTTTGGAGAGGTCGGAAAAAAGATCTTTGGGAAGAGCATCAATATTAATTTTTGGCCGTTTTAATACTTGTTTTGCGGGCACCGGATGAGAAATGGGGGCTTCGTTTATGTCCGAAAGGATTTTGTTTATTTTGTCCGGGTAAACAGACCGATCAAGAGAAAGCACTATTTTATTAAGCCCACCCATTGCTGCTCGGACCTGTTTAATGTTCTGCTTGTTAAGCAAGGAAAGGGCCTCTGTTTTTTCTAGTAAGCGCGTGTGTGCGTTTGAAAAACGCAGTAATATTCGATACTCTGCGCGAGAGGTGAACATGCGGTACGGCTCAAGCGTATCTTTTGTAATCAAATCATCAATAAGAACACCAATATAGGCCTCGTCTCGGTTAAGGGTAAGCGGAGCCTCTTCACTCACGTGTTGTTTTGCGTTTATTCCAGCAACAAGCCCCTGCGCGGCCGCTTCTTCATAGCCGGAGGTTCCATTGATTTGGCCCGCGAAAAAAAGACCGGAAACGTCTTTTGTTTCTAGAGAGCTTTTTAGCTGGGCCGGGGGAAAAAAATCATATTCTATAGCATAGCCGGGCCGGAAAAAACGCACAGAATCAAGCCCCGGGATCGTTCGAAGGGCCTCGAGCTGCACATGTTCCGGAAGACTTGTGGAAAAACCGTTCAAATATATTTGATCTGAATTAAGCCACTCTGGCTCAAGAAAAAGAGGGTGGCGGTCTTGATTTGAAAAACGAAACACCTTGTCTTCTATTGATGGACAATAGCGGGGGCCAAGCCCCCCAACGTCACCAGAAAACATTGGACTTTGTTTTAAATTAGCCGAGATGATTTCTTTGCACGGAAGATCGGTATGGGCGATATAACAGGGCACATTGGGGGGAGAAAATTCGTTTGTTTGATAAGAAAAGGGCAAAGGGCTTTCATCCCCAAAAGAGGGCCGTAACGCCGACCAGTTAACAGATTGTTTGTCAAGCCGAGGCGGGGTTCCCGTCTTTAACCGTCCCGAGGTAAACCCGAGAGAAACAAGAAAAGCCGTTATTCCTTCTGCGCCGCTTTCTCCCATACGACCAGCGCGAATCTTTTTTTGACCAACATGAATCAGCCCGTTTAAAAACGTTCCACAGGTAAGGACGGCGGCACGGCAAGCCAGGGAGTCTCCAGAGCGAAAAACAACACCACAGACAGCGTGGTTTTTAATTTTTAGGCCGACAACTTCATTCTCGATTATTTTTACGTTTTTGTGAGAAGAAACCGCACTTGAAACGGTTTTCTCATATTGTCGTTTATCAACCTGGGCGCGCGGGGACCACACGGACTTGCCCTTAGATTTGTTTAATAATTTAAACTGCAACCCGCTTTTATCAGCCGCGCGCCCCATAATTCCACCTAAAACATCAATTTCTCTAACCATTTGGCCTTTTGCAAGTCCCCCAATGGCGGGATTGCACGACATTCGCCCAAGAGATGACGGGTCTAACGTAACAAGCCCAACACGCGCGCCGAGCGTCGCCGCAATGAGCGCGGCCTCTATGCCGGCGTGCCCACCACCGACAACAAGAATATCAAACAATTTTGAAGAGGGTTTCACGTGAAACTATTTTCCAACACAAAAGGAGCTAAAAACGTGATCTAAAATGTCGTCGGGCGAGGTTTTTCCAAGCAGAGAATCAACAGCATTAAGAGCCTCGCGCAACTCAAACGCAACGATTTCTATGTCCAGGTGTTGTTTTTTAATAAGAGAATGGGAGCGCAGAATTGCCTCAGAGCAAAGGACCATGGCGACATGTTGACGAGACGTGGATAAATATGGCGCATCAGTTGATATTTTGTTTATACCAAGCTGCTGGGAAATCTTTCTTTTTAGTAGAGGAATGCCCTCTCCGGTTTTTGCTGATATATGTATAACAGAAGGGCTTCCTGTTTTATTAGATCGTAAATCTGATTTATTAACAACTCTTAGTGCTGGAGCGTCGGCGCTAAGAGGGTTTTTGGATTTTGGTCGATCCGTTAAAGACAGAATCAGATCCGCCCGTTTTAAAAGGCTCTTTGTGCGGCGGACCCCTTCCTTTTCAATTTTGTCCTTAGGTTGCCGCAGGCCAGCGGTGTCTATAAAGAGAACAGGAACCCCGCGCATTAAGAGCTCTACCTCAATTGTGTCGCGGGTCGTTCCGGGGGAGCTGCTTACAATCGCGCGGCTTGATTCTGCAAGGGCGTTTAACAAGGAGGATTTCCCGACATTCGGGGGACCGGCAATAACAACCGTTGCGCCACGATTTAATAAACGACCCAACTGGGAAGTTTTTTTAAAATGTCGAACCTTCGAATAAACCGCATCAACGCCATCAACCAACCAAGAGGGGGGCGTGCTCGGCCAATCTTCTTCATCAACGTCCATTTGATGTTCTAGCCGCCCTAAAAGGGAAACAATATTTGTACGAATATTGTTAATAGAAAGAGAAAGTGTTCCCCGTAATATTTTTTGTTGGTGTCGAGTATTTTCAATGGATTTTGAATTGATAAGAGAAGCAACAGCTTCGACCTGAACAAGGTCGAGCTTTCCATTTATAAAGGCTCTTTTTGTGAATTCTCCAGCCTCGGCGGTCCGCGCACCAGCAGCGCACACAGACAATATAATGTATTGAACCGTGGTTGGGCTTCCGTGTGAAGAAATTTCAACAACATCCTCCCCCGTATAAGAGCCAGGTTTTTTATAAACAGTAACGACGCACCTGTCTATTGTCTTTCCATCAGAATCTGCTATTGAGCAAACGGTTGCAAGGCGATTGGTAAAACCGCGTTTTTTTGAAAGCTGATTTATAATAGGAAAAGATAAGGGGCCACTTATTCGGGTAACTGCGACACCGCTGTGGCCGAAAGGGGTCGCGGGGGCAACGATAGTGTCGCCCAAGATCATTTTTTAATTTTCTTTATTGTTTCTGGTTTCACGATATGAAGGCTGATTCTATATGGGTGGGGTTTTTGAAGAAGGGGTTAGGTATTTTTGTTGAACAATTGACAAAACGTTGAAAACGGAATAATATAGATTCAACCCCGAGGGGAAAGAGTAAAAAATAAAAAGGAAAAACACGTTCATAAAATACATCATCATTTTTTGCTGAGCACCGCCGCTAGGTGACGCCATAAGCTTTTGCTGAAGAAACATGGTGGCACCCATTAGAAAAGGCAAAACGTTTATCGGGAAACCGGCAATCGTAGTTAGGGTGTCTGGCACGCTTAAGTCTGTAATCCACCCAAAAAAAGGAGCTCCGCGAAACTCGATTGTTGATCGAAAAATAGTAAAAAAGGCGATTAATATTGGCATTTGCAAAAGCATTGGCAAGCAACCACCTAAAGGGTTTACGCCCTCGGCTTTAAATAGCTCCGCTTGGGCAGCGTTTAATTTTTTAGGATCATTTTTATGTTTCTCTTTTAGGACCTGAATTTTTGGCTGTAGGTCCTGCATTCGTCGAGTAGACTGAAAGCTTTTTTTAGTAAGCGGGCTCAACAGTATTTTTACAAGAAGAGAAAAAAGGATTATAACAAAACCATAGTTTGGAATTATTCTAAACATTTTTGTTAGAGACCACGTTATAAGCCGGCCCAGGGGACGAATTGGGGCCCAGCCAAGGTTCATCGTGTCTTCCAAGCCAACACCCAAAGAGCTAACCCTATTATAGTCTAAAGGGCCGACGTATAGGTTAAAGCCGCCGCCCGCGGAGGTGTTTTGGTTTAGCTGTGTTGTAAACAGGGGGCGATTTCCGTCAAGCAAACCAGAAACAACAGCACCAACGCCGGGAACAGACGGTATAATTGCAGAAATAAAATATTTAGTTTTTGTCGCGGTCCACCTCGTTGTGCCAGATTGTTTTTCTTCTGAGCCCTGTCCGTCTTCGGCGTTACCGCCCAAAAGCTCATCACCCAGCAGCGCATAGCCTTTAAAATATGTGTAGTCGTCTTTGGTGTTTTTTTCGGTTGGTGCTAAACCCCCAGACCAAGAAAGGCTATAGGTTCCTCGAGAAATATATTGTTCGGGGTTTTCAAAAAGGACTTCTAGACCGATTGTATACGTGTCTGGAAAAAAAGTTAACTGTTTTTTAATAGAATGACCATTAAAGGAGGTTTCAAAAACAACCGTTTGTTGTTTTTTGAGGACAGAACGCCGAGAGCCAGGGCTGGTAACGGTCCAGGCGTGATCTAAAGAAACAAAATCACCGTCCAAAGAAACAAAACTAACAACTAGATTTTGAGTGTTCAGCGCATCAATTATATTTACATAAGAAGAATCGTATTTAATATAGTCCTTTAAAACAAAAGACGTAAAAGAGCCGCCAGACACGCTGCTGATTTCTGCTGAATAAAGACTGTTTTCTATGTTTGTGACCGTTGTGGGAACTGAGGAAGCGCGAGACAAAGCAACGGGGCCTAAAATTTGATCTGTGGGTTCCGACGCCTCTTTGTTTTTTTGCAAGTTGCCAGCTGGTGGCGCAGACAAACTGTCTGGCGAGGTCGGCTCGGGGCCCGGGACAACAAGACCCATATACCACGGCGTTAAAATGAGAATGACCGCAATTAAAGCAAAGGCGAAAAGAGTGTTTCGATCCATCTATTTATGAACCGGGTCGGCCCCACCAGAAGAAAAAGGATTACACCGCAGGATACGATTGGTGGATAGAAATAAAGCCCGAAGAACTGGCAAAGACTTGAAAGCATCAATGCAATATTGTGAACAGGTGGGATGAAAGCGGCAGTTTGAACCCAGAAGAGGCGAAATGGTCGCGCGATATAGCTTAACCATATAAATAAAGAAATTGCGTACGATATTGCCTAAAAAACTCATTCTAAAGACGTTTTTATGCAGAAAGGACTTTTCTGCCCCGCTTTCTTCGCCGGGCAAGGACCTTTTTACCCCCAACAGTAGACATCCTTGAGCGAAAACCGTGTTTGTTTTTCCTTTTTCTTTTACTGGGCTGATATGTACGTTTCATAATTGCTCCAAAATTAGCCGAGGAAACTACCGAAGATTCTTAAACAAGACAAAACGAAATGGTTAAAAAGCAATTGAACAGGCCCAGACAAAAAAGAAAAGAAAATCGATTTGTTGTGTTATCAAAAAACAGTTTAAATTGAGAAAATCACCATTGTGGAAAAAATGTGGAAAACTTAAGCATGAATCATTCAAAAATCTGGGAAAAGTCAAAGGAAAGAATAAAAACAAGCCAACCACTGCACGCCTATTCCACGTGGTTTGACCCAATAAGATCAATCGGGCTAAGCGAAAACGAGCTCGTGCTTGAAGTTCCAAACCAATTCTTTTTTGAGTGGATACAGTCTCATTATAAACAGATAATAAAAGACGAAGTAGAGGCAGTCTATAGAGGACAAATTAAAATAAAATATACCGTTTCACCTGAAGGAAGAAAAAACGAAACAGACAACAGCTTAAACGAGAAAAAGCCAAACAGGAAAAAACAATATAATAGAAATAAACAATTAAATGAAAAATACACGCTGTCGTCTTTTATAGAGGGAACAAACAATCAGTTTGCAAAAGCAGCCGCTAGAAACGTGGCAGAATCGCCCGGGGAGCAATCTTTTAATCCCTTGGTAATATATGGGGGTGTTGGCATGGGAAAGACACACCTTCTTCACGCAATTGGAAACAGGGTTTTTCATGGAGAAAGAAATAAGAGAGTTGTTTGTGCCTCAAGCGAAAAATTTACTTTAGATTTTATATCTTCTATACAGAAAAACCGAACAGTGGAATTTTCAAAGTCCTATAGAAACACAGATATTCTGCTAATTGATGATGTTCAGTTTTTTCAAGGAAAAGAACAAACGCAAGAACAGTTTTTTCACACCTTTAACGAGCTTTTTCAGGCCGGAAAACAAATTGTAATGACGGCTGATAGATACCCGGGTGAAATGGTTGGGCTCCAAGACCGCCTTCTTTCTCGTTTTAGTTCCGGCCTATCTGCTGACATACAGCCACCAGACTTCGAGACGCGCGTAGCTATTGTTATGGAAAAAGCCGAGCAGAACGGCCTAAAGCTTTCGTATGACATTATAGAGTTTATAGGTACACATATAAAGAACAATGTAAGAGAGCTAGAAAGCACGATAATACGACTGCTAGCACACTCTTCCTTGGCTAAAAAGGAAATTGATTTTCGTCTCGCAAAAAAGGTTGTTAAAGAGCGCCTGGGATCAAACGCGATCTACGACATAACCACAGAAGACATTGTTCGCCGCGTTTCAGAAACGACACATATAAAGGAGAAAGAAATTGTGGGGTCAAGCAGGAAAATGGAAATTGCTGAAGCGCGCCAAATCTCAATTTATTTATGTCGTGAGATTTTAGGCACACCATTTGTTAGCCTAGGAATATATTTTGGGGGGAGAGACCACTCAACAATATTACATGCATGCAGAGTTATGGAAGATAAAACAAAAAAAGACCAACGAGTCGGAAGGCTTGTCAGTGAACTAAAAAGGGAGCTCTCTTTTTCAGTGAACTAAGAAAGCGTTATTCTTCGTAGCCTTCTTGAAAATATTCCTCGTATCCTGGAAAATATGTGTCATCGTAGTCTAAATAGTCGGGATCATCTTCCGCGTAATAATTGGACAAATCAGCATCTTCCTCGTCTTTTTCCAAATCGTTGTTGTTTTTGGTGGAAGAGTCGACAGGTTTGCGAGAACTTTTTTGTGCATTTGAGGTAGAAACATTTGGTGCCATATTTTTAAATAAAACGCCAAGCAAAACAGAGAAAAAAAGTAATATTGTTGAAGATGCAATGCCCTTAGATAGAAAATTAAGACCACCGAACATATTTTGTTCTAAGCCCGCGTCTAAGAACACCGAAAGAGCTAAGAGCACACCAAAAACAATAATAAGGTTCCCCGTTATTTGGTGCCAGGAAGATTTCGCAACGAGAGTAAAGATCAACCAGGAACTAATCCCAAAAATTGATAAAAACATCCCCAAAACATAATTTTCTGAAAAAACAGAGAAAAAAAAGGCAACGATTGTTGCGGCGGGGACCAAGAGCCCAACAAAAATTTTAATGTTTTCACTCATAATAAAAAAACACCCTAATCGTAAGAAGAACTTTAGATTTTTCCTCGGAAAATTGCCCCCAAGCGAAATGAAATGCAAGGGTTTATACTTTTAACGATGTATAAAATATCTGCTGTAATTTTCCATCTTTATAACAACCCGTTGTTGAACATATGGAAAAAATAACTAAAATTGGTGTTGTTGGTTTGGGCCACCTTGGATACCACCACACAAAACACCTTGCAAAAGTGGAGGGCGCTAAACTTGTGGGTGTTTACGATATTAATACGCGCAAGTGCGTCGAAACCGCATTAAAATTTAAAACAAAACCGTTTGAATCTCTTATGGCGCTGTTGAAAAAAACAGATGCCGTTTCTATTGTAACCCCAACCCAGAACCATAATAAAACCGCCAAAATTTGTATAGAAAAGGGGAAACATGTTTTTATTGAAAAACCAATAACAGAAACAGTACAAGAAGCAAACGAATTAATCGCCTTGGCCAAGACAAAAGGAACAATCATTCAGGTGGGACACATCGAGCGCTTGAACCCAGCCTTGCTGCCCCTAGCAAACTATGATATTAATCCGAAATTTATTGAAGTGCAAAGACTCGCGCCCTATACGAGCCGAGGAGCCGATGTCCCCGTTGTGTTGGATTTGATGATACACGATATAGATTTAGTATTAGCAATTGTCCGCTCTCCGGTAAAACAAATTCATGCGAGCGGAGTGTCTATCATGACAGATTCTGTAGACATCGCCAACGCAAGGATGAGATTTGAAAATGGTACGGTTGCCAGCATTACATCAAGCAGAGTTGCAAAAGACCGGGTGAGAAAAATGAAAATATTTCAACAGGATTTATATGTTACAATTGATTTTTTGATCGGCCTTACAGAGGTTTACAGGGCGGCGGGCGCCAGCAAAACAAACCCTAATGCAATAATGTCAGCTCCGTTAAAAGCCAAGGGAAAACACAGACAAATTTTTTATGAAAAACCAGCAGTCAAAAAACAAGATGCGTTGAAAATGGAATTAGAAAATTTTGTTGCGGCCGTTCAGGGAAAAGAAAAACCAATTGTTGATGGAAAAGCAGGAAGAGAAGCCCTAGAGATTGCAATGCAAATCCACGACACAATATTAGAAGACTTACATTGATGGATATTCGGGAATTTTTTTTCAAATACAGAAGCTATACCCCAATTCCAATAGGCGTTATGATTGTTTATTTTGCCCGCCCCGAAGCTCTATACGTATATACAGGCGCAGCGCTATTGTTCATTGGGGAAACAATCCGGATTTGGTCTGTTTCATATGCGGGTGGCGAAACCAGAACGCGGAACGTGGGAGCAAAAAAACTGTGTTCTGCGGGCCCATACGCTTTTGTTAGAAATCCGCTGTATGCAGGTAATATGTTTATGTATGTAGGCCTTGTCTTTATTGCAGGAGCAGCAAATATTTGGTTAATGCTTGCAACAACACTTGCCTTTTTCATTGTTCAATATTCTCTTATCATTGCACTAGAAGAGGAAAAATTAGAAGAGCTGTTTGGTCAAGAATATCAAATATATAAAAAAAATGTGCCGGCGATTTTGCCTCGCATGGTTCGGTGGAAAAGCCCAGACAGTCGATCCCCCAAAGGAATTATAAAAAGTCTTAGAACTGAAAAACGCACATTACAAAACATTTTTTTTATTTTGCTTCTCATAGCGCTTCGCACACAAGTTTTTTTATAGCGTAAGCGCGGTTAGGCCAAACAATTATATTATGATTAATAAATCTAGCCCAATTACATTTTTTATTGTTGCCGGCGAAGCCTCCGGAGACGCACACGGGGCAGCGCTAATGTCCGCAATAAAAAAAGCGCAACCAGAAAGCCGCTTTGTTGGCCACGGCGGCGACAAAATGACGCAAGAGGGCCTAGAAAGGATGTATCATACCGATGAATTGGGAATTATGGGATTTTCGGAAGTAATTAAGCACTTACCGTTTATGCTTACCGCAATGAAGCGTACGCAGGACAGATTAAAAGAGCTTAAGCCAAATAGAATTATTTTGATTGATTACCCGGGGTTTAATCTGCGGTTGGCAAAAAAGGTCGCAGCGCTAAAGGCCCCCATTACGTATTTTGTTTTGCCACAACTATGGGCATGGAAAGAAAAAAGAATCAAGGTTTTTCAGAAATATATTGACCAGTCGCTATCTATTTTTCCTTTTGAAAAGAATTGGTTTGAAACACGAAGCGTTCTTACCTCTTTTGTTGGTCACCCGTTTTCTGATATTGTAGGGCCAGAGACAAACAAAGCGCAGTTTTTATCTAAACACGGTCTATCTAAATCAGATGATGTTCTTATCCTTTTACCTGGAAGTCGCCAACAAGAAATTGATAGGCTCTGGCCGATTTATCGTAGAACGATTGACATGCTTCGCTTAGAAATACCAGAATTGAAAATAATTGTTGGCAAAGCCAGCGGCGTGATAATACCGAAAGTGATTAAGGGCTTATTATATGAAGAACAAGACGTAAGGGCTGCAATGGCCTACGGAACGGTAGCGCTAACAGCCTCAGGTACAGCGACCCTAGAGTGTGCCGTATTAGATACGCCGGAAGTGGTTTGCTATAAACTTTCTATTCTCTCCGGGCAAATCGCAAAAAGAATAAATCGATCACCGTTTATTTCAATGGCAAATTTGATTGTGGGAAGAAAAATAGTACCAGAATTTTTACAAGAAGAGGCAACACCGGAAAACCTTTCCGCGGCGCTTCTATCGCTATTGAAAAACAGAAACGAGAGGCGAAAAATTAGAGATGGCTACGAAGAAGTTAGGCGATTGTTGGGCTTGCCTGGGGCATATGATCGTGCTGCAAAACTTGTTTTAAAAAGAACGCTCCATGGCAAACCCTGAAAACGAAAAAAGACTAAAAAACCGATTGCTTGTTTGGGCTGGAGAAAAACTTGGCTCACTGATGCTACGGTTCTTTTATTATACCAACCGCTGGGAAGTAGAAGGTGAAAAACACTATAAATTTGCGATTGAGAACGGTCAAACAGTTATTATAGCGGCTTGGCACAATTCGTTTTTAACTGTATTTATGAACTTAGCAAAGAATCAATTTTATGGTATGGCAGGAAACCACTATCCAGATGCGGAAATTGTTGCGCGAACAGGTAAAAAATTAGGGTGGAAACTAATTCGGGGATCTTCAACAGATGGTGGTAAAAAAGCATATAATGAAATGTTGACCATTTTAAAAACGGAAGGCAATGTTGTTGCGATAACGCCGGACGGACCCCAAGGACCCGCGAAGAAACCCAAGCCCGGGACAATTAGCGCGGCACAAAAAACAGGCGCGGTTGTGGTGCCTGCCGCCGGACAATCTACAAAACGCTGGTCGTTTAAAAATTGGGACACATTTTATTTGGCAAAACCATTTGGGAAAATCGTTCAAATATATGGAGCACCGATAATGTTTGATAAAACTGAAAATTTTGAGGACTGTATCTTCAAACTAGAAGAAAAATTAAACCAATTAGAGAAAGAGGCCAGACGCCGTGTTGGAATGGAAACCTCCAACTGAGTCCAGATTAAGATATGCTCTGTTTCCTTTAGCAATGTTGTATTGGGGGATTGTGTTTTGGCGAAACATTTTTTATACATTGGGTTTTTTTATATCTAGAAAGCTTCCCGCAAAAGTTATAAGCATTGGAAACATTACAGCTGGCGGCACAGGAAAAACCCCAGCAGTAATATATTTAGTAAAACTGTTTTTAAAAAACAGGATGAAGGTGGGAGTATTAAGCCGAGGTTATGGCCGAAAAACAGCCGGAACACAACTTGTTACAGATGGGGATGGGCCAGCAGGCGGCTGGAGAAATTTTGGTGATGAACCCACCCTAATCGCACAGGAACTGCCGGACGTTCCTGTTGTCGTAGATTCAAACAGACATCGAGGGGGAATGTTTCTTATAAAAAACTTTAGCCCAGATATAATTATCATGGATGACGCCTTTCAACATAGAGCCATAGAGCGGGATATAGATATTGTGCTTATTAACAGTCAAGACACACGCGCAGAACATAAATTGCTTCCCTATGGCTTTTTGCGGGAACCATGGATGAGCTTAAAGCGAGCAGATCTTTTGATCTTCACAAAATCAAATATAAAAAAACCAGCACCTTTTTTGATTGCCATGGCAAAACAAACCAAGCGTCGATGGTTTCAGAGCGAGCTAATAAGTGGGCGCGCGACCACAATAGAGGGTAAAACAAAAGAAGCGACTAAAGGCATGAAAATATTGGCCATCTCAGCCGTTGGAGACACGAAGGGGTTTATTAAAACATTAAAGAACGCCGGGTTTTCTGTTGTGGGTGCTATGACGTTTGTCGATCATTACGATTATACTCAAACTGATATTGAAGAAGCAAAAAAGAAAATAATGAAATCAACGGCCGAGATAGCTATAACAACAACAAAAGATGCGGTTAAACTTTCCCAATTAGATTTGTCTGGACTTGATCTCTATAGTATAGAGGCGGAGTTCAGGCTCAGCCCGGAGAACGAAAAAAAATTAATGGATATTATTAATGCCTAGCTGCAACTATATCTGCGCCATCCCCCAAGCAAAAATCACACCCACAAAAGAGAGCAACAGGGGCCACCCAGTGTTAATCATTTGTCGGGCGCTGGGATCCTCAAATACGTGTATTTGAAATTCATGCGAAGTCACAGCACCGCGCGCATCTAACGCAATTAAAACAATATCATTGGGACCGCGCTGATTTGGTCGCGGTTTCCAGGAAAGAATGCCTGTTTTCCGGTTAAAGGTAGAATATTTTGGCAGCTTAACCGCCTTATAGGCGACAAGGTCTTTATTTAAATCCTCCGCCACGACCCGATATTTATATTGATGTCCGGTAAGGGCAACGGGTCGCGGCGTAGAAATAATATTAGGATTAATGTTGACATATATTTTTCCGCTCTGTGTATCATTGTTGTAGCCATCAGAGACTTGAAAAGTGAAATGGTTTTCATCAATTTGGCCAGACTTGGGTATCCAAACCACCTTTCCGCTTTTACTCATTTGCATTCCCTGCGGCGCCTTGAGTAAAGTAAAAAGCAAATCAGCATCACTGTTTTTATCTTCAACCTGTATTTGATATTTAAAAACCTCACCAACCATGGCTGATACCGGAGAATTAGAAACAATAACCGGCTGATGATTCACATATACATTAAAAGACTGTTCGTCCTTTGTATAGCCATCTGAAACGAGATATGATACACGTTGTTTATCAATTTGTTCAACAGATGGTGTCCACGAAATAGTACCGGTATATTCATCCACCTCCATACCGTCTGGGAATTCTAATAATGTATATTTTACAGGGCTTAATTTTCTCGCCACAATTTTGGGCGGTTTACCCTTATTGCCCTGAAAAAACTCCCAGAGGATGTCTTTTATTGTTACGGTACGATCATCGATGGATTCTATTATGATATTTAGTCTATCGTCTTCCCAAAAAACAGAATGAACATATTTTTTTAAGTTTAAACGAGAAACCTCAAGCGACAGCGTGTCTACAGCATCTGATTCTGTAAGGTAAACTGCTTCTGAATTCTGCCAATCCATAAGGTAACGATCAATGTTTTCTATATAAACATCGTCGCTGATTTGAATAGAATAAATGCGATAGTTTTCTGTAGAGGATAATGATACAACTTTATTATAGGGAAGCAAGGTGCCCCGGTTCATATCAGAAGACATGATTTGATATTGGTAGACCTCTCCAACGGCCCCCTGCATTGGAGGAATAGAAACAATGTTAATTGGGGCATTAACAAAATAATCCGCTTCAATTTTTCGAGTTGCGCGACCATCGCTTATTTCCAAAGCTAAATGTGAAAAATCAATGTTTTCACGCGTTGGCTCCCAAACAATCATACCAGAATAAGGATCCATTCGCATTCCTTCGGGCATTTCAGAGGCCGTGTAGATAAGATCATCGTTAGCGTTTGGATCAGATATTTCTAGCTGAAATCGGTATTCTTCCCCAAGATTAATAACGTTCATATTTAGGGGCGCGTCATTTATAATGGGAGGATGGTTAACATATAGTGAAACCCTCTGAGAGTCGCGCGCAACCCCATGACTTACTTTCACAGTGAAACGTTGCGTATCAATTTGTGACACCGCGGGCGTCCAAGAAACTAGCCCAACCTCATTAATTGTCATTCCTTCGGGCTTTTCAGTAAGGCCGAAAGCAAGGATGTGCTCTAAGTCAGGCCGCCAAATCTCCACCTTATACTGGTAAGGCTCATCTACTGTAGCGCCAAGGGAAGCTTCAGATAAAATTTTAACCCCAGCGCGAGCGAAAAGAGAAAAGTTTTGTGTTGCTCGATCAAAACCATCACTAACCACGATTCTAATATCATATACGTCCACATGTGTAGAGTCGGTTTGCCAACTTAATATACCAAGCTCATCAAAGGTCATTCCTTCGGGATGAACCTCTAGAGAAAAATTAAGGTTCACATCGGGGTTTCTATCTAAAACAAGAGGTTTATATATAAAAGTGTCGCCAGCAACGAATTCAGTCCCCAGGGGCTCCGAAGCAATTATTGGTGGATCGTTAACATAAATCCAAAGACGTTCATCGCGCCCCTCTAGATTTGGTATAACTTTATAGGTAAGCATGGAATCTTCTTTTGTTGTCATTGGCACGACTTCTTCGCCCAGCTTATTTTCCACGTGATAGGCGAGCTTATATGCCCCAAGCTGTGTTTCATCGGGAATCCAGCGTATTGAGCGAGAATCATAATGAAAAAACATTCCTTTTGGGGGCGGCTGTAGCCACCGGAAACTATAGAAGGTGTTTTCCCCTTCTTCAGGTAAAGTATATGCGAAAGATTGGTTTACTGTTAAAACATGTCGAGGCAAAACACCCCCCGGAAGAGGCTGCCCCATTGTTATCAGGGGCCTTGGGATTTGAGGTAAAGACACTTCTTCTTTTGGAATGTGAGGAAAAACATCTAGCACGTCTTCTTCCTGAGGATCAATTTGAGTTACTTCTGGCCGTTTTGGTTCTGGCCCATGGCCGAGTTCAGTAATAAAAATAACAGTTTCATTGCCATCCCACCCAGCAGCAATAACTGAACCCGTATAAATACCGCGCACAATAATCGGAAGAGCTGAAAACACCTGGGCGCCCCGCACGCCTTTTTCTTCCAAGGCAAAATATTCTTCGGACTCAATAAGGCCATCAATACTACCATGAGCAAGCGTTAGAAGATTAAGATCGCCGGACACCAACAATAAATCATCATAGGCATCTTGATTGAAGTCTGCAACGCGCACACTGGACAAAGGGCCGCCCTCAATAATCAGTTTTTCGACAGATAAGAAATCATCGGTGAGGGCTAACGCAAAAATGTCCCCGTTATAAAACGGTAACAACACGTCTATAAGGCCGTCTTTATCCCAATCGGTAGTAGAAATAGCATTTGGTATTAAACCATCCAATCCGGGGATTGGTGTGTCTTGGTTTTCACCCATTAGCAATTCCGCACCCGTATTGTAAAATGGTTGTGCGCGTAAAATGTTTCCTTCTGGGGAAAACGTAATAATTTCATCATATCCATCACGGTTCCAATCCACAGCAGTAACAAAAATTGCACCTACGCCAGAACTCATTCCGCTTGGTTTTACAGATTGCAACACATACCACTCCCCAGCATCATTTAAATCAAGGATAACTATTTCACGCAAAGGACTGCCCAAGGAAACGGCGAGTTCTTGATCCAGATCACCATCGTAATCCATCAAAACAAAATTATGCGCCCGGACAAAATTTCTCCCACCAGATAAATTTAAAACACTGCCAGCATCTTCGCTGAAGCGCTCCCCGTCCCAATAGTAATAAAATGCAATTGGTTGTAATAATTCATCGCGATCAAGCTCAGCAAGGTTGGAAACAGTAATAAGCTCGGGGACCCCATCTCCATCAAGATCACCCAATTTAACATTTACAAAATTGCCCAAGAGCCCATCTGGAGCCTCTAATTCCCACCCCATTTTTTGATATCCATCATCATCGAGCTCGTAATAACGAATAACTGAGGATTTTTTATTTTCCAACAAGCC
>Ga0208750_1000158_pt1 | contig 19639 bp, 15 predicted proteins | sample Knorr_S15_td_O2m_FD_185602 | JGI IMG/M metagenome (GOLD analysis project Ga0208750, IMG submission 185602) | Marine microbial communities from Southern Atlantic Ocean transect - Knorr_S15_td_O2min_ad_340m_LV (SPAdes) (version 2) | ecosystem: Environmental > Aquatic > Marine > Oceanic | place...
TAAGCGAAGACTCATCTTCTAATTCAAGTGCGTACAAAGAATTATTGTCTAAGTAACCAATAAAATGTTCTGTCTTTACAGTCATTTCAGACCACTTATATTGTTCATTATCTAATAAAGCTAAGTTTTGACTGACGTTATCTATAAGCAATTCTTCGTCTTTAACAACCAAAAATATTTTTTCTAGTTTCTTTGTATCTGTATTTTCAACAATAAAACTATTTCTTGAACTGAGCGTAATCATTATTATTTTTCTCTAATCTAAAAATATTAGATAAAATATAGTTTAACACTTAAAAAAAAATTTCTTTTTAACTCAAACAAAGTATGGAAACAATCTATTTAAGCCAAGGAATGTTAGTTTCAGGTATTGTTCTGGCTGTAAGCTTTATTTTAATTTTTACAGAAACACTTCATGGTTTCCATAGGAGTAAAGTTGCCATGGCTGGAGCAGGAGCAATGATATTAGTGGGCCAATATTATGGTTTCTATAGTCCTGATAAAGCATTTGAAGCTGTAGATTGGAATGTCATATTCTTACTAGCAAGCATGATGGCTATAGTGGCCATAATGGTTAGCACCGGAGGTTTTGAACGTCTTGCAGCACAAATAGGAAGGTTTGCTAAGGGAAGACAATTTTTGTTGATGGCCATTATGGGCACAGCTGTAACAGTTCTTTCACTACTTTTAGATAATGTTACTACCGTAGTTATTTTTGGTCCTTTAATAGTCTTAATTGCTCAAAAGATGAAAGTTACTCCCATACCCTACCTTATGGCTGCAGCTCTATTATCAGATACAGGAGGCGTAGCCACTCTAGTGGGTGATCCACCTAACCTGATGATTGGCAGTGCTGTGGGTATAAGCTTCATGACTTTTGTTAAACACATGGGTGTCATAGTTTTAGTTGCCTGGATAGGAACCTTGTTCGCACTAAGATTTTTATGTAGAAAAGATCTTTCTATAACTCCAGAAGGAACCTTTGAAGAAGAAATACCTTATAAGGATAAATCTCTATGGAATAAATCTTTAGCTGTTTTAGCATTACTGGTTGTTCTCTTTATAAGCCATGATGCCATTCACTGGCAGCCTTGGATGGTAGCCGGTGCAGGTCTAATCATCTTAGTTATTATAGGCAAGCATGTTGAAATGGAAGAAGTAATGAAAGAGGTAGAAATGCCTTTACTCATTTTCTTTATTTCTCTCTTTATCATTGTAGGTGGAGTTGAAGGTAGTCACTTCCTGCAATACTTGGGACAATTTATCATTGATTTTGTTGCTCAGGATCTACTTCTGGCAACAATTATTCTTATGTGGGTTGCTGCTTTTATGTCTGCAGCTATCGACAACATTCCTTTTACAGCAGCAATGATACCGATTCTTCTTTCTTTAGAAACGCAAGGTATAGATGTCACGCCTCTATGGTGGGCATTGGCTTTGGGGGTTGGTATGGGTGGAAATGGTACCCATATTGGTTCAACAGCTAATGTCTATATAGTGACAGTTTCAGAAAGACTAGCAAAGAAAGAGAATAATCCTGATCTAGCAATAACCCCATTAAAATGGGCTAAGATAGGATTTCCTGTAATGATTCTAACCTTAATAATTTGTACAATAATTATGTACTTTTTCTTTGATTTTTACTCTACACCTTTCCCAAGAACCTCTTAAATTTTAAAGTTAATGGATAGACGGTTTTGTGTTGCTCCAATGATGGATAGGACAGATCGCCACGAAAGGTTCTTTTTAAGAAGTTTAAGTAAGAAAGCATATTTATACACCGAAATGATTAATGCTAATGCTGTGCTATTTGGTGATCAAAATAAATTATTAAAGTTCAATGAATGTGAACATCCTCTCGCAATTCAATTAGGTGGTAATGACCCAATAAAATTAGGTGACTCAGCTATTATTTCTGAAGCCTATGGATATGATGAGATAAACCTAAATATAGGATGTCCAAGTTCTAAAGTCCAAAATGGAGAATTCGGTGCGGTTCTTATGAAAAATCCTAAGTTAGTGGCTCAATGTATTAAGTCTATTAAGGATAAAGTTAAAATTCCTGTCTCGGTAAAATGCCGTATAGGAGTTGATGATATGAATGAAAATAAAGATTTAAGCGCCTTTATCAAAGAAGTAAGTGGCTCAGGCTGCAAAGTTTTTATTGTTCATGCTCGCAAGGCTTGGCTTAAAGGTCTGAGTCCTAAGGAAAATAGAAATATACCCCCCATTAATTATCAAAGAGTTTATAGGCTGAAAGAGGAATTCCCAGATTTAGAAATTATTATAAATGGGGGACTAAAAGAAATAGAGGATAGCGAAAAACATCTACGATTTGTAGACGGAGTCATGATGGGAAGAAAAGCTTATGAAGATCCTTATCAGCTTATAAAAGTAGACCACTTGATTTACGGGCTTCCTGAGTCATTAAAGACCAAAAAAGATATTCTTTTGGAAATGATTCCATATGTTATGCAACAAAATAGTTCTGGTGAAAAAATACAGCTTGTCTGTAAACACTTCATGGGATTAGCTAAAGGAACTAAATTTGCTACAAAAATTAGATCCAGTCTTGCTAGGTTACACACTTGTAAGAAACCTGAAAAAACACTCATTCAAATTGCCAATCAACTAGGTTAAAGATGCTAAAAAAAATAAAAGGGTATATTTCTGAATTAGGTAATCAACATTCTGATGCAGAAAACCAAGAAGAAAAAGAAAAAAACATTATCAATAATGCCTGCGCTGCACTTTTAATTGAAACAGCTCTTGCTGATAAAGTATTTAACACTGAAGAAATAGATTCAATGAAAAAAACATTAAGAGAAGTTTATGAGATAGATGAAAAAGATCTAGATGAGTTAATAAGCGAATCTGAGAAGAAAGTATCTGAATCAACTTCTTTATATGAATACACAAGGTTAATAAATGATTTATGTGATTATCAAGATAAGCTTAAATTAATTAATAATCTCTGGACTATAGCTTTTGCTGATAAGCACTTAGATAAATATGAAGAATTTTTAATAAGAAAAATCTCTGATCTTCTCTATGTTAGTCACAGCGATTTTATTCAACAAAAATTAAGTGTGAAAGAAAGTCTTCTTTAAAAGTCATCAAAGCTATCAAAGTCATCTTCAACCTCTCCATCCTTAATGTCATAATCTCGATTCTGGTAATACGCATCTTTTATAAAAAGATATTCATCTCCTATAACTATGCTTTCCAGCCCTAAGTACCTAGCTCTAGTATCAATAAGATCTAAGAACTTAAGACTATAAACTGTAGGCTCATGTTCTATTACTATTGAAGGACTTAAAAAAGCGTCTGGAATCATCCCAACCATCTCTCTTAAACTACTTGGCCCCAATCCTGGAAGCATAATATATGGTCCACGGGGCACCCCCCATACAGCCAAGGTTTGACCAAAATCCTCATCATGTTTTTTTAGGCCCATTTTACTAGCTACATCTATAAAACCTACAAGACCAAGAGTGGAATTAACAGTAAATCTTGCCATATCTGATAGACCATCTTTAATCTTTCCTTGCAAAATATTATTTAAAGAAATATTAACGTCATCAATATTAGAAATAGAATTGTAGATACCTACTTCAATAAAATCAGGAGTGATCTTTTGATAAAACTTAGCAACAGGTGTTGCAATAACTTTGTCCAATTTTTTATTAACCTTCAAAGTTGTTCTGTTAATCTCTTCAAAAGGATCATTTTCTGCAATTAGAAAAGGATTAAAAAGAAGTGTTATTAGTAGTGGAAGTAGCTTTTTCATACTTTTTTTTGAGGGATAATTTGGCTAATAGATTTCTTAATTATTTCCATATTTTTAATTACCTTCTTGGCTATGGAATCAAAAATTAATTTGTAATCGCTTAATTCATAAAGTATGACAAATTCTTTCTTTTCAAGGAGAGGTATTTCGGAGAGAAGCTCTAATCCATATTCTTTAGCCAGATTCTGACCTCCTCCCTTCCCAAAAATAAAGTACTTTTTCTTAGAGTCACTGGGCTGAAAAAAACTCATGTTCTCAATTAGACCTAAAATTGGCAGTTCCAATCTTTTTATCATTTCTATGCCCTTTCTGGTATCTGAAGTGGAGACTTCTTGAGGAGTGGTTACAACTAAGGCCCCATTCAATGGTAGCCTTTGCAGTAAAGTTAACTGCACATCTCCGGTCCCAGGTGGAGTATCAATTATCAAATAATCTAGTTCCTGCCAATCGGTTTGAGACATCAATTGCATAACAGCTCCACTGACCATAGGTCCTCTCCAGATTACAGGTTTTTGACCTCGAGCAATTAAACCCATGGAAACAAACTTAATACCTTTTTTATTTAAAGGAATAAGTAATTTATTATCTTTCACATCAATTTCTTCACTTGAGGCTTTAAGTAGTACTGGCTGACTAGGACCGTAAATATCAGCATCTAAAAGACCTACAGCGTATCCTTTATCCGCTAGACTAAGAGCTAAATTAAGTGAAACCTCTGATTTACCAACACCACCTTTAGCAGAAAAAACACCAATAATATTTTTTACTCTCCTTAAAGTTTCAGGAACTCTAACCATAGCCTCTTTATTAGGTCTTTTATTGCTCATTAGCTCGTAACCTGTAAGTTATAATAGTATTTAATTAACATTCTAAGCTTTGCTTGTATCTTCGCAACATGTCAAAAGATAATTCAAAAAGAGATATTCTAGTAACAAATGCACTTCCTTATGCAAATGGACCGCTGCATTTAGGACATTTATTAGAACACATACAATCAGATATATGGGTTAGATATCAAAGATTTCAAGGTAATAATTGTACTTACATATGCGGTGAAGACGCACATGGCACTTCAATAATGCTTAAAGCAGAAGAAGAAGGCGTTTCGCCAGAAAAATTAATTGAAGAGGTCAGGATAAGTCATGAAGAAGACTTTAAGGCCTTTAATATAAGTCACGACAATTATCACACTACTCACAGTGATGAGAATCAGTTTTATTCGGAAACTATTTTCTCTCGTCTTAAGGATAAAGGGTTAATTGAAGAGAAAGAAATAGAACAACTCTATGACACAGAAAAGGAATTATTTCTTTCAGACAGATACGTACAAGGTACCTGTCCTCATTGTGAAGCTGATCAGCAATATGGAGATAATTGTGAAGTTTGTAGCTCAACTTATTCTGCTATTGAACTTATTAATCCCATATCTGTACTTACCAACACGAAACCTGAATTAAAGAAAAGTTTACATCTTTTCTTTAAGTTATCCTCTCTAAAGAAAGAGATAAAAGAATGGCTAAATACATCACAAGTACCTTCTCAAGCTTTAAATAAGTTATCTGAATGGACTGATGGAGAAATTAAAGATTGGGATATAAGTCGTGATGCACCATATTTTGGATTTAAGATTCCTGGTCATAATAATAAATACTTTTATGTATGGCTTGATGCCCCAATAGGTTATTTAGCTAGTCACAAAAACTATCTGGATAAACTAAAAAGATCTGAAGAGTTTGATGATTATTGGAAGCCAGGTTCAAAAGCTGAGCTTTATCATTTTATTGGTAAAGACATAATGTATTTTCATGCCCTATTCTTTCCAGCTATGTTATTAAAATCTGAATTTCGTCAACCAGATGGTGTCTTCATTCACGGGTTTTTAACAGTCAATGGAGAAAAGATGTCTAAATCTAGGGGAACTTTTATTTTAGCTAAAACTTACCATCAAGCTCTTGATCCTGAGTACATAAGATATTATTTTGCTGCAAAGTTAGGAACTGGTGTAGGTGACATAGATCTTAATCTAGATGACTTTCTCCAAAGAGTAAATTCTGATGTTGTCGGTAAATTCATAAATATAGGAAGTAGAACAGCAAATTTCATTAACGAAGGCTTCAGCAACAAGCTATCAAGTAACTTACATGAGGAAGCTTTGATTCAAGATTTCTTAGATCAAGCTTCTGTAATCTCAGAAGCATATGAAAAAAGAGAATTTAGCAAAGCAATCAGAGAAATAATGGTTTTAGCTGATAAAGCTAATCAATATATTGACAGGATGGAGCCTTGGATTTTATCTAAAGATAAAAAAAATAAAGAGCTTGTTCAGTCAGTATGCACAACGGCATTAAATTTGTTTAGATTATTAACAATTATGCTCAATCCTGTTGTCCCTAACTTGTGCTCTAGAGTTTATAGTTTTCTTAACATAGAAGAACCAAAATGGGATCAGATGGATGAACTTCTTTTAAATCATGAGATCTCAACATATAAACCACTTCTAACTAGAATTGAAAAAGAAAAAATTGAACAGATAAAACAAAAATCAAAGGAGCTCTGATGGAAGAGATAAATATTGACGATTTTATGCAGATAGATTTAAGAATTGCAAAAGTAATAGATGCTGAGATGGTAGAAAATGCAGATAAATTAATTAAACTTGAACTTGATTTAGGAGACCTGGGTAATAAAACGGTCTTTGCTGGCATAAAAAAAGCCTATTCAGCTGATAAATTAAAAGATAAGTTAGTTGTGTGTGTTAATAACCTTAAACCTAGAGAGATGAGGTTTGGTACTTCAGAAGGTATGATTTTAGCGGCCGGAGATGACGATGATATTGGTATCTTTATTGTTTCACCAGATAAAGGAGCTACACCTGGTATGAGGGTAAGATAATATGAGTAAAAAAGTTGAGTCTGATATTCTCATTATAGGAGCGGGACCTGTTGGACTCTTTACTGTTTTTGAAGCTGGTTTACTGGGATTAAATTGTCAGATAATAGACAACCTAGATAGAGTTGGGGGTCAATGCGCTGAGCTATATCCCGACAAACCCATTTTTGATATTCCTGGAGTACCTTATCAAACAGCAGAAGAACACATAAGCGCCCTACTTGAACAAATCAAACCCTTTAAATATGGTCTTCATTTAAATCAGCGAGTCCAAGAAATAAATCAAATAGATTCAAAAAATGAGATTCAAAAATGGAAAGTTCTAACATCCGAAAACACTGAATTTATAGCCACGAATATTTTTATTGCTGCTGGTGGAGGGTCATTTGAACCACGGAGACCTCCTAACATTGTAGATCCAGATAAGTTTCTTAATAATGGAGTGGCTTACTCTGTTAAAGATAAAAACCACTATAAGAATAAAAACTTAATCATCTTTGGTGGCGGAGACAGCGCTCTAGATTGGTCAGTTGAATTAGCTGATATAGCTGCTTCTATAACTTTAATTCATAGAAGAGATGCTTTTAGAGGCTCTCCTAACACTGAAGCGCAAATGCGAGAACTAGTTGAAACGGGTAATTTAGAATTGAAAACACCTTATGTAATAGAAGAATTACTTGGTACCAATAAAATTAGTGGAGTTTCTATTAAGAACTTCGAATCAAAAGAAATTGAGACTTTGGATTGTAACGAGATACTATTCCTTTTTGGATTACATAAGAAATTAGGACCTCTAGAGAATTGGAATCTTAAGCTTAATGGAAAAAAGATTTCAGTTGATACTGAAAAATATCAGACCAGTCTTAAGGGTATTTATGCAGTAGGAGATATAAATGATTACCCGGGTAAGCTTGATCTTATACTCTGCGGATTTCATGAAACTACTCTGGCAGTTCAGGGGGCTTACCAAAGATGTTTTCCAGGAGAAAGAGTTCCTTTTGGCTACACTACTTCAAATACAAAGCTGCATAAAAAATTAGGTTTTAAAATTGACTAATAAACTTATTACCTTCTTTTTATGAAGTTAAGAGGTTGTTAAATAAAATTCCTAAAACGTTATTAAATAGCTCATAAAGAATGGTTGAATCACAAGAAGAACTGATTAAAAAAGAATTAGAATTTTCAGCAAAAAATTATAACCCGCTTCCTGTTGTCCTTTCCAAAGGAAAGGGAGTGTGGTTGTGGGACACTGATGGAAATAAATACTTAGATATGATGTCTGCATATTCTGCAGTTAGTCATGGACATGCCCATCCTGAACTAGTAAAAGTACTGCACCGACAGTCAGAATTATTAGGAATTACTTCTAGAGCTTTTTATACAAACACATTAGGACCATTTCTACAAAAACTTATAAATATGTCTGGTTTAGAGGTCGCTTTGCCAATGAATACAGGGGCTGAAGCTGTAGAAACTGCCATTAAAGCTGCTAGAAGATGGGCTTATAAGACAAAAAAAGTAGAAGAAAATAAAGCTGAGATTATTGTTGTTGAAGGTAATTTTCATGGCAGAACAACAACGATCATAAGTTTTTCTAGCGATAATGAATCAAGAGAAGGTTTTGGTCCCTACACTCCTGGTTTTAAAACAATTAAATATAACAACATAGGTTCTTTAAAAGACGCAATAACTAAAAATACGGCAGCCCTCCTTGTAGAACCTATTCAAGGTGAAGCAGGAATAATAATTCCTGATAGCGAATGGCTCCCTGAAGTAAGAAGAATTTGTACTGAAAATAATATATTACTGATTCTTGATGAAATTCAATCAGGTCTCGGGCGTACTGGAAAGATGTTTGCATTTGAGCATAGTTCCATCAAACCAGACGGACTTATTCTCGGGAAGGCTTTGGGAGGAGGATTACTTCCTATTTCATGCTTTTTATCCACCAGTGAAGTTATGCAGTGGTTTGTTCCTGGCTCACACGGCTCTACTTTCGGAGGCTACCCTCTGGCTGCTGCAATTGGTAAAAGATCTCTAGAAGTCATTGAAGAAGAAAAATTAGTTGAAAATAGTAATCAGCAAGGTAGTTACTTTTTAGCCGAACTTAAGAAAATAAAAAGCCCTATACTAAAAGAAATAAGAGGCAAAGGATTGTGGATTGGAGTAGAAATTGATACTAAGATAATTGATGGAAGAAATATCTGTAAACACCTTTTAAAGAAAGGTATTTTAAGTAAAGAAACGCATGCATCAATAATTCGTTTTGCTCCTCCTTTACTCATTGAAAAGAAGGAAATTGATTGGGCAGTTCACACTTTCAAAGAAACTCTGAAAGAGATAGAGAAGAATCAAATTCATCAATAATCTATGTCTAGACAATCAACGAATCATATTCTACTTATAAAACCAGCAAGCTTTTATAGCAACGAACAAACTGCTGGAACGAACCTTTACCAGCATTCAAATCAAGAAAAAGATAAGGATGAAATATTACATGAAGCATTAATTGAATTTCAGCATTTTGAGCATTTGCTTAAAGACAATGGAATATTAATAACTACTTTACAAGGGCAAAAGGATTGCCCAGATAACATTTATCCCAATTGGTTTCTAACTTTTGAAAATAAGACCATGAATTTATTTAGTATGCTGGCTAAAAACAGAAGATTAGAAAAATCTAAGAGCCACTTATCCTTTTTAAATCAAACATACAGAACCACCATAGATTATAGTGATTTTGAAAATGACTCTGTTTTTTTAGAGGGTACAAGCAGTATGGTACTGGATCGAGTCAATAAGGTTGCGTACATGGGTTTATCAGCTAGATCAAATGAAGAATTAGCTCAACAATGGGCAAAGGATTGTGGCTTTGATTTAATTGTGTTTGAAACTAAGAGTCACTTAGATGAACCGATATATCATACTGATATTATTATGTATATTGGATCTGAAATAGCTGTAATCTGCCCTGACTCTATTCAGTCACAATATCAATCTAAAGTCATTGATAGGTTAAACAAATATCATGAGATTATGGAGATTTCAGAAGACCAAGTCTTACATTTCTGTGGGAATGGTCTTGAAGTTAGAGATACTGAGGATAATCTTAAGGTAGTTATGTCCACAGCAGCCTTTAATTCTTATACAACAAATCAGAAAAAAACATTCTCGAAATTTCATACAAAAATTATTCATTCAAATCTCGAGTGTATTGAGAAATATGGAGGAGGCTCAGCTCGTTGTATGATGACAGAGTTGTTTTAATTCCTTATGAAAAAAATTAATAAATTATCTTTGACTATCTGTTTGGCTTGCTTGCTTGTATCAAGTCAATTATTTTCTGAGAAATTGATTCTGAACCCGAAACAGATTTTAGACGTTAATACAGGTGAACTGTATGAATCCCAAATTTTAGTCGAAGATAAAATAATCATAAAAATTGATAAGGATTTATCTAAGAAATACAGGGATATAAAATTAGTAAATCTACCAGAGTTAACATTAATACCTGGATTGATGGACTCTCACGTACACCTTATAGGAAATACAAAATTAAAAGGTTATGAGTCAATAGGAGAATCTTCCTATCTATCAACTATTTATGGGGTTGATAACGCGAAAAAAACTCTTCTCGCTGGGTTCACTACTGTTAGAAATGTGGGAGCAGGCAATTATGCTGATGTGGCATTAAAGGAAGCGATAGATCGTAATCTTATTCTAGGCCCAACAATGATAGTTTCAGGTCCTGCTTTAGGGATAACTGGAGGTCATTGCGACAGTAATATTTTACCTTATGACTATGAGCATAAATCACAAGGAGTAGCTGATGGGCCATGGGAAGTTAGAAAAATGGTTAGAAAGAACAGAAAATATGGAGCTAATTTAATCAAGTTTTGTGCTACAGGCGGCGTCATGTCCAAAAACACTAATGTTAATAATAAACAATATACCTTAGAAGAAATGCGGGCAATTGTAGATGAAGCTCATAGTCATGGAATGAAGGTGGCAGCACATGCTCATGGTTTAGAAGGAATAAAAACAGCTATCATTGCCGGTGTTGATTCTATAGAGCATGCAAGCTACATAGATGATGAGACGATAGAACTTGCTAAACAAAGGGGTACTTACCTCTCTATGGATGTTTATGTTTCAGATTTCATTCTTGGTGAAGGAAAAGATCAAGGAATTCTTGAAGAATCTCTTAAAAAAGAAAGAGTGGTAGGAAAGGTTCAAAGGCAGAATTTTAAAAAGGCTGTAAAAGCAAATGCCAAAATATCCTTTGGGACTGACGCTGGTATCTATCCTCACGGCAAGAATGCAATACAGTTTAAATACATGGTTGAATGGGGAATGACACCTCTTCAAGCAATTCAAGCTTCAACAGTCAATACAGCAGAGCTTTTTGGATTAGCTAACACTGGAAAAGTAAATGAAGGGTTTGAAGCAGATATTATTGGTATTAAAGGAAATCCTTTAGAAGATATTACGGTATTAGAAGATGTTACTTTTGTTATGAAAGATGGAGTAATTTTTAAGTAATAAAATTGTGGAATAAGACCAACTAACACTTTAAATATAAATACAATTTAATAAACGCACTAATAATGAACAAATATAGGGCATTTACTCATAAATTGATTGGCACAAAGATTGCATAAACATATATGTAATAAGTTAATAAGTGGTAATCCCTGGTTATTGGGGAAAATAGCTAAATAACTGGCTTTAAGCTATATTTAGGGATAGTATTCGCCACCTATTATTTTTTTGGTGTATGTAAATAAGGAAAATATTATGAAAAACTTAGTAAAAAATGTTGTATTGATTGCTTTCTTTATGTCTTTTATTTCTGTGAGTTACGCACAGGATGATGTAGAAGAAGTAGTTGTAACGGCTAATAAGAAAGAACAAACCGCTCAAGAAATACCGATGAATATCTCGGTAATAACTGAGCAAGATATGATAGAAAGAGGCATGACTAAACCTGAAGACTTCCTCAGGACCTTGCCTGGCGTTTCAACTCCTGGCGGTGATGTCTATTTCACGATAAGAGGTTTAAATACTTCTACCGCTCAAACTTCATCTGGAACAACCAATACCTTTGTTGATGAGATAGGAGGCAGTGAAGTGCACCTATTTGATATTGCAAGAGTTGAAGTACTTAGAGGTCCTCAAGGAACTTTGTACGGATCTAATGCTGTTGGTGGAACGATTAGATATATTACCAATCAACCTGATCCAAGTGAATTGGACGCAGCTTTTACCATAGAGTATGGGACCAAGAGTAAATCCGATGATGCTATTGAAAGTCTTAACGCAATGATCAATGTCCCAATAACTGATAATTCTGCTGTCAGAGCAGTATTTTCTTCTGCTAGTGATCCAGGAATTTATCAGAATATTGCGACTGAACGAAGAGATATAGGAAAACAAGAAGATGATGGTTTTAGAATTACTTTTCTGCATGAAGATGGTCCTTTATCCATAATGGCTCGATATGCACAAGAAGAAAGTGATGACTTCGGACAAAAAGAGAAAGGCAATGCTGACAAACCTGGTAGTGCTGATATAGTAAATTCGGCTTGTTCTTATTCCGCTGAATGGTATTACGGGGATACTTGTACTAGAGTTTTTGCTTTGGCTTCAGGTTCTAATTTTTCTTATGATCCTGAATTTGCTTTCTATTCTTTCACTGACGAACAGCATCAGGATGAAACTAGTGTTCTTACTGAAGTAATCAAATATGATTTTGGAAAGTTCGATGCAATCTTGATAAGAGCTGACTACGATTATGAATCCACAGCAATTACAGACTGGTCCAGGATTGATACCGATGACCTTTACACTGATATTCTTTATTATAATTCTTCAGGTAGTCGTGATACTACGGAACTGAGACTTACTTCTAAACCAGGTAACATAGAGTGGACAGTTGGTTATTACAAAGAACGTTTTGATTCTGACCCTGGAGCTACAGAAATTGAACCTACCGATGCGGCTGGTCTTGATTATTTAGGCTACATGGGATTTACTTCGCACAACGGTGGATATGACCCAACACTCTATCCTGCCCCTTTTAATGATCCTTACTTGGTTTACGGAAGCTACAACTATTACTCTTATTCGGAAGAAAAAGCCTTTTTTGGTCAGGTTGATTTTAAATGGGATAATTTTGTAGTAACAGCTGGTATTAGGGACTATGAGATATCTGATGGCTTTAAAGGCTCGGAGTACGGTATCTTTTATGAAGGAGACACGGGATGTGATGGCACTTCAGCTAGCGGTACGACCTGTAGCGAAGAAAATGGTACTGAATCAGATACTAGACCAAAATTTACTTTGTCATACTTACCTAGTGATGATCTAACTGTATTCTTTGTTTCATCTGCCGGTTATAGAACTGGAGGCAATAATGCGGCTTTACCTCCTTTCTGCGCAAATGATCCTGAAGCATCAGGCTTCAGTAGAAGGTATAAGTCTGATGAGGCAAAAAATAACGAAATCGGAGTTAAAGCTAGAGGTGATAACTACTCTCTAAATGCTACTTATTTTTGGGTTGATTGGACAGGCATTCAAGTGACTGTTCGTCCTGCTTGCGGATGGTCTTTTACGTATAACGGAGGAGAAGCAGAAACAAGTGGGTTGGAGTTAGATTGGACGTTTAACATAACACCAAACCTCTATTTGGACTTCGCAGGCAGCTTTATGTCAGCAGAAATTACTAACGACATAGAATCCCTAGGTGCAACGTCTGGTGACCGCTTACCTAATGTGGCTGAAAGACAATATGGTTTTGGTTTAACTTATAACTTGAAGCACGCTTCTAGACCAGCCTTTGCTAGGTTTGATATCAACCACTACGGTGATAGTTATGCAACCTTTGCTGAAGATCCTGAAGATATGTCACCAAGCTACACCAAGCTTAATTTAAATATTGGAATGGAAATAGATCAGTCCAGTTATGTGCAAGTCTCCATTGATAATTTAACGGATGAAAGAACAGAAGCATTCAGGTTCTCAGCTGAAAGCCCTGGATACCGTCCAAGGAATTATTTACAGTGGATACCACCTAGAAGTATCTCGGTTCAATACAGATACAACTTTTAATTAAAGGTCTCAATAAAAAACCCGGATTTATCCGGGTTTTTTTGTACTTAGTAATAAAGTTAGTTATTGAAATCGTTGAGGTCTAAAATCATTTAATAGTTCACTTTTCACATCAAACATTAATTCATCTCTTACTAATTCAGCAACTATTGGTGCCAGGCTAATTCCACTATGCATGGTCGCTAAATATTCATATTTATTTAAAAAACCAATAACCGGCTTACCATCTAAAGGTAGAGGCCTCCAGCCTATTTCAACTTTCTCAATTATTAAATCTTTAAATTGTGGAATGAAGTTTGCTGCTAAATTTACAATTCTTTGACCGTGTTCAATAGAAAGTGGTTGGTTTGGAAACTGTTCAGGCCTTTCAGAAAGTCTTTGATCGTGACTAGTAGGCGGTTTGCCCTGCTCTCCTAGAATGACCACACCATCTCTTCTTTGATAAACATGAACACCAGGTCCAACCAAGATCTTATTAATAGTCTGCTTAAAAGGTTTGCTAGTAACTATGAGTCCAGGAGTTGCAGGTTTTAGGTACTTACCTTGAGCTACTAGATTTGAACCCGTTCCACATGCGTAGATAATTTTATCTGCTCTAATTAGTCCATGGGATGTCTTTGCTATTACCCCTCCTTTATTTGTCGTTAATTCTAAGAATTCTGCGGGGAAGATAACTTTACCTCCTTTACTTTGTATTCCTTGAATCATTTTTTTAATTGCTTGAACAGGGTTGATTACACCATCCCTAGGAGATCTTGTAATAAAATTTTGATTTAAAAGTACATTAGGTTCATATCCTAATGCTTCTTCCTTACTGATAATTTCTGCCTCTGATCCAAAACCCTGAATTACTTTAACTTTCTTCAACATATTTTGATTTTCATCATTATTCTTAAACCACTCCAGAGAACCTTTCCAGTTAATTTTTAATTCAAGATGAGCATCCCATTTTTGGTAAACGTTGACACCTAGTCTTGATAATAGATGGTAGTTAAAAGATTGTTTAGGATAGGTTGCATTAATCCATGCAAATGTTTTGCCGCTGGCATGAGCTGCAGGAAAGTCTTTATCTATTAAAGTAACCTTCTCTCCTGCTTGTTGTAGAGCATAAGCTATTGCTGTTCCTACAATGCCAGCTCCGACAATAAGATAGTGTTTGGTTTCTGCTTTAATACTTAGAGGCCAAGCCAGTAAGCCTGTTCCAAAAGCAACATATTCTAGAAAGCGTCTTCTGCTGATTACCCTACGCTTTTCTCCGGGTAAAATTTCATTATTCACTCTTCCTTCAGTATACTTTTTAAATTTAAAAACTGTATTTAAAAAGGATTAATCAGGAATATTAAACCTTTCTTTTAAAGGCGATAAACCTTGTTTCAGTTGATCTAAATATTTCTCGTAATGTCGCCAAAGTTGAACGCTTTGCTTGTAAATAGGTTGCCTAACTTGTTCAGAGCTTGCGGTTTTTACGGCTCTCTTAGTTTCATAAAATTTTAAGCATTGCTCTTCAAAAGGAAGATTACAATAATCTAGTAGTTTTCTAGTTTCTTCTTCCTGGTTTTCTACCACATCTTCATAGTTCACTCGATGAACCTTACTAGGTAATACTTCATCCCAATGATCCATGAGCTCTATATAGTTGATGTAATATCTTGCAATCTCATTAAGGTCGTAAGTAAACATCTGTCCTCTAGCAAAAAGCTGTTTATAACAACTAAAACAGGTATCCAAAGGATTTCTTCTTGCATCAATTATTTTTGCATTAGGTAGAATTAAGTGAATTAAGCCTATATGGCTAAAATTATTAGGCATCTTGTCGATAAAAAAGGGAGAATTTAATCTTAAGTGTTTTGTTTCTGAAATATATTGTTTACCTAAAGATTCAATCTCTTCTTTTGAAAGTGTAGATAAGATCTCTGGATAAGCAGTTTGGTCTTTACTACCTGAACCTAATTTTCTTGCCATATTTAGCATATTAGGAAGCTCCATCGTACCCTCTACTTCTGAGTGGCTAGACAGAATTTGCTCAATTAATGTTGAACCAGATCTTGGTAAGCCTATTATGAATATAGGATCATAAGCTTGATCACCCCAATTAAGCTTGTCTTCTATTAATGTTTTATCAAAGAATTTGATTATTCTCTTGCTTATGGCTTCTACTGCCTTGGGATCATAGCTACCTCTTCCTCTATTTAGATCGTTTCCTTCATCGTAGTAACTTATAGACTTCTTAAAGTCCTTTTTGTCTTCATAAGCTCTCCCCAAAGCAAATAAAAAATGTACCCTTTCTTTTTCTGGTAAATCCTCTTTGATCAGTTGTGATTCCATTAATTTAATTTCTTCATTTGAGAAGTTATAAGTTTTAAGGTTAGCTAGACTCCAATAAGCTTCTCCAAACATCTCAAAATGTTTAATTGCTTTTTGGTAAGAGGCAATAGACATGTCTTGTTGGCCTGTTGTTTTATAAACATGTCCAAGGCTAAGATGCACTCTTGGTTGGTTTTCTTTAATTCTAATTGATTTTTGATAGGCATCGATACCATCTTCATGCAGTGAAGATCTTGTAAATACGGTTCCTAAACCAGCCCAACCCTCAGCCCAGTGTGGTCTTAATGTTGTTGCTTTTTTAAAACAATAAATAGATTTATCAAGATTTTCATACCCTTCTTTCTGTCTGTACATGTTCGCTAAATTTTCCCAAGCCAAAGCATAATCAGGAGCTATCTCTGTACATTTTTTTAATATCATTATTCCTTGATCTAAAGCCCCTCCTTTTGTAGCAACTAGACCTAATAAACGAAGAGCATCTACGTTATTAGGATCATCTTTAAGTATCTGTTTGTATATTTTTTCAGCCTCCCCTATTTGACCCTTTTTAACTAAAGTCATTGCTTTAGTAAGATCGCTGTACTTGCTATTAGTTGATAGGGCCTTTTCATAGGCTTTATTTGCTTCTTCTTCTTTTCCCTGATCGGAAAGTAGATCACCTAAATTCTTCCAAGCTGAGAATTTAGCGGGATCTAACCTTAAGGCAGCTTTTAGACAAATTTCTGATTTTTCTAGTTCACCTAAGAGAAACCAAGCCGTTCCGAGATCTTCATGAGCTTGAGCAAAATCAGGAGCAATTTTAATAGCTTTTTGTAAAGGTATTAGCGATATTTCTGGTTTACCTTGGTCAATAGAAGAAAGGCCGCTTAATCTAAGGGCGTTAGGATCATTAGGATAGTTTTTAAGGATTTCTGCCAATTGTTTTTCTGCCAACTCATAGTTTCCTGATTCCAGTAATGAAACAGCATTACCGTAAGCTTCCTTAACTGAAACTTGAATATCTTTTTCTTGATTCACTCTTACATTCTAGCCTAGTGGAAGTTATGCTTCATGGCTTGGAAGAATTTTTTAACAGCTTTAGTAAAAAAAACGTTGACTACATAACTTTTGTAACAAGTTTAGTTGTAGTAATCGGCATAGCTTTTTTTATACTTTACAATGCTGAAAGCACTGCTATTTTAATTGAAGACTATAAGAACTCTGTTATTTCAGTATTCGGCCCAATATTTTTAATCCTCACCCCACTTTCCTTTATGTTCGTGCTTTATCTGGCTTTTTCAAAATATGGTAAATATAAACTTGGGGGCAAAGAAGTAAACACTGAATTCTCAACTATTAGTTGGATGGGGATGCTTTTTTGTGGAGGAATTGGTGGGGGAATTATCTACTGGTCTGGTGTTGAATGGGGTTATTACCTAGATGAACCTTTATTTGGAATCATTCCTTATTCAAAAGAATCTTATGCTCTATCAAGCGCTTATGGCCTATTCCATTGGGGGATAAGTGCTTGGGCTCTTTATGCCATTCCAGCAGTTGCTCTTTCTGTTTCTTTTTATAAATATAATTTAAATACATTGCGCTTAAGTTCAAGTCTAAGAGGATTGGGTCTAAGAAATGTTGAAAACTCTTTATTAGGCAGATTAGTGGATTTTCTTTTTGTGGTTGCAACAATAGGAGCAGCGGGAGGAACTATAGGATCCTACTTACCTATGTTAAGTACAGGGTTCTCAGATATCTTTAACCTTGATGGTACTTTTCTAGTAGATCTAAGTGTATTAGGTTTGTGTGTTGGGCTGTTTGGATTTAGTGTCTACAAAGGCTTAACTAATGGAATTAAAAGGTTGAGCGATATAAATATGCTTCTTGCAGGCATTTTTCTAATTATAGTTTTATTTCTTGGACCTACTTTTGAAATAATTAATTCTGCTTTTAATGGTTTAGTCTTTATGTTTACACACTTTTGGGAGATGAGTACTTTAGGTATTACAGAGCAATCAGATTTTGCTGACACCTGGACAGTATTTTATTGGGCTTGGTGGGTAGCTTTTGGACCATTAGTAGCTTTATTTGTAGCTCGGATCTCTAAAGGAAGGACCCTTAGAGAGGTGATCTTAGGTATGCTTATTTTTGGTTCCCTTGGAAGTTGGCTGTTTTTTATGATTCTAGGTGGGTACTCCATGGACCTAGACGTTAATGAAACATTAGCTGTTTCTCAAATTACAGGCAGTACACATGGAGATTTAGCCATAGCAGTTATTAATACTATGCCATTTGATACTTTAATGCTTTTCCTTTTTTGTGGAATAACAGTTATTTTCGTTACAACTTCTTATGATTCAATGTCCTATGTAATTGCCTATCATGTACAAAAAAATTCTTCTGTAAACACAGATCCAGGAAGATACCTAAGGTTATTTTGGGCAATAGTACTGGGAATACTCCCAGCTGCATTAATTATTTACTCAAGCCATCAAGTAGCCTTAAACTTAATAATACTAGCTTCTTTGCCTTTGCTTTTTATTTATCCTTTAATGGCTATCTCAGTACTTAAAGATATAACAAAGGAAGCTAATTAAATAACAGAAATTTATTATGAAAGATCCAAAAGAGTTAAAACCAGATACTTTGTCTCTTCATGCAGGGCAACGACCTGACCCAGCGACAGGTGCCAGGGCAACACCCATTTATCAAACTTCAGCTTTTGTATTTGATAACTCTGAAATTGCTGCAGGAATCTTCAATGTAGAAAGAACTGGTCACGTTTATTCTAGAATTACCAACCCTACAAATTCTGTATTAGAAGAAAGAATATCAGCCTTAGAAGGAGGCATTGGTGCAATAGCTACTTCAAGTGGTCAAGCTGCAATGCATCTTGCCATTTCAACAATCTTAAATAGTGGTTCTCATATTATTGCTTCAAATTGTTTGTACGGTGGCAGTCACAATCTTCTTGAATACACCTTTCCCCGGTTTGGTATAGAAACCACTTTTATTGATTTTAGAGATATAGATCTGGTAAAGAAAAGCTTTAAAGAGAATACTCGCTTAGTATTTGGAGAAACACTAGGCAATCCTGGACTTGATGTAATGGACATAGAGACTATATCTAATATTAGTCATGAAAATGGAGTTCCATTGCTTGTAGATTCTACTTTTACCACCCCTCATTTAATGCGACCCTTTGATTTAGGAGCAGATTTAATCTTTCATTCAGCTACTAAATTTCTTTCTGGCCATGGAGTAGTAATAGGAGGTCTATTGGTAGATAGCGGTAATTTTAATTGGGAGAAATCTGGTAAATTCCCTCAACTTACTGAACCCTATTCAGGATTTCATAATATGATTTTTACTCAAGAATTTGGCCCTGCTGCCTTTATATCAAGAGCACGTAAAGAAGGTGCTAGAGACTTTGGAGCTTGTATGAGTCCTCATACAGCTTTTCTTGTATTACAAGGAATTGAAACCTTAGGCCTTAGAATGGATCGACACGTTGCTACTACCTTACAAATAGTTGAATATCTAAAT
>Ga0208750_1000159_pt1 | contig 19452 bp, 18 predicted proteins | sample Knorr_S15_td_O2m_FD_185602 | JGI IMG/M metagenome (GOLD analysis project Ga0208750, IMG submission 185602) | Marine microbial communities from Southern Atlantic Ocean transect - Knorr_S15_td_O2min_ad_340m_LV (SPAdes) (version 2) | ecosystem: Environmental > Aquatic > Marine > Oceanic | place...
TCTGAAGATAGTATATCTAGGTGATGGAAATAATATTGTTAATTCTTGGGTTAGGTTGGCGGCTGTACTTCCTTTTGAATTTGTTTGTGTGTGTCCTGAAGGATATTCTCCTGATGCAGATACAATTAAATTTGCAAACGATGTTGGCATATCTAATGTATCTATATCCCATTCACTTGATTCTGTTCATAATGCAGATGTAATCTATACAGATGTATGGGCATCTATGGGCCAAAAAGAAGAAATTGATGAACGCATCAAAATATTCTCTCCATTTCAAGTGAATTCAGAGTTAGTAAAGAATGCAAAAGACGATTATTTGTTTATGCATTGCTTACCAGCAGAGCGAGGAAGAGAAGTAACTGATAATGTGATTGATTCAGACAATTCAATTGTCTTTAAGCAGGCAGAAAACAGATTACATATTCAAAATGCAATTATGGTTACCTTATGTAATAAGGTTTAGAAATTCTTGATTTCTAATTTATCACCATCAAAAACAGCATAATTATAATTTTTTTCATCACATTCACCTAAGAGAATTAATTCTCCATTATTTAACTTTTTTTGATACGAATGATGATAATGTCCCATAATCACATACTTAAAACCTTGATTAATTTTTTGTTGAGCAAAACTATCTAATTCATTGTGGATTCTGTTAATTTTTTCTTGATCTAAATAATGGGAATCTTTTCTTTCATGAGATATTTTTTTTGCAATTTTTATGGCCATCTTTTCTGGAAGTAAAGAAAATAATATAATAAACAGTTTGCTACGTAATATACATCGTAATAAACGATAAGATTTATCCCATGATAGAATGCCATCTCCATGGGTAATATAGAATTTCTTATTGTTAGCCTCTACTGTAGTATCATTAAGAAAACAATCCTCTACGTGACTTTTGAGATGATCTCCTATCCAATAGTCATGATTGCCAGCAATAAAGTAGATATCAAACCCTTTTTGTCGGATATCCTTTAGTGATGTAAATATTTCTTTGTAATACTCTGGAGTTTTATTTTTGTACTCAAAGTAATAATCAAATAAATCGCCCATAATAAACAAACTGCCTTTATTATTTTCCTCAGAGATTGTTTTTAAAAATTGAGAAAATTTTTCAATTTTTTTATCTTCTTGACTTGATTTTTGAAGTTTAAAATGTGTATCTCCAAAAAAATATATTGGTAATTGCATGAAAAAACTTAATCCTTATATTAAATCGGTCCAATATTTAATTATTTTTACTTTTTTCATATTTATTATGTCTAATATTATATAAAATTATCAATGCGTTTTATTTTAATCTTAACACTATTTAGTCAAGCTTTGTTTGGGCAATATTTTGGTCAAAATAAAGTTCAATACAATGAATTCGATTGGAATTTTATCGTGAGTCCTAATTTTAATGTCTACTATTATGGCGATAATGATGATTTAGCAATTTTTACATCAAAAGTTGCAGAAGAATCACTTGATCAAATTGGGAAACACTTACGTTGGAGAAGTCAACAACCTATTAAAATTATTGTTTACACTTCTCATAATGATTTTCAACAAACGAATATTGTGAATGTCTATATGTCTGAAGGTATAGGAGGGGTGACTGAGCTTTATAAAAATAGAATTGTTATTCCATTCGAAGGATCGTACGCACAATTTAAACATGTCATACACCATGAACTTGTGCATGCGATTATTAATGATATGGTATATGGAGGGAACGTCCAGGGAGTATTAAGTGGACGTGTTTTACTTCAAGTTCCTCTGTGGGCCAATGAAGGGTTAGCAGAGTTTCTGTCTGTAGATTGGGATACCAATACTGATATGGTTTTAAGAGATTTGGCTATTGAAGAAAATTTACCTGAAATTGATCAACTCAATTATTCAATCCTGGCATACAAAGGGGGTCAATCAGTTTGGAAGTATATAACAAATAAATATGGAAGAGAAAAAGTTGGGGAAGTATTTCAGCAAATGAAAAGAACTCAAAATGCAGAAAAAGGTTTTGAAAATGCATTAGGGATTGATTTTGAAAAATTGACTGAAAATTGGCATGATTACTTGAAGAAAGAATATTGGGGAGATATCAACAAACGAGAAAAATTGACGGATTTTTCCGAAAAACGTACCGATAGATCAAAATCAAAGAATTTTTATAATATTAGTCCTTCGTTTTCACCGGATGGTAATACCATTGCTTATTTTACTGATCAATCAGGATATATGGATTTGATTCTTTTAAATGCCGATTCTGGTGAACAGAAAAAAAGATTAATTCGTGGCAATAACTCTCCAGATTTTGAAGAATTAAAATGGTTACAACCTGGATTATCTTGGTCACCAAATGGTAAGCAGATTGCTTTTGCTTCTAAAAGTGGAAAAGAAGATTCTATTATCATTGTAAATGTGAAAAATGGGAAATATAAAAAGATTCCTATTGGATTAGATGGCGTGTTTACTACAGCATGGCATCCAAAAGATAATAAAATTGTATTTATTGGCCATAAAGACGATTCAAGTGATTTATATCTTATTGATTTAAAAACGGAAAAAGTTACAAATCTAACAAATGATGTTTTCTCTGATTTTTCTCCATCATGGAGTTTAAATGGTGATAAAGTGTTCTTTAGTTCCGATCAATCAAGTTATAAGAATAATACTAATATTTCGGAAATAAATTTCTCCAAAAAGGATATTTTTATGTATGATTTCAATACTGAATCTATTACACAAATTACTGACACTGATCACGATGAAGCTTATCCTGTAGCATCAAAAGAGAATACTTTATTTTATACAGCTGACTATAATGGAGTCTACAATATTTTTAAACATGACTTAATAACAAATGAAGCTTATCCTATTACTAATGTTATTACTGGTATTCAACAGATTGATGTCGATAGAAATGGAGATAAAATAATTTTTGCTGGATACAAAGAAAGAGGTTGGGACTTATTTTTGATGAATAATCCAATTGAAATTGAAAAGAAAGAAGTTTCTCCTACAGTATTTTACACTACAAAAGATGAGTCAGAGGATTTTGAAGATCTGCGTTTTGTCAGAAATAAACCAGATATTTCCGAAGAAGAAGATTATTCAAAATATATTTTTGCTCGCAGTTATAAGAAATTTAATAATCCAGATCATATAGATCCAGATCAGGAATTAACATCTGCTGATTCCTTACGTTCTGCTGGTAATTACAATCCACAAAAGTACAAAATAGAGTTCTCATTAGACTATGTTTATACCAGTGCTTCTATTGATAATTTATTTGGCACTACTGGTCTTGCTAATATTGCATGGAGTGATGTTATGGGAGATCACCAAGTAAGGTTTGCTTCTAATCTTGTTATGGATTTAGACAATAGTGATATAGTATTGAGTTATGGATATCTAAAGAATAGAACAAACTATTATGGAACACTTTTCCAATATGCAAATTTATTCTCTCTAGGGTATAGTATTGATACTGATTATATAGGTTTATTAAGAGATTATGGTGTCGGATTTTTTGCTCAATATCCATTTTCAAAATTTAATAGAATTGACCTTGGTGTAACCCTACGAGGCATTAGCTATGAAATCAAAGAGATTGACTATTGGACTGGACAAGTTGAAACAAATTATTCAGAAAATCTGCAATCATTTATTCCTTCAGTAAGTTGGGTATACGATAATACAACTAATACTTATACTGGTCCTAATGATGGATTAAGACAATATTTAACTTTCCAATTTAGTCCAGATATTGGTGATGACAGCCTTGCTTTTAAAACCGTTAAATTTGATATAAGAAAATATTTTAAAATTAATAGAAATTATAGTTTTGCCACCAGGTTAATGTTGGGAAGAAGTTTTGGTGAAAATCCTGAAAAGTTTTTTCTAGGTGGAGCATCTCAAATGACTTTTTATTCTGATACTCAGACTGAAGGTAGAGACGATTCAGGATTTTATGCAGAAAGAATTTTAGATTATGAGAGTTCTACTGTATTAAAAGATGTCTATTTTACGGAGTATGTATTTCCTGTGCGAGGAGCACGCTATAGAGAACGCACTGGTGAAAATGTTGCTGTTGCTAACTTTGAGTTGCGATTCCCATTTATTAATTATGTTGATGTTGGATTTCCTGCTAGAATTAAATTTGGTAATATTTTTGGACATCTTTTCTTAGATGTTGGTGCTGCATGGGATGATAGTGAAGAATTTGATGATAGTGCACTTGTTCGATCCAAATATAATCTAACTGATCCTGATGCTTCTCCAATTATTTCTACTCTCGGAGTTGGTATGAAAATATTTACTCCATGGGCATTAATAAGACTTGATACCGCATGGGATCGTTATCCCGATGGTGACTATTCTAAGCCTCAATACATTTTATCGATTGGGTACGATTGGTAATTCGTTGAAATTTATAGTCAAATCAAAAGATAAATATTCATTAGCAAGAACAGGACAAATTCAGACAGATCACTCTGTTATTGAAACACCTGTTTTTATGCCAGTTGGTACGCATGGAGTCGTAAAGTCTATATCCCCTGATGAACTTTATGACCTAAACACACAGATTATGTTATCTAATACTTATCATCTTTATTTGAGACCTGGAACAGACATTATTGAAGAAAATGGCGGGTTACATCAATTTTTGAATTGGTCTAATAGTATTTTAACGGATAGCGGTGGTTATCAAGTGTTTTCTTTAAATAAAATGAACAAGATTACTGATAATGGTGTTCATTTTAAATCACATCTTGATGGAAGCATGCATCTTTTTACTCCAGAGATTTCGATGGAAGTTCAACAAAAACTAGGATCAGATATTATTATGGCTTTTGACTATTGCCCTCCAGCAGATTGTACAAAAGGAGAATTAAAAAGAGCTTCTAAATTGACTCATGATTGGACCAAAAGAGCTTATGATTATTTAGATACACACAAACCGCTTTATAATCATCAACAAATTTTATTTCCTATTATCCAAGGAGGTATTGATAAAGATGAGCGACTACAATGTTTAGAACAAATGCTTCCTTTTGCTAATTGTGGCATAGCAATTGGAGGATTATCAGTAGGAGAGAAGAAAGAACCAATGTTTGATACCGTACACTTATTAGGTGAAGCTATTCCTGAGAATCATCCAAAATATTTAATGGGTGTAGGGAAACCAACCGATATCGTAAAATCAATTTTGAGGGGAATAGATATGTTTGATTGTGTATTGCCAACAAGAAATGCAAGAAATGGCCAACTTTTTACTAACGAAGGAACTATTAACATTGTTAATAGTAGGTATAAACATGATATCTCACCAATTGATGAAAATAGTAGTATAACTTTTGCCAAAGAATATTCTAAGTCATATTTAAGATATTTATTCCAAATTAATGAAATATTAGGTATTCGAATTGCTACACTAATTAATATTGCATACTACTTTGATTTAATGAATCAAATTAAATTTGAAATTAATAACCATACTTTCGTAAAATGGTCAGAAGATTATCTAGAGAAATATGAGAATAGCAAATAAGTTATTTTTACTTTTGACAATTATTTTTATTAATAATTGCGCGTCAGTATCTGCACCGAAAGGTGGAGAAATTGATGCTATTCCTCCAGGATTAGTTTCAACTACTCCAAAGATATTAACTGAGATTAATCCAACTCAAAAAATTACAATTCAATTCAATGAATATTTACAAGAAGCATCTTTAAAAAAAGCGATTAAGATTTTTCCAACTGGAGACTATGATTTTAAATATGAATATAAAGGTGATGAAATTGATTTCTGGATACCATCAAATTTAGATACTGACACTACATATTTGCTTGTATTTGATACAAGCCTTAAGGATGAACATGGTGTAAATATTACTCAAGATATTGTTATTCCATTTTCAAGAGATTTTGTCTTTCATTCTGGTACAATTGAAGGAAATATTTTTGGAGATTTTAATACTGCATTTATTCTCTTATGGTTGAACAATCCAAATAAGGCTATTATGCTCAATACAGCTCCAGATTATATTTTGCATGCATTATCAAATGGAACATATCAGTTTAATTTTTTACCTAATACAGATTTTTCAATTGTAGCAGTTCAACAATATGGATCAAATATTGATTATACAAAAGGGGCTTTTTCGTTTTATAGAAAAAATAAATTATCCTTACATAATAATTTATTAAGTAATATTAATTTCTATCTTACAAGACCTACAAAAGAAGAGAATGGTGTTATATCTTCTGATAGTTTAACAGTTGATGATACTGATGAAAAAGCATTGGTAAAAACAGCGACCGTATTAGGATCTGTGAAGGGTAATTTTCTTCATCCTATAAATGTGTTCTTAAAAAACCAAGAGAACAGTTACACCAATTTAGTAGAATTAGGAGGTAATTATACCATTGATGAAGTTTTAGAAGGGAAATATCAATTATTGATTTATGAAGATAGAAATAATGATTTAATTTTAAATATGGGATCTTTTACTGATGAACAATTTGCTGAAAGATTTTATGTTTATCCTGATTCATTAATTTTGAGAGCAAATTGGGAATTAGAAATTCCAATGTGGAATTATAGCTTAGAAAAGGAAGAATAAAATGATTGTTGTAGCCGTAAGTGGATATTTTGATCCAATTCATGTAGGACATTTAGAATACTTAAAACTTGCAAAACAACTTGGAGATAAATTGATTGTGATTGTTAATAACGATAAACAGACTATCTTAAAAAAAGGAAAGTCTTTTATGAATGAAAAAGATAGAATGGAGATTGTTTCTGCATTACAGTGTGTTGATGAAGTATTTCTAAGTATTGATGATGACAAAAGTGTGTGTAAAAGTTTGGAATTTCTGAAACCGAGTATTTTTGCCAATGGTGGTGATAGAAGTTTAAGTGAAATACCAGAAACTGCTATTATAGACAAATATTCTATCAAAATGGTGGATGGTTTAGGAGCAAAAATTAGAAGTAGTAGTAAAATTACTGGAATTGAATGCGACTCAAAGAAATAAATAAAAAATATGAAGAACTTGTTAATGATTTTATCGAATTAAGCGATAAATTAAATGTGAAGATTGTACATGATAAGGGAGATTTTAACGGAGACAATTGCTTGCTATTTAGCGATAATTTTATTGTTATTAATAAACACAAGCCATTAGAACAACGTGTAAATATTTTAGCAAAATGTTTTGGTAAAATGAATCTTGATAATATTTATATTAAACCTGTGTTGAGAGAACTAATTGATAAAGTGAAGTTAGAAAACGAATATGTCACATAAAAAACATTTATGGGCTCCATGGAAAATGGAATACATTAAGAATAAAGATGCTTCACAAAAGATTTTTTCTAGTAAACCGAATGAAACTGAAGATAAAGAAAATCTCATTCTTTACCGCGGTGAATTTTGTTATATCATTATGAATTATTATCCATATAACAATGGGCATTTGATGATTGTTCCATATGAAGAATCAGATTCAGTAGAGAATTTAGCAGACAAAACATTAACAGAGATTATGCGACTTACCAAAAAAACGATGAAAATTTTAAGAGAAAATTTACAATGTCATGGATTCAATTTTGGAGCAAATATTGGTAAAGGATCTGGTGCATCTATTGAAGGACATTTACATTTTCATATTGTTCCACGATGGACATCTGATACTTCTTTTATGCCAGTTGTAGGATCAACCAAAGTTGTTGCACAAGGACTACATGATACCTACGATCAATTGAAACCATTCTTTGAGGAAATTAAATAATGGATTTATTTTCTCATTCTTGGCTTCCTCTTATGTATCAATATGGTTTTGGTATCCTAATTTTTGGTGGTGGACTTTTCACAATATTCCGTGCTTATGGTGGTAATCAATTTTGGAAGGAACATAAAATATGGATGCAAGTTTTAGTATGGGGGTTTATTTATATTTTTTCTATTCATTTATTTATGACGTTATCAGCATTGAATGATGCTCCCAAGATGTATTTACTCATTCTTGCTTTGTATGTATTAAATGTTGGTATTCTTGTGAGGAATGTCAAATGAACACACTTATTCCAACAACTGGATTATTTTGGGGAATCTTAATTTGTTATGTTTTTTTTGTATTGGGTGCAGGATTATTTTTCGCTCGTAATAACAAATCAACAGAAGATTTCTTTTTTGGTGGGAGACGATTCTCTTGGTGGTTAATTGCAATGTCTATGTTAGCTACAGGAGTAGGGTCACATAGTTTTGCAAAATATGCTTCTAAAGGGTTTGAATATGGATTTTCATCCACAATGACATATATGAATGATTGGTTTTTTATGCCATTATTATTGTTTGGATGGATTCCAATTATCTATTATATGAAGGTTAATTCCATTCCTGAATATTTTCAACGTCGTTTCAATAGTACAGTCAGAAATTTATCAACCTTTACCATGTTACTATATTTGGTTGGATATATTGGTATTGGATTACTTGCCCTTGGATCATTGCTTCAACCTATTTTAGGATGGGAAATTAATACAATCATCATTGTCGTAGCTGTTATTTCTGGTATTTATGTTTCTCTAGGAGGACAAACAGCTATTATCTTTACTGATTTTCTCCAGGGAATTATTCTATTGTTTGCTGGACTTCTAATTTTTGGATTAGGAATTGCTTATCTAGGAGGATTTGATTTATTTTGGAATAATCTATCTATAACAAACAAATTACCTCTAGCTGATTTTAATTCTCCTCCTGATTTTAATTTTGCTGGTATTTTTTGGCAAGACGGTGTAGTAGGATCTGTAGGATTTGCTTTCATGAATCAAGCTGTTATTATGCGTTTTTTAGCAGCTCGTTCCGTTGTTCATGCCCGAAGAGCAACCATAATGAACGTTTTGGTATTCTTACCAATTGGTACGATTGCAGTATCAAATTCTGGTTGGGTTGCTAGAGCTATCGCAAATACTTCACCAGATGTTATTGCGGAAACTACTAATCCAAATGGAATTTTTACGGTGGTGGCTGGTATTGTATCAGGATCTGAAGCAATCTTTGCTTTCTTAGTGGCGGCAGTTGTTGCTGCACTGATGTCAAGTCTTGATTCTCAAATCAATGCATCAGCAGCAGTAGCTGTGAATGATATTTATACTCCATTAAGTAAAAATCCATCTGAAAAAACTCGACTACGTGTTTCTATGTTTACATCTTTATTAGTGACATTTATTGGTATACAAGCTGCTTTTCTATTTAGTAAATATGGTACTATTTATGAAGCACATGGCGCATTCCATAGTGTTGTTACTCCTCCAATGGTTACGGTGATATTCTTAGGAATCTTCTGGAGAAGATTTTCTTCTAGAGCTGCCGTTCTAACGTTTATTTTGGGAGGGATCTTTATTCTGTTAGGAATTGAATATCCTAAGACATTTGTACAACCATTTTCTCATGGCATTGAATTTGTTGAGGAAAAACCCTGGTCTTATATCAGAGCATTATATAATGTATTTGCATGTGTATCTATTGGTATCATTGTTACCTTGTTTACAAAACCTCCAAAAAATTATGATAAAATTAAAGGATTGACCATTTGGACGATTAAGGATGGTCCACAATACTTTAAAGGATCTGATGTGAATAAAAATGCAGGTATAACTATTCAGTTTTCTGGAGCAGAAGTAGAAGTAACACAAAAAGACAACAATGAAGTATCGTTACCAAAGAACTATATGGATAAGATAAAAGGAAATAAAGGAGATTTAATTTATATTAGCGATCATAGATGGTATCTTGGAGGATTAAAGTCTACCCATGCTCGTCTTGGTTCAGTATCAGATAATAATAAAGTTACTGTTTCCAAAGATGTTTTTGATCACGCACAATTTAATTTATCTGAAGATTTAATTATTGAACTTGAAGTATAAATTATTCCTTGATTCTTTATATAATATTATGAGAAATTCCATTTCAATTCCGGAGTAGCTCAGTTGGTAGAGCGAGTGACTGTTAATCACCAGGTCGGGGGTTCGAGTCCCTCCTCCGGAGCAGCATAATGCCAATGAAAAAAATAAATAATGAATAAACCTATTTAAGAAGAAAAAAAATGGATTTCTTTACACTTTGGTCTTTCCTTGGTTTTTTATTCGCTGTTTATGCTGTCACAGCTAATGACAGTATTCAAACACTAGGAACTTACATTTCATCCAATCGTGATGATATTAAATGGTATTGGATGTTTGCATATATGGGTTCGATTTTTGTATTTACTATGTTGCAGGGTTTTAATGCTGGTGATCCAGCTTTTGGAAGATTAGATCAGTTTCCAGAAGTAAGCATACAATGGTATCATGCAATAGCACCATTAGTTCTGATTATCTTAACAAGAATAAAAATACCAGTATCAACTACATTTCTAGTCTTATCGGTTTTTGCAACATCTGTTGTGATGGAAAAAATGTTATTGAAAAGTTTTCTAGGTTACGCAGTATCTTTTGTTTTTGCTTGGGGATCTTGGTGGTTAATCAGCAAGTATATTTTATATGAAGGAGAGAAAGGGGACAATAAATATAATAACCATTGGAGAGTTGCTCAATGGTTAACCACTGGTTGGTTATGGGCAACATGGTTGAAACATGATATGGCAAATATCATGGTATTTTTACCAAGATATAATTCTATTGGGGGTATCGACTTTAAGTTCTTTGTTATTGGTGCAATGCTTTTAGGTTTGGGATTCATGTTTTATGAAAAAGGTGGGAAAATACAAGAAATTGTTTTATCAAAAACCAATACAAGATATGTTCGATCAGCTACGCTCATTGATTTGGTTTATTGTTTTGTTTTGTATTATTTCAAAGAAGTCAATAATATACCAATGAGTACTACATTTGTCTTTATGGGAATGTTGGCAGGTAGAGAGCTTGGAATTTGGATGGCTATTGGCTATGGAGAACTAACATATACTAGTAGACACAAAAAGGCTATTTTCCCAATGTTATATAAAGATTTTCTCCGATTAATGTTAGGGTTAATGGTTAGTGTAGCTCTTGCATATGGGATACAATGGTATAGTACGTTTTAAACCATATAAAGGATATAAAGATGGACATTAAAAAATTATTACCAATAACTATCTTTATTGCAATTATCTTTATTGCAATAGCATTTAATCAAAATGATGATAGTCCATCTGTTTCTGATGAGACTACATTAAATACATTTAAAGATTCTCTTAGCTATTCTATGGGGATTAATATTGGAAAAAATTTACCAGCCTATGCAGATGTTGATAAAGAACTAATCAAGAAAGGATTAGATGATTTTTTTACCAATGAGGAACCTTTACTCAATGTTACTGAAAGACAAGAAATTCTAATGAAATTTAATATTGAAATGGCTGGTTTTGAAAGGGAAGAAATGCAAGAAGCAAGTGAAGAATTCCAAAAATTATCTAGAGAAAATAAAATAAAAGGTCAAGAATTTCTTGATGAAAATAAAACAAAAGAAGGTGTTCTAGTAAGAAGAAGCAATCTTCAATATAAAACAATTGTCATTGGTACTGGAGATATACCAGATTATGATGATGAAGTAACTGTTCATTACAGCGGATATTTCATTGATGGACATAAATTTGATAGTAGTTATGATCGTGGTACTCCTGCTACATTTCCAGTCAAAGGAGTAATTCCTGGTTGGACAGAAATATTACAGATGATGCCTGTTGGTTCTAAGTGGGAAGTTTATATTCCGTACAATTTAGGATATGGGGAATCTGGAGTTCCTGGTCAAGAAATGGGAACATTTGTTATTCCACCGGCCTCAGTTCTTATTTTTGAAATAGAATTACTTGGTATTGCTGAATAAAATAAAATCAAGATAGTATCTGACTTCGTTAAATAAATAAATATTATATGTTAAGATATATTCTAATGAATGCATGGAGATTTCCTATTATCAAACATGCATGGGGATTACCCAAGATGTCTGCTGATTCTTTTATTAGAGATTCTAGCGATAATCGTCCAATTGTTCTTTGTTGTGGAGATAGCATTACTCATGGGCATATAGGATATAATTGGGTAGGAGCATTAAGAGAGCAGGATTCTTCAAAAATATATGTCAATGCTGGCATAAATGGAGATTTAGCATGGAATTTAAATCAAAGATTAGAAAATGCTTTAAAATGTAATCCAGACTATATCACTATTCTTATTGGTACAAATGATGCGATGGGGAGTCAAAAAATTAAGTTTATTCAAGAATACTATGTAACAAACAAAGGATTACCGCAATTACCATCAATGGACTGGTATAAAAAAGAATTAGAATCTATGATTCAATGTATAAAATCTCATAGCAATGCAAAAATTGCTATTAGTACTCTGCCATGGATTGGAGAACGTGCTTCGGATGATATTATTAGCGTTGTTAAAGAATACAATAATATTATTAAAAATATGGCTAGCAAATATGATTTAATATTAATTGATTTTTTTAGTCATCTTAGCAAATTTATTGGTAATAATAACGCTAGCCACCCTTATGAAACCACTCAATGGCGTACACTACGAGTGCTCAGAGCTATAATATTACACTATGTTTTTAGTCAGAATTGGAATCAAATTGGAAAAAAATATGGTTTAAAAGCATTGTGCGATCATATTCATCTCAATGAGGATGCTGGAATGATACTAGAGAATGAAATTAGGGAGTTTCTCGACGAGTAAGTACCCCGGACAGGATTCGAACCTGTGACCTACGGATTAGAAATCCGTTGCTCTATCCAGCTGAGCTACCGGGGCATAACAGCAAGGAATTTAATCAATTAGAAGGGATATTGGCAGGATTTTCACGTGATTTAGCGAGGAGCCCCCGACGAGAAAATTCTTGCTATAATTCGAGTTTAGCTGTAGAATTGTGAGATGCAGTCGAGAAATTGCGTTTTTAATTCAATATTAAGGAGAAAAAAATGGCTGAAAAAGTAAAGACAACTGGTGTTAGTAAAGCAAGTGGATACCTTTATTATCTAGGTAAAGATGGTAATGTATGGCGTTCACAAATGTCACGCGGAGGTTCCGGTGGCGGAAATGCTGAAAAAGTTGCTGACGCAGGTGTAACACGTGAAAGTGGCTATTTGTATTTCATCGATAAAGATGGTGATGTATCTCGTGCGCCTATGGCTAGAGGTAGAGGTTAATTAGCACATCTATATCTTAAGAAATGAAAAAGAGGGCAATTTTTTGCCCTTTTTTTTATGATTATTTTGAAATTGGATTTTTATCGCTGGAAGCAATTCCACTAGATACGATCATTCGGAAGCCCTCTTCGACACTGATTTCAGCATCTAAAGTATCTTCAATCGGTATCACCAAAAAATATCCAGAAGTAGGATTTGGTGTGGTTGGTACAAATAAATGATAAAATTTTTCATTTTCTTTATTAAAAGATTCTTTTGTAACAAACCCTAATGTCCATATTCGTTTCCTTGGATATTCAATATAAACTACTTTTTGGAATGAATTATTTGTTGTTCCAGAGATTGATTGGATAATTTGCTTCGTTGTGCTATAAATCATACCAATTAATGGAATTCTCTTAAAAATTTCTTCAACCCAATTTACAACACGTTTTCCTAATACATTACGTGCAAAGAAACCAACAATAATCAATGTTATTAATACAACAAATAATCCAATGACAGAAGTCAACAAATCAAAACCAATAAAACTACCCTCAGCAACATTCTTTAGAGATTCAATCTTATTTAGAGGTTCTGCTATTTTCCCTCCGATTGTAAATATGAGAATTAATATTGCTTGTAATACATATACAGTTAAGGCGATTGGTATAATTGTAATAATACCAGCGAGTAGCGATCTTCTTATTTTTTCCATCATTATATTGTTAATTTAAAAATTATACTCCACTATTTCCTATATATAAGTACTGAACCGCTTAAAATAAGAATTGTTCCAATAATTTCCTTTGTTGTGAGAACTTCATTAAGAAAAGTCCATCCCATGATAATTGCTACGATTGGAGGGAAGATAGCAACATAAGTCACTTGAGTGACGGTGAGGTGTTGATATAGCCAGAAATAAATTCCCCAAGATACAACTCCACCCAAAACAATTAAATATATTGTAGACAGAATTAATTCATTAGTCCATACCAATTGCATAGTTTCTTCTGTTTCTATAAAATATGACAGAGACAACATGACCACTCCTGTAATTAATTGACAAACAGCATTCATTTGATAATGATTCACTTCTTGACTGTGTTTTTTATATAAAACACTCGGATATGCTGCTGCAACCACAGCACATATCAATAATAGAATACCAATAGAAGAATTTGAACTAAAATCAATTGTTTGGTTTGAAGAGATAATCGTTAATCCGATAAATCCAATCCCTAAAGCCAATAATTTATTTTGTGTTAATCTTTCATTTGGATCATTAGGAATCATAAAATGTGCAATTAAGCTGGTTACTGCTGGGAATAATCCCCAAATAATAGCTGATATACTTGAATAGACATATTGAGTAGCCCAATAAGTAATTCCATAAGATAAACTAAAATTTAATAATGCAAAGGAAAGATAAAGTTTGATCGATTGTTTGTTAATCGGAATAGATTCTTTTCTGAGAAGAAGTATTAAAAAGAATAAGAGACCTGAAAAGAAGAAACGTATTCCTACTCCATACATAGGTGGCATTCCTGCATTTAAAGTAATTTTGATAAAGTACCATGTTGAACCCCAGATTAGACATAGTGCTACAAAAGGTAAGAAAGTTTTGTTATTCATTAATTAGACGACTTATAGAGTGAAGCGAGTAGTCCACTAGCTATATAGATACTTGAATAGGTTCCAATAATTACACCTACAAGCATGGTAAAAGCAAAAGGACGAATAATTTCTCCACCAGCATAGATTAATACAATAATTACCAATAAAGTAGTGAATGACGTAATTAATGTTCTGCTTAGTGATTGATTAATACTTTTATTAATTGTTGATTCAAATAATACTGTTCCTGAAGATTTCATATTTTCTCTAATACGATCAAGGATTACAATTGTATCATTAAGTGAATATCCAACAATAGTTAAGAATGCTGCAACAGTACCTAATGTAATTTCGTATCCGGTAAAAGAAAAAATGCCTAATGTAATTATGACATCATGGACCAGTGCTAAAATTGCTCCTATAGCAAATTTGAATTCAAATCTAATTGAAATATAAAAAAGAATAAGTCCTAAAGCAGAAATAATAGACCATAATGCTTTTCCACTTAATTCTGATCCAATTTTTGGGCTCACGGTGTCAATCGATAAAATAAAATTATTCTTATCTTCAGGTACTTTTTCATTCATATTTTGATAAAGATGATTTACAATTTCTTGTTCAAAGTTTTCTGGAGCATCATCTCTTACTTTAAATTTGATCATCACGTTAGTACTATTCCCAAAATGTTTTATTTCTTCCGTACTAAGATCAAATTCCTGTCCTTCAATTGAAATAGACTGCATTGCTGCTCTTATTTCTTGGATTTCAACTTCTTCAGAAAAATTTAGTCCAATCATTGTTCCTCCTCTGAAATCAATTCCAAGATTTAATCCTGAGAATAGCATAAATAGAGATAAAACAAAACAGATAGAGGATATAGTAAATCCAACATTTTTTGATGCCATAAAATTTATATTAGTATTTTTTATTATTTCCATATTAAATACTTAGTTTCTCCAGATTTTTTCTAGAGGTTGTAAAATCAAACAGAAATCTTGTTACTATAATTGCAGTAAACATACTTACAACAATTCCCCAGAATAATACTGTTGCAAATCCTTTGATTGGTCCTGTTCCATATTGGTATAATATACCTGCCGCAATTCCAGTAGTTAAATTTGCATCAACAATTGTTGTTATTGCTCTTTGATATCCAGCATCAATTGCAGATCGAACAGTTTTCCCTTTTCTTAATTCTTCTCTGATTCTTTCAAAGATAATTACGTTAGCATCTATAGACATTCCAACAGTCAAAATTAATCCAGCAATACCTGGTAATGTCAAAGTTGCTTGTAATAAGGCTAGTATACCTAAGAGAAGAATGAGAGTCCATATAAGCGAAAAGCTCGCAATAAAACCAGACATTCTGTAATAAAATATAATAAACAATATCACAAGGACTAATCCAATCAAGATAGATGAAGTTCCTTGTCGTACTGAATCAGCACCAAGAGAAGGACCAACAATTTTTTGATCAATAATTGTTACAGGGACTGGTAAAGCACCTGCACGCAAGACAATAGCGATATCTTCAGCTTCTTCAACAGAATCTAGACCTTCAATTACTGTAGCACCACCAAAGATTTGACTATTAATGACGGGTGCCATGTGCACTTTTTTATCCAATACTATAGCAATTCTTTTTTTAATATTTGCTCCAGTAATCCTTGCCCATTCACGAGAACCTGTACTACTCATTTCCATCTGAACAATAGGTTGTCCAGCAGTAACGCCTGACTGGCTTAATCTTACCTGAGCATTTTCGATAACACCACCAGTTAATTCAGCATTATTGGCTAAATGATAAATAATATAAACTTCTTCTTCTTCACCAAAATCATTAAGAAACGTTTTTGAAGAATTACTAAAGAGAAAATTACTTCCTGTTGCTTCTAAGAGTTGCTTAACATTGTCTTGAGATAAAATACTATTTAGCTGTTCTAAATTTTCCTCATCTACTGCAAGATCACTGCCTATTCCAAGGAGTAGAGATGAAAATTGTAAGTCATTTACTTCGTTATCGGAGCTAAATAAATCTCCAACATTTGTTGCATTATCGTTTTGAGATTTAATTCCAATTTGATTTTCAGAAGAAGATAGATTGTCAATTTGTCTAATAATGGTATTAGTACTTTCTACATCTTTTACAATCATCAATTCTAATAGTGCAGTGCTTTGTAATAATCCTCTTGCACGCTCAGAATCTTGAATGCCTGCTAATTCAATCATTACTCTATCATTACCTTGTTTTTGAATAGTTGGTTCTGAAACTCCGAATTGATCTACACGATTTTGAATAATTTCAATTATTCTATTAATAGAGTCATTGGCTTCAAATTGTAGTTGTTCAATAATTTGATCTTTAGTTTTTCCATAAGTAATAAAATATCGAGGAAGTTTTAAATCTTGGTTTGTAGCCTTGCTGTCAAAAAGTTCGAAAAAATCAACACTATTATTAGTATATCCATCCTTTAAATCATTGAGAAATATATCAAATTTCTTATCTTTATTCTTAGCAAGGTTGTTAACAAGTTGAGGTAAATCGACTTCAAGAACAATATAGATTCCACCTTTAAGGTCTAGTCCTTGTTTAATTGTATTTTTTTCTAAATATTCAACTTCATCTTTTGATAAATTATTTTTTTCTGTATCACTAAGAAGTTGATATTTAATCGTAGGCCATAGAGAATAAATTCCCAATCCAAAGATAAATAATATTAATAATAATCTTGTTCTTAATTTATTATTCATTGTTCATCACATTAAGTTGCAGAATTTACCACTTTCCAATATTTTTGCACTATTTTTTTAAATTATATTTAATTCTTTTCCTACGTCTTTAAAAGCACGAAGCGCTTTATCAATCTGTTCCTTGCTATGAGATGCTGAAATTTGTACGCGAATACGTGCTTCATCTTCTGGAACAACAGGAAATGAAAATGCAATTACATAAATATTTCTTTTTAAAAGTTCTTCTGACATTATTACAGCTTTTTTAGCATCATAAATCATTATTGGTACGATAGGATGATTGTCTCCTTTAATTTCGAACCCAATATTTTTGATTTCTTTTCTGAAGTGCATTGTATTTTCTTCTAATTGATTTTTGTATTCATGACTTTCAGAGATAATTTGAAAAACTTTGATACAGGCTGCCACCAAAGGAGGCGCTAAACTATTAGAAAACAAATAAGGCCTAGATTTTTGTCTTAATATTTCAATTATTTCTTTTGAAGAACATATAAATCCTCCTGATGCTCCTCCTAGTGCCTTTCCGAATGTTGATGTAATAATATCTATGTTATTTAAAACATTATGATAATCTCCACTCCCACGACCTTGTTTCCCAAGGAAGCCAGTAGCATGACAATCATCAACCATAACCAATGCATTGTATTTTTTTGCAAGGAAGACTATATCGTTTAATGGAGCAACAACTCCATCCATACTGAAAACACCATCTGTTGCAATTAGTTTTAATCTACCATTAGATGTCTTAAGTAATTCTTCCAAGTGATTCATATCGCAATGTCTATATCGATTTTTTTCAGCTTTACATAATCGTATTCCATCAATAATAGATGCATGATTTAATTCATCAGAAAATACAGCATCATCCTTTGACAAAATTGTTTCAAAAAGACCACCATTAGCATCAAAACATGAAGAATAGAGGATAGTATCTTCCATGGAATGAAATTCACTTACTATTTTTTCTAGATCTTTATGTATTGTTTGAGTGCCACAAATAAATCTTACTGAACTTAATCCAAATCCCCATTCTTCGATTGCTTTGATTGCAGCCTTTTTTACTATGCTGTTATTTGACAATCCTAAATAATTATTAGCACAAAAATTAATTACAGATTTTCCTAGGACATTAATTTCTGTTTCCTGTGGAGTCTGGATTACTCGTTCATTTTTAAATGTACCAGCTTCTTTAATATCAACTATCTGTTCTTTAAGAATTTTTTTAATGTCTTCCATAATATTTTTTTACTGTTGGAATCAAATATTCCATGAAAAAAGACTTTTTATCATGTTTATTTGAAAAACTCCATTCTTTCTTTGCCTTTTCACAATTTAAACTATCAGGCCAAGTATCTGCAACAGATTGAAGTTTTTCTTCTATATTGTAGCTTATATTAAATTTTGGAAATTCTTTCTGTAATATTCTAATAATATCATTTGGTGTTAAACTGACTTCTTCAATATTGAATGTTCTTAATTTTGATTGAATATCGTCGGCAGACATTAGCTGAATAATTGATTCAACTGCTTTATGTATTCCAATAAATGGTAATTTTGTGCTTTTATCTATTTTACATTCATAATTTTCTTTATTGTTTTTTGATAAAAAAGTAGCAGCAGCATGCAACATTTGTGGGGCAAAATCAGTTGTTCCTCCATTTGGGATTGTGTACGGACTAATAATTCCTGGGAATCTTATAGATCGGAAATCAATTCCAGAATTTAATTTGTAACTTTGTTCGTGTTTTTCAGCTCCATACTGTTCTATGACCAACTTATTTTTTCCATATATTGTTGTAGGTTGAATAATATCGGCTTCTTTTGCTTTGATTAATTTTCTTGGACCATATACTGCAATAGAACTTGGGAAAAAGAACCGCACAAGATTTCCATTTTTTATTCCTG
>Ga0208750_1000163_pt1 | contig 19217 bp, 17 predicted proteins | sample Knorr_S15_td_O2m_FD_185602 | JGI IMG/M metagenome (GOLD analysis project Ga0208750, IMG submission 185602) | Marine microbial communities from Southern Atlantic Ocean transect - Knorr_S15_td_O2min_ad_340m_LV (SPAdes) (version 2) | ecosystem: Environmental > Aquatic > Marine > Oceanic | place...
TGGTAGAGCAGCTGATTTGTAATCAGCAGGTTGTAGGTTCAAGTCCTATTGCCAGCTCCAGCATGGGGAGATACCCAAGCGGTCAACGGGATCAGACTGTAAATCTGACGGCTACGCCTTCGAAGGTTCGAATCCTTCTCTCCCCACCACGGCTTCAAAAGCTTATAACAGTATGAGTTTTAAGCCTGGGTAGCTCAGTGGTAGAGCGTTTCCTTGGTAAGGAAGAGGTCGGCAGTTCAATCCTGCTCTCAGGCTCCAATTTATTATAGTAGTTTTTAAGGTAATGAAAATATGAGAGACACGATCCACTTGGAATGCACTGAGTGCAAACGCAGGAATTATACTACTTCCCGCAACAAAAAATTAAAAACAGAGCGTATGGAAGTACGTAAATACTGCAGGTGGGATCGTAAACATACATTACATAAGGAAACGAAATAATTCGTTTTCTGCCTTTATTTTACGTCCGAAAAGGGCAGTAGCTCAGTTGGTAGAGCATCGGTCTCCAAAACCGAAGGTCGCAGGTTCGACCCCTGTCTGCCCTGCCAAAATTGTCAGCACCTGCTTTGACTTAAAGGTTTGGACTGCAGAAGAACAGCAGAAGAATATTAATTTATTATGTTTCTAATTCAATCGCGAACCTGATTATGTTCAAAAGAATTCGGCAGTTTTTTAAAGATGTCATTGCAGAATTTAAGCGGGTGCAGTGGCCGACACGTGATGCCACAATAAAGTCCACATCAGTGGTTGTTTGTCTCTCTTTTGCTGTGGCCCTATATTTGGGAATCGCCGATTTGGGTCTTTCAGACATTATGCAAATGATTATTGCCGGATAAAATGGTGGAAGAACAAACTGGAACAGATATGATATTTGAAGAGCAGGAAAAAAATTCGGAAACACAGGAAATCATTTTGGGCGATCCAGAGGGGAATCTTCCGGAGGAGTCTAATTTAGATCCTGAAGTACAGGAAAATGCTCCGGAAATAAATGAAGCGGATCCTGGAGAGCATGATGATACTGGTGAAACTGAGAAAGTAGAAAATGTTGAAAGTTCGGTGGAAACTGAAAATCAAACCGAAGAAACCGAATCACAAGTAGCAGAAAAACCACAAAATCCGAACGCAAAATGGTATATTCTTCAGGCATATTCAGGTTACGAAGGGCGTGTTGAACAAACAATTAGAGAAAAATTAAGAATTAAGGGAATAGAACATTTGGTTGATGAGATATTTATACCTTCAGAAGACATAACTCGTACCAAAGAAGGGAAAAAAAGGAAAGTCAACCAAAAATATTTTCCCGGATATGTACTTATACACATGGAGTTGACTCCAGAATTGTGGCACCTTTTGATGGACGTTAACCGGGTTTCCGGATTTATTGGTGGAACTCCACAAAAACCTCTACCTTTAGATGAGAAGGAACTGGAAGAGATTCGATCCCAGGTTAATGAAGGTTTTCAGCAAAAAGCGACTGAGGATGAATTCTCAGTCGGACAGAAAGTTACAATCATAGAAGGTTCATTCGGGAATTTCAGTGGAACAATCGATGAGGTAAATCTCGAACGCAGGAAATTAAAGGTATTAGTTAGTATCTTTGGTCGTCCCACACCGGTAGAGGTGGAGTTCGAAAATGTAAAACATGTAGTAGAATAAGACAGATAACTATGGCAAAGGACATTTCTTCTTTTATCAAACTTCAGATTCCGGCTGGTAAAGCAAATCCATCACCCCCTATTGGTCCTGCATTGGGTCAGCATGGAGTGAATATCATGGAGTTTTGTAAAGCCTTCAATGCCCAAACACAAGGTCAGGATACCATTATTCCGGTGGTGATTACTGTTTACAGTGATCGATCGTTTACCTTTATTACCAAGACTCCTCCTGCACCAGTTTTGATCAAAAAGGCACTTAAACTGAGCAAAGGCTCGGCAACACCACATGAGTCAAAAGTTGGTACTCTAAGCAAAGCGCAGATAGAGGATATTGCCAAGCAGAAGATGCCTGACCTGAATTGTTACAACTTGGAAGCTGCTGTGAAGTCTGTGGCTGGAACAGCCCGGAGCATGGGCGTATTGACTGAGGAAATATGAGTAAACAAAGTAAACGAGCAAAATTTATTCAAGATAAAGTAGTATCCGAACAAGTGTATATGCTGTCTGAAGCAGTGAATTTGCTTAAAGAAGTCAAAGCAACTAAATTTGATGAAAGCGTAGATGTAGTCTTAAGGCTTGGAGTTGATACCCGTAAAGCAGAACAAATGGTGCGCGGGACCTGTTCTATGCCAAACGGTCTAGGTAAGGAAGTACGCGTGCTTGTTTTTGCCAAGGGAGAAAAGGCAATTGCAGCTCAAGAAGCAGGTGCAGATTATGTAGGCGGAGAAGATTTTGCCAAAAAGATTCAGGATGGCTGGCTTGAGTTCGATCGTGTGGTAGCAACGCCTGATATGATGGCAGTAGTTGGTCGAATAGGAAAAATTCTTGGTCCGAGGGGGTTGATGCCAAATCCAAAGACTGGTACAGTAACTTTTGAGGTTGAATCTGTCATAAAAAATATCAAAGCCGGTCAAGTGGAATTTCGTGCAGATAAACTGGGTAATCTCCATGCTTCAGTTGGGAAAATTTCGTTTGATGCAGATAAGCTCTGTGAAAATATCAGTGTTTTGGTTGACACCGTCAAGAGGATGAAACCTTCCTCTTCAAAAGGAATTTATCTGAGAAATTTTAGTTTGAGTTCAACTATGGGTCCAGGAATTAAAGTGGATCCACAAACAGTATAAAAGATAATTTTTTTAGTATGATTGTCTGAGACAGTAGGGGCCTAACGGCTTAATTTATACCCTGCCGAGACACCTCTCCGCGAGTGACACAGAAATTTTCTGCTGTGTTCCTTCCACTGTCTTATTCAAATTTTTTACATTACAATCTTCAGTTTTCTTAGAAATTGGTTTTAGCTTTTTCTATGAGAATAATGTGAATTTTCGCACTTGTATAAAACACCAGAGAAGTGCATTTTTAACTTAATCAATTTGGAAAGGGGCCATGGAACGTAGTCAAAAGGAAGCTCAAGTTAGCGAGCTTCGATCAATATTTAATAATATGTCAGCTGGAGTGCTGGTTGATTACCGAGGAATTGAAGCCAATCAGGTAGTGGAACTGCGCAAGCAGTTGAATGATGCATCTTCCACAATGAAGGTACTCAAAAACTCCCTGGCACGTATTGCAGCCGAAGACACTCCGTTTTCGGAGCTTGCAGATCAGTTCACACAAACTCGTGCGTTAGTATATAGTGACGGTGATCCGGTTGTGCAGGCCAAAGTATTGTCGGAGGCAGCTAAAAATATTGATAATTTAAAAATCCTTGTAGGAATACTTGTTGGAGACAGCAAAACAAGTATCCTCAATACTAGTGAAGTGGAAGCACTTTCCAAACTACCTTCAAGAGAAGAGCTCATCGTGAAGCTGCTGTTCCTTATGCAGGCTCCAGCAACTCAATTTGTTCGTACTCTAAACGCAGTTCCTGCGAAATTTGTTCGCACTTTGGCTGCAATCCGGGATAGCAAATAACTAAACCGGTTTTTTTCACATTCCTCCCTTAACTAAAATGGAGGATGACTTTAACCTTTATCTGAGATATAAAATGGCAGATATAACAAAAGACCAAGTAGTTGATTTCATTGCAAACATGTCCGTACTGGAGATGTCTGAACTGGTGAAAGAGATGGAAGAAAAATTCGGTGTCAGTGCAGCTGCAGCTGCAGCTGCAGTCGCGGCGCCAGCTGCGGGCGGTGGGGGCACTGAAGCCGCTGCTGAAGAAAAAACTGAATTTGATGTAATACTTACCAGCTTTGGTGAGAAGAAAATCAACGTCATTAAGGAAGTCCGTTCAATTACTGGATTAGGATTGAAAGAAGCTAAAGAAGCAGTTGAATCTGCTCCTAAAGCTATTAAAGAAGGTGTTTCCAAGGAAGAAGCAGAAGAAGTCAAAAAGAAACTTGAAGAAGCCGGAGCAAGCGCAGAAATCAAGTAATATTTTTTATCACCGTGTCCTTAAATGGACACGGCTCTATTTAGTTGCACTATACTTTGCAATTACTGCCTGCCCGCTTATAATTCTCAAAAAATACCTCCCAAGAAAAAATTTTATTACTGCTGAAAAAATTGATTCATTCCCTTTCCGCTGGACTGTTTCTGAATAGAATTTTAGGCTAGATTACAGCTTATTTTCTAATTACATCTTAGCAGTTTTACGCTCATGGAATCCTCAATAAAGACCTTCGAAGAGTACTTTTCACAGTCAGTGGAAGTACGCATGCAACATTATGAAAAAGATGGACGTCTCCAGCATGTGATGCTCTCGCATCAATTCTCCATTAAGTTGATGGAAGAATTATTTGACATTGCGGATCACGTTAAAGGAATGACTCGCAAACCAAACGGGATTGAATTTCTGAAATCCTTATTGAGCCACAAAAAAGCAATGCTCTATTTTACCCAACCCTCAACACGGACTTTTTTGTCTTTTTTGACTGCATGCCAGATGGTTGGAATGGACACCGGAGAAGTCCGCGATCCCTCTTTGTCTTCTGAATACAAAGGCGAGAGTCAGGAAGACGGAGTTAGGGTTTTCAGCAGCTATTTTGATTTGATTATCATGCGTGATCCGAAACCGGGATTTTGCGAATATATGGCTTATTTGCTCGATAATACTGGACGCAGTGTGCCCATTATGAATGGAGGCAGCGGTAAAGATCAACATCCGACTCAGGCTCTACTCGACCTTTACACTATGCACAGATCATTTCAGCACAAGGGAGGAATCAGTAAAAAACGCTATGCGTTTGTGGGGGACCTGTTGCGTGGCAGGGCAGTACGCTCTTCAGTGATGTTATTGAGTCAATATAAAGATGTCGAGATGGATTTTGTTGCACCATCGTCTTTTCAGATTGCTGAAGATTTAGAGGATATTTTGCGTTCTCAAAACATCAAAATTCGCAAAACTGATGACTTGGGCAGTGTTCTTTCAGATGTGGATTGTGTTTATATGACCCGTCTTCAGGATGAGTATGATCTTTCTGGTGAATCCAACCTGATAGATTATTCTCAATTTAGTTTGACGACCGACAATGTAAATCAAATGAAATCAGATGCCATTATTTTGCACCCTTTACCCAGGAGGCACGAAATTTCAACCGAGGTAGATGCAGATCCACGAGCCATGTACTGGAGGCAATTGCGTAACGGCGTATATATAAGGGCCGCACTTCTGCTTTATGTCTTCGATGTTGCACATCGGTTAAAGGACTATTAAAATAATTGTTGTTGCTGGTAAAATGGTAGAAACAGATTTTGCAGAATAAGTTATTTTATCTAACAAAAAACATGTCCAAACCCAAATTTCTTTCTACAAATGTAGCAGCCCTGCTAGTTTATGGGCGTCCACCAATGGTGTTTGCTGGAATGATCTGCGCCATAGGCGTTATGCTTGACCATAACCCTTTCGTTTACTACAGCGGAGTGATTTTTCTGCTTGCCGCAATGATTCTTGATATAATTGACGGCTGGTTTGCAGCCCGATTTCGACCGCAGGCAAAACTGGCCCATTTAGCAGACAGGATCATGGACAAAGTGGTGTATGCTATCGTGTTTCCGATGGTTGCAGTGGGAATGATGTGGCGTTATCAGTATTTGCCGGAGAGTGCCGATTTTCGATTGGAAATGCTGCATGTCGTCTTTGTATTTGTCCTGTGCGTGACAGTCTTAATGCGGGATAATTTTGCACACTTCATGCGTAATTTTTCACTCCGGAAAGGTGAGGAAGAAGAAATGAAGGAAGTTACACGACTCCGGACAATGGTTGCCGCACCGGTTGGAGTTGTGCTCTATATTCACGCATTTTATGTCCCTGGTGGTCCTATCTCTTCCCTTTATTCCTGGATGAGCTGGCTGGGAGCAATTCCAATTCAGCAGCTTTTCTTTTTGGAAATTCTGTTCCTTATCATCAATTTTGGTTCTATTGCCGGTTATTGTCGAAAATACGGTACGGCTTGTCTTGACGATCTTTGTTTGAACGATGAGGTTTTACGCCGCCGTATATTAGCCGTTTTTCCAAATGTCCTGACCGTAATGAATGCGCTCATGGGAGTTTTGGCAATTTTATTTGCCTATCGAGGACGGGTCCAGGAAGCCTACCTGATTTTACTTGGTGCGGGATTTTTTGATAAAATAGATGGTGCAGTCGCCAGAAAATTGGGACTCACTACTCCGCTACCATCAGCAAAACCCAAAAAATATAATATTACTTTAGGAGGAGTCCTAGACGACGTTTCTGATACCGTCAGTTTCTGTATCGCACCAGCAGTAATATTTTATATGTTGATGGGGCGGGTTGCAGATGAATCTATCCAGTCACTCCCTTATGGATGGATTGCCATTCTGTATGTCGTTTTAGGTATTACAAGATTAGTTTTTTTTATTTTAGACCAAAACAGCATTCCGGGATTTTTCAAGGGAATACCTGTTCCAGGTGCAGCCCTGCTAGTTGCAGCACCTTTCATAATGATTGGAAACGCACTTGAATCAAATACTCCAGATCTAGTGTTTTGGTCAAAATTTAGTTTCTTTCTGATGATAATTGCGGCAATCCTGATGATAAGTTTTCCAATTCGCTATATGCACGTCGGTCGTTTGATGAGCCGAAGTCGAAAATTTTTAATTTTTACTATAGTGCTTGTCATCGGTTTCGTCTTTACTCCATATTTCGGTCATGCTGCACTTGGATACCTCATTTTGTATGTTTTTTCTCCTTTGTATACCTGGCGTATCAGTCCGGACATCGCTTCACAGGAACACCTGGAAAAACTTTCTACTTCATAATAAACACCCATGCAGGATCAAACTGTGGACACTGAGACTTCCGAGTCTAAGGAAAACTCTGAAGATCGATTGGTTGCACCAGAATCACAACTGGGAGAACAGTTTGATCAATCATTACGTCCGCAACGTTTACAGGATTATATTGGCCAGAATGAAATTAAGGAGAATCTTCATGTTTTTATTGGTGCTGCAATAAAACGCGGACATGCTCTGGATCACGTCCTTTTGAGTGGTCCACCAGGATTGGGAAAAACTACTCTAGCAAATATCTTTGCGCGTGAAATGGAGGTGCAACTACGCTCTACTTCCGGGCCTGTCATTGAGCGTCAAGGTGATTTAGCTGCTATTTTAACTAACCTGGATCCAGGCAGTATTTTGTTTATTGATGAAATACATCGATTGAACAGGGTAGTTGAAGAAGTGCTTTACGGTGCGATGGAAGATTTTACTCTCGACATCATTATTGGGGAAGGACCTGGAGCACGCACAGTAAAAATTGATTTGCCGCACTTTACTCTAGTTGGTGCTACAACACGTGCCGGTCTGCTTTCTTCTCCTTTGAGGGAGCGTTTTGGAATTCAGTTCCGGCTGAATTTTTATGATGCGGAAGATCTGAAAACTATCATTTTGCGCGCAGCATCATTACTTGGAATTGAAATTGTTGAAGAAGCTTCTTTGGAACTGGCACGCAGAGCTAGAGGTACTCCCAGAATTGCAAACCGCTTACTGAAGCGTTGCCGGGATTTTGCAGACATGGAGACGTCCGGTGTGATCACTTTGCCTTTGGTTGAAAGAAGTCTGGAAAGAATGAGAATCGATTTGGAGGGCCTTGATCAAATGGATCGTCATATTTTGGAAACTATCATTAAAAAATTCGGAGGTGGTCCAGTAGGTCTTAGCACTCTTTCTGCGGCAGTCTCAGACGAAAAAGACACGATTGAAGACGTTTATGAACCTTTTTTGTTGCTTAAGGGGTTTTTGCAGCGTACTCCGCGAGGCAGAGTGGCGACTGAGCGAGCTTATCAACATTTGGAAATTTCAGCCCCTCCTCAATCTCAGGTAGATCTTTTTTGAAAGTATTTTACGGAAAATTACACTGGGAGCTGCAGATTGATATTTTGAAAACTGGGTTAGATGTACACTTAAACCATCATTGATGGGTAATGATTATTTAAATCGTGCAGTTTAAAAACACTTTAACAGTTATCAGTTACCTGTTTTAATTTCATGGAAACAAATTTTTCTCCAATTGAGAATTATCCCTTTCTTTCTCCTTTCATCTTCACCGAGAATCCGGAAGAACTTGAAGTTAACAAGGAAGCCTTGCTCAAACAACTGGAAGAAGTTTGGCGGCCTTTGGCTATTGACTCCAGTCAATCTATGGAATATCTTACTGCCCGTGAAAAAGTGTTTGCGGGAGTAATTGAGGAATATTATCGTGAGCAGTACAAAAAAATTGTTGAAAGCAGCCTCTGTACAAACAATTCGTTTGATACCCTTTCAAAAAATACTCACCTACTGGACAGTATTATCCAAACTGCTTTTGAATATGGGTTTGCCGATCTTCAAATCCTGAAGGAAAGGATAAAGGAAGATCTCAAAAAAGAGCTTCTATTCAAAAAACGATCTCTACCGAAAAAAAAGAAAAAACTCAGTCTTAGCCGGACACAAATCGAGAAGGTCGAATCAAATCCAGAAGATCCGGAGCAAAGGCAGATGCTGAAATATTATGAAAGTATTGAAGCTGAGTTGATACATGAAATTGAAAACCACAGCGAACGACTGAAAGAGTTGGAGGAGTTGTTACCGCAGGTACAGAAATCTGAGATCAAGCTGAATTTATTACTTAATCATTTGGTTGTCTTTGCCAGAGGTGGTTATGGCAGGGCTGAACTGAGTTTTGCTTCCGATCGAGATTTGGGATATTGTCTCGACACACAACAACTGAGTGCTGGTGAGTCAGAAATTTGCCGACAGTTCATCATTCATATTGAGCATTTACTGCGTGAAGCAGGTATTGAAACGGCACATCAATATTTTGAATTAAATGAAGACTTATCACGTTTCAAAGATCCCAGTGTTATCCATACAATTCCATCCATTCTGGAAAGCAGAGTTTTAATTGGCAGCAAAGATTTAGCAAATGCTTTGAAACGAAGATTTTTTCAGATCTTGCCATATGAAACCTTTGTCCTGAGCCAAATTAGAGATTATAATGACCGTACAATTCCTGATCTGAGTCAGATGAATCTCAAGGAAGATCGAGGTGGTTTGCGCTCCCTGCAAATTCCTCTTTGGCTTTCTGCTGCAACTTTCGGAATTTTTCCAAGTCAAACTGCAGAAATGCTGGCACTTCTGATACAAAAACGTATTATTTCACCTCGTCAGGGTTACAAACTTTGTCAGGCCCTCGAATTCCTTTACGACTTACGCAACTTTTCCGCGAGCGCCAAGGAGTATCACTTTGACGATGAGGCAAGGGAAAGTGGACTATCCGAAAAAGATATCCAAAGTAACATCATCAATGATGCTACCGAACGTCTTTACCTGCTCAAGAAAAAACGCTTCAAGAGTATTGACGATTTTGACCGCTATCGTCTGCAAATGGTGAATCACATTCAAGATCTCTCACAAGCTATTTTACAACGCCTGCTGGACCGTACAATAGTGCGGACTTTCTCAAATTTTCAGGTTGTCGTTCATCTGGGGAAGCGTCTAATTGTTGAGGTAAATGCTCTGGAAGGTTTGCCGCAAGTTCCAATATCATTGATTTTCAACGATCCAACAGCGTTGCTGGAACTTTTTGAATATGTGGGTCAATCAGAATACGATTTATCTTTTGAACTCAAGGATGAGATGGCCGACTTGATTCGCATTATAACGCCGGACGTGATTTCTTCAAACCGGACACAGATTGCAAAAAGTTTCACGAAACTGATGTTGACACCGTTTACAGCAAATGCCTGGCGGATAATGTTAGAAATTTGCGAGCCGATCAATGCTGAAAGTCAACCTCGTACTTTAATGGGTTGTTTCATTCCGGAAACAAACAAAATGCGTTTCTTGCTCAGGAATCTTGCCTACCACCAACATCCCGTTTGCATACATACCCTCAATGCACTTGATCGTACGCAAAAAGAACTGGATCGGCTAAAAAAAGATTATCAGGAATTATATCAATATCTGGAACCAAAACATATTTTAGCTCTCAAATGGGGCATTCTATTTCACGATGTGGGAAAAATTGATCCACAAACAGATCATGAAGTTTCCGGTACATCTATTGCTGTCGATGCCCTGGAACGTATTGGCTATGATGACCAGGAATTATTCACTCTTGTATCTCTGCTCATCGTACACCACACCACAGTTGTTCAATTGAGCAGAACTTCTGCATATTTCGATCAGGCTCTGCAAAGTTTTTTTGAAATTGCGGACCGCAACCTGATCAATGTCATTTTGCTCTTCCTATGCAATATTTCTGATTACATATCTGTTAGTGAAAGCAATGCTCACTCCACACGGGGATTGAGAACATTTTTTGAAGAAACATATCGTGTGTTTGCGGAAATGAGATCTTCTAAGATGCAGGAAGATTCGATGGATTTCATACAAACATACCTGGATATTAAAAAGAATGATTTAGAATCAGATACGCGTATTGATCTTTTGATAAACAGAAGTCTCCGGGAAAATATAGAATCTGTATTGCTGACACCTCTCAAAGAAATCAACAAAGAGGAACGTAAATTACTTGGAAAATCCGAAGACGATTTACAAGTTCTGTGGCGGGACCTTAAGTTGGGTTCACTTGATAAACAGGGTACTGATCAAACTACAGAAAAATTAATTCGGACCATCAGGCAATCCATCAGCAAAATAAGTCTGGTGACACTTACTGAACTTTACAGTCCCATGATTAACTGGTTTTTTGCGGCATTTCCAAATCGGTTTCTGCTAAGTTCTACTCCAGGCATGCTGGCAGAAAATTTATCAATTTTCAATAGGCTTGAGCGGCCGGCTATCGTAAACGTGATCACCAATGCACGAGGACGTCTTAACGGTCTTTTGATTTATGTACATGATCAGCCCCAAATTCACAGTAGAATTGCTTATACTTTAAATTTGAAGCACCTCAATATTGAATCGGCAAAGATAAATCAAATTCAATTTGCGAGTGGTAAAGTTGCCTTTTGCTATTATCTCAAGGTTTCAAAAAGAGGAGAGCAGAATGTGATTTTACCCCGGGAATTGGAAACTTCCATCAAAAGTAATACTCTCCCTGCACTAATAATAAAGACACAAACTTTTCTTTACGACACAAAGCTTCAACTGGAGTACCTCAAAGATGACAAAAAAGGGTACATGGTCAAAGAAAAGAAAAGTGAGGCTTTGGGGGATTTCCCTGTTTGGAATGGAGAGTTCAGGGAAAAAACAGATTTTTCGAGACGTGACAAAAACTATCTTCGCATAAAAATTACTGCCGATGATGCTCCGTTGGTTTATTACAAAATGGTCAGTGCATTTGATCAGGTTGGAGTACCAATTCAGCAGGCAGTTATTACAACCATTGGACATCAAGTGATTGATACATTTTACATTACTCCTGAGGATCATGAAAAATTAGTAAAGTCAAACTTTGAGGAGTCCCTCAAAGAGTCTCTGATGAGCCCCTCTGAAATTTGAAATCACTATATTCTTATTAAGTGATTTAAAAAGTTTGATTTTAACTTTGATTGTGATAGAATCTATGGAATTATGTATCCAGATGACACTGAGGGATCTGGCCCTTTGAAGTGTCGAGCATCCTGTTTCAGCATCAAGGTGCTAATGCCAGCCCTCCGGAAAGTTTCGGAAGGGAGTCGATACGACTCGATTCGAGTAAAGTGCCGGTCCTCCTCTTTAGGTGACCCACCTGATTGATTCACGTCTATCTGATTAACCTATTGCAAGAATGACTTTGTTGGTTCTTGTTTTCTGCTAGTGAAGAGACTTTGCCTGTCTTTTTCATTTGAGTAGAACTGTTAGTTGAACACACAGTTGTCCTGACTGACACCTGCAAATTTAGATTAAGAAGAAAATGACACTCATTGTTCGTCCTGATTATCACGCAGTGCCAATTTTGGAAAGAAATGGCATCCGCTGGATTCCACCATCTCAGGCAAAGCGACAGGATATTCGCCCACTAAGGATTGGGATCCTCAATATAATGCCGCTTGGAGAAAAATATGAATTTAATATTCTCCATCCATTAGGACTTTCTGTATTACAGTTAGAGCCAATTTGGATTCGTTTGGAATCACATAATTACAAATCCTGGGAGCCAAAGCATGTTGATGATATTTACGTAACTTATGAAGAAGCAATGCGTGACCAACCTTTAGATGGGTTGATTTTGACTGGCGCTCCTGTGGAAACGATTGATTATGAAGATGTTCATTATTGGGAAGAAATCAAAACAATTTTAAGTGATGCACGTAAAAATATTCCCAGTACACTTGGTTTGTGCTGGGCGGGATTTGTGATGGCTTATTTGGAGGGTGTGAAAAAACTTAACTATGATCACAAACTTTTTGGAGTATTTGAGCTGAAAAATCTGGCTCCCGACCATCCAATCATGGGTGAGTTGGATGATGTGTTTTTCTGTCCACAAAGCCGTCATGCAGGTATGCCTGATGAAGCAATGGAAGAAGCTTCAGAATCCGGCCGCTTAAAATTGCTGGCCTACGGGCCCGAAGCTGGTTATTCGATTTTTTCCACTACCGATGACCGTTTTATCGCACATACCGGGCATCCTGAATACAATGCAACCCGACTTGCTGAAGAAGCTAAACGAGATCACGGAAACACAGAGGTACCAGCGCCCGTAAATTTTGATTTTAACAATCCCCTCAACCGCTGGCGTTCACATCGCAACATTTTTTTTGCACAGTGGGTCAGCTATTGTTATCTCAAAATAAGTACTCATGATATGGCTGTTGGAAAAAATTTGATAGCCTCCAATACTGTTTGATTGAAACTTAACATCGTTTTAACTTGCGCCTTCACTAAAGTGCAGTAAAGTCTCTAGACATTAATAAGATTCAATTTAGACTAACAACTTAAGTAAAAGAAACAAGCAATGGGAAAAAAAGATAATGAACCGTCAGACGGGATGGAAAAATTATTTTCAACGCAGGGTATCCTGATCGCAATTTTGATTTTAGGATTATATTGGGTTTTTTTTGGTGAAGATAATAATCGAGAATCTAGAGGATTCAATTTTACGACTCAGAATGTTCCGATAGGAGTCAGTGATCAACTAAATCCTGAAGCCCTTGAAAAACTGGGAATTAATCTTACAGAACATCTAGACCCAAAACTAATTCCGGCTATCACTTCAGAGGCAATAAGAGAAACGACGCAAGAGAATGTTAGCAAGGACAGTTTTCTTCCTATTCTGGTTAGTAAAATATCCAATAAAATTCGTAATGTAAGCACGATTGACCTTAATGAAGACGGAATTGCAGATCCTGTTTTGATTGTACCTCAAACAGAAACAGGTGATTCTGATTTCCTTGTATTTTCGATTTTGGTTCCGGATCCCGATAAAGTTAATGTTCTTCCTTCTGGGTCAGATAATGGAGCTTGGAGAGATATTGCAGAAAACAAGTCTATTGAAATTATGACAGCCTCAGTGGTCCGCGGTTCAGGTGATCAAATGACCATGCAATCCGCACCGAACCCGCAGATGTATCAATCAGCCGGGGCACCTTATCCTCCATATTACGGCACCGGCTACAGCATGACAAATTTGTTTATGACTTCAATGATGATGTCGATGCTCTTTCGTCCACCTTTCATGTGGGGAGGAGGTTATGGATACGGCTACGGCGGTGGTCCAATGGCAGTTAGTTCTGTTCAAAACCGTCGTGGTGCTGCCACATCGTCACTAAAAAAAGCTTCACCATCAAAGTCTGCTGCAAAAACTGGCAGTGGAAGAAGTGTTTCGTCTAACAAGTTCCGTTCTACTTCAAAACAATCACTGAATAACATAAAAAGTACTAAGTTTCGCTCTGCTAATCGTAAAGCTTCCGGAGGAGGTTTCGGCAACAGCCGGACACAAAGAAAACCTGTTGCCACACAACGCAGACGTTCCTTAACACGGAGAAGTTCGCTATTTGGAGGAGGAAGACGAAGCATGCGAGGGTTTGGTTTTGGAGGTTTCGGAAGAAGAAGACGCTGATTTGGTTCAGTGTTTGTGTAGGAGTTGGGCACCAATTGATTACTTGGAATTTAAGACGGTTCGTTAATTTCCCAATCCAGAGCCCTTATTTCGTAAGTTTCGGCATCCATCTGTGAAACGTCTGCTTTGTTCACAGCACCATATTTTACTAATGCACTCTGCCGCATCATTTTCATCTGACTCATGTATGATTGGTTTTCAAACAATTCCAGTTGTTTTTCATGGTTTGGTGCGTGTAATCTTGCTTCCCGTTCAATTTTAAGATGACAGCTCGCACAAAGGGGGATCAAGTTTTCCAGGTCATTGTTTCCAGGATTCTCATCAATATGATGGACTTGCAAAACCATTTCTGCATTTTTTGTATTTCTGCAATCTTTTCCGCATCTGGAACAATAATAATTAAACAGTTCCCTTACATAACGTGAAACTGTGCTCCATTCAGGATGATAACGGGTGTCACGGCCCATTTTTTCCTTCCTGAATAAATGAGTATAATAATTTTTCTTTACGTTCTTTTCGAATTTCGTTATACATTATTAAGAATGAAATTATAATGTTACAAATTACAACAGATTTATACTACGGTGTGTTTTTTTAAGAAAGGTATTTCATGTCAATCAATCGTGATGAACTAGTTAGTATTTTTTCAGTAGTAAGTTTTTTAGCACATGCTGAAAGGGATGTCCACGTAGCTGAAAAGAAAGTCCTGATTGCTGTTTTCAAAGCTGCAGGAATCACACAGGAAGAGCAAAAAATAATGAAATCAAACACTTCTCTGGAAGAGATGTTAAAACACATTCAGTCAGTAGAAGCAAAGCACACACTGGTTGAATTAATGGCTTTAGTGGCTGCATCTGACGGTGTATTTGAAGACGAGGAGCGTGTTATCATCAAAAAAATTATGAAACGCATAGGAGTTGCGGACGATCATCCATATTTCGACGATAATAATCTTGACGTTCCTACAGTTCGTGCCAATGTCGGTAAAATATTGAATTCAATAAAAACTTTAGCACCCAAGCCCTGAAAAATTTATAATACACGGCGTATTATAATTTGAGAATGTATTTCAATACATGCTTACAAACTATACGTAAGTAGTGGCCTTTTGTAAAGAATCCTGAGATTGATAACGGAAGAGGTGAAATTTACGGGAGGATGCAGGCGGATATTTTATATCCGCCTGCATTTTAGAGATCTTTATAAAGAAGCAGTTTAGATTCGCGTTTCCGTTTCAAAGTCTATGTGCAGTTGGCTCATGATACTGTCTGATGCTTCTGTGAAAGATGCATCCAAAGCAAGATCATTTTTCAGTAAAAATCCATTATCATTGTATTCTATCTTTTCGATCACACCACCTTTTTTAAGAAAGCGGGCCATCGCTTCACTTACTTCTTCATGTGAAATATTTTTTGCTTTTTTAGCCATTTTTTCCTCAATAATTAAATTTTATCCTATATTAACTCAGCAGGTCCGTTTATTACTATAATTTTACGTCAACTTTTGACCCTTTTCGCACCTTGCTGAACCATTTAAAGTAACGAATTACACTTTGTTAGCACTCACTTTACAAGAGTGCTAGTAGTTTGTCAAGCTTTTTCTTTAAAAAATGCAATTTTTTTACTTTTTTTCTTCTAAGGTGTTATTAGATGCAGAAATCACAGGATAAGTCAGTCTGTCCAAAAGCAGTCTGTACCATCTAATACCAAGTGTATGAGCAATCCAATAGCAATAATTCGTAAACGAGGAGATAAAAGTGACACAAGATAAATTCCAATGGCAGGCCAACTATGGAGAGGATGAAAACCTAGACTGCAACGGTTTGGATCAAAAACAGGTTCAGCTAGAAAGTGATCAAAATCTACTACGAAAGTCAGTGCCATTATAATAAACGGCCGTAGCCATAGTTCTCTCCAAGCAGTTTTAGCTACTATGAACGGTACCAAAAAATGAAGAATAATGTGAATGATTGAACGTTCCATTTTGTTATCTATGATTATGGATTATTAATTTCAGATTAGTACAACCGAAATCCTGCTTAAATTTCATCCTCAGAAAAACAGATCACATCTCGAATATTTTGTACACCGCAAAGCCACATAATCAAACGGTCAACTCCCAAGGCCATTCCTGAACTCTCGGGCAATCCCTGCTCAAGGCTTTTTAGTAAATTTTCATCAAGTGGTACTCCAGAACGACCCTCTGCTTTCCTGTTTTCCAAGTCTTGTTCAAATCGCCTGCGTTGTTCGGATGCATCAGTCAATTCTCCAAATCCATTGGCCAATTCCATACCGTCGGCATATAGTTCAACTCGATCGGCAAATCCTGGGTGCTCAGGACAATGACGGGCAAGACTGGCCAGTGGAAGTGGCCAACTATATACAAAAATTGGAGATACTATTCCTAAATCTGCTTCAAAATGATTCCAAAGTTTGAAAAACATTTGCTCATAATCAAGTGATTCTGTGAGTTTTGATGCAGGATTAAACTCAGCTTTTGATTCATAAAATCCTGCAAGTTTTGCTTTTTCTCTTAAGCGATCAGCATTTTCAGAACCATCCAAAATAATGTCCAAATGTTTTTTAAATAATTCACTCACTGTTACACGAGGCCATGGTGGTAATGGAACTTGTTCAGGAAAGCTTTGTGCTGAAACCGTTTCAGTAAGATGCTTAACCATTTGCTCAATATCCGACATCAGCTTTGCCAGTGGTTCGTTTGTACGATACCACTCGAGCATTGTAAATTCGGGATTATGCAAAGGTCCGGATTCGTTTTTGCGAAAACAACGCGCAAATTGGAATATTCTCTCAAAACCACCTGACAACAAACGTTTCATCTGAAATTCCGGAGAGGTAATTAAATAACCGGAGCTGGTTTTTTCGGGGAAAAATTGTGCTTCCGGACTTGGTGCACGAACCAGAATAGGAGTCTCTGTTTCTAGAAAATTTTGTTCTTCAAACCACTCCCTGATACCGCGTAAGATTCGCTGACGAGTCCGGAGCAACTCCATTCTTGAAGGATTATTTGCCGGACGTCTCCAGCGAAGTAAGTCACTCTCTGCATCAAAATTAAAAGCATGATTTTTTATTTTTAGTATTTCGATTTCACTTTCTTTAGTCACTCCAAAAGAAATGAATGCACCCTTTTTAATTTTTTCTTTCTCTCGAAACGACAAAGTCAACAACTGATCTTCAACTAAAACCAGGATATCGTATAGATACTCGGGAGATGATCCTTGAGATTGTTCAGTCTGGAAAGAGACTTCTATGACTCGCCCAATATAGTTTCCGGATAACAGCGAATTGCCCAATATTTTTGAAGATTCGGACATGATCGGATACCTAAAGAAAAACTTTATTTGAGTTCTGGCTGGAGTATTGAGAGGGAATTTGAAGTTGTGCTAAGCTTTGACTCTTTCAACATATTCACCTGTTCGAGTGTCAATTCTAAGCTGATCACCTTCATTAACAAATAAAGGTACATTAACTGTGTATCCGGTGGAAACCATAGCTGGTTTTGAGGCACCTGTGACTGTGTTTCCTTTCTCACCGGGTGCAGTTTCTGTAACTTCCAAAACTACAAAATTCGGCAAAGTTAAGCCAATAGAACGCCCCTTGTAAAAACTCACTTCAATCATCATGTTTTCTGTCAAATAATTCGAAGCATCACCGACAACGCTGCTTTCCAAACTTACTTGTTCGTAGTTACTGTTATCCATGAAATGAAATTCTCCATCTCTATATAAGAACTGCATTTCACGGTCTTCTGTATCAGCCGGTTTTAGTTTTTCACCTGACTTAAATGTACGGTCTATCACGGCACCGTTAATCATGTTTCGGATTTTTGTCCGTGTAAATGCAGTCCCTTTTCCAGGTTTTACAAACTGAAAGTCCACCACCACAAATGGATCACCATCCAGTTCAACTCGGAGACCTTTCCTGATATCTGATGTTTCGTACATTTAAATCTTTCGTTGATTATTATTTAAACCTGAACTTTGTGTTATTTAAAACAAACATAAAATGCTCTGCTTTTACAGAAAAACTTTTGCAGATAGACTGAAATAATCGGTTTGATTCATTTTCCACATATGCTTATTCCTGATGTGTTATCTTAGTACAGGCACCAAAACAAATCGAGCTTAATATGCAAAAACTTCATCAATGTACAATTCTGAAACTCCTCAACTTCCTGCTTCCCAGGCCTCTTTTCGAATGCTGTTCTTCAGATATAACCAGCACTAAATCTGTTCACTGAATTTCTGCAGGGCTAGACCTGTTTGGTATTCAAATCCGGAACATTTACATTGATTTAGTTAGAATAGTGGTTAGTCCATGATAATTACTTGTACTCTAAAAACAAGCAGAGTAGTGTAAAAATTCCAGTAAGTTATTTGCAACGCTACAAAAAACAGTAATGGACTCACCTGTCATCTCTCGATTAGCCCCCACGCCGAGTGGTTATCTCCATCTTGGAAATGCTTTCAATTTTTTGCTGACTGCTTTGCTGGTAGATTTTCAGGGTGGACATTTGCACCTTAGAATTGATGACCTTGACGACCCCCGGGTGGAACGTTCTGCTGTGGAAGATATTTTTGTGCAGTTGGAATGGCTCGGCATCAAATACGATTCCGGACCTTCAGGACCTGACGAGTTATTCTCAAAATTCTCACAACGATTTCGCATGGATCTTTACCATGAATCACTTGAACTTCTTCGCAAATCCGGACGCCTGTTTGCCTGTGAATGCTCCCGTTCAGAAATCAGAGAAATATCTTCAAACGGAAACTATCCGGGAACTTGCCGTAACAAAAAACTCAATTTACTGAAAGGTAATCAGACTTGGCGGATCCTTGTTCCTGTGCAAACTCTTGTCTGTTTAAAAACATTTACAAACAAAATAGAGGAAATCGACGTTTCCCGGGAAATGGCTGATTTTGTAATAAAACGGAGAGATGGACTTCCAGCTTATCAGCTTGCGTCCATCATGGATGATCTGGAACTTGGAGTAAATCTTGTAGTCAGAGGACATGATTTGAGGTCTTCAACTGGTGCGCAACTTTATCTTGCGAAATGTTTAAACGATTCTACCTTTCCTGAAACGCGATTTGTACA
>Ga0208750_1000167_pt1 | contig 19119 bp, 10 predicted proteins | sample Knorr_S15_td_O2m_FD_185602 | JGI IMG/M metagenome (GOLD analysis project Ga0208750, IMG submission 185602) | Marine microbial communities from Southern Atlantic Ocean transect - Knorr_S15_td_O2min_ad_340m_LV (SPAdes) (version 2) | ecosystem: Environmental > Aquatic > Marine > Oceanic | place...
GGATTTTTGAGTTTTTTAAGACTTTTTTCTACAAAACCTGATTCAGTCTTGAGTTTCTTTTGCAGGCTTTCGATTTCTTTTTTCCAATCAACCGCAGAAGCTTCGATGCTTGCAAGGGTTTCATTAAAATATGCACCAAGGTTGTCCCGGGAAGAGTCCGGAGTTTTTTCATTGATTTCCAGTTCACTTAAACGTGCAAGCCGGATAATTAAATTTTGATGTGTCCGGAACAATTCAGCATTTTTTTCTGAATCAAGTGTTGCACCAATTTTTTTATCCAAGCCGATATTAGCTTTTTCACGCAATGTACGAATCTGAGATATTGCCTCACGAAGAAGTTCAATCCGATTGTGAGATTCCGAGAACGAATAAGACTGTTCTTGCGGCCACTCACTGACGGCCAGCATTTTTGGCTGTTTAAATTGCTCCCACAATGCTTCGGTGACAAACGGAACATAGGGGTGCATTAGCTTCAACAAAGTCGAATAAGAATAGGCCAGTACTTGATTGTCTTCGTCGGTACGTTCCGGTTTTTTATCCATTTCCAAATACCAGTCACAAAATTCACCCCAGAAAAAACTCCGCAGTGAGTCAACAACATCTGATAAACGATGTGCTTCCAAGCCGGTTTGTGAGTGCCGGATCAAGTCATTCAATCCATGTAGAAGCCATTGTGCCAACTCGGAATGTACTTTTTCCGGAGGAGCGGTTGGTGTTCCAAGTGGAATTGTCAGCAAAATATAACGCCCTGCGTTCCATATTTTATTGGCAAAACGACGGCAGCTTTCCATTTTTTCCGGATAAAGCCGCAAATCCTGACCAGGTCCGGTACCTTGAATCAAGGCCAGCCTCAAGGCATCTGTTCCGTGCTCAGCAATACTTTCCAACGGGTCTACACAGGTTTCAGGAACTGATTTTGACATTTTCTTACCATCACGGGTTCGTACAAGCCCGTGAAGATAAACTGTCTTAAACGGCACATTCTGCAACATATAAGTCGTCATCAAAATCATCCGTGCCACCCAGAAAAACAATATATCATAACCTGTTTCCATGATGTTTGTTGGATGGAATTTCTGAAAATCTGGACTGCGCTCCAACAAATCTTCCAGAGACAAAGAGTAATTTTTTGCCAGTTCCGGATCAATCAAAGTGCTCCAGGTCCATAGTGCAGACGAAAACCAGGTATCCAGCGTGTCCGGATCTTGTTCCCAACCATCGAACTCTTCCGGCGGACGAATGCTGGCCAGTGTTTCTCCATCTTTGTAATAAACCGGAATACGGTGTCCCCACCAAATTTGCCTTGAAATACACCAATCCTGTAAATTTTCTACCCAATAAAAATAAGTGGAATCAAAGCGTTCCGGAACCAATTTAATATCGCCGGAACGAACTACATCAATCAAAACCTCTTTGAGGCTTTGCTTTTTTCCATGCCAATCGACAGCCGGTTTATTGACGTCTATAAACCATTGTTCGCGAATTTGCGGTTCAATTGCACCTCCACCGCGACTGTTGAATGATTTACTGTGCACGTATCCAGAATCTGTATTGACCAGCAGTCCTTTTTCACGAAGTTTTTCCATAATTTTGGGACGTGCCTCGTCAATTCCCATTCCGGCAAATTCCTGTGCAATTGGAAGTAATTTACCATCAAAATCAATTATTGGTTCTTTGTCCAAACCGTGCCGCTCCGCAATACCAAAGTCAACATGATCGTGCCATGGAGTAATTGTCATCACTCCGGTTCCAAATTCCGGATCAACGGCTTCATCTTTGATGATGCTGGCAGTGATTTTCCCATTGATCCATTCACAATCAAATGTATCGCCGTGTTTGTACTGCGTATATCGTTCATCATCAGGATGCATCACCACATATTTGTCGCCAAACTTGGTTTCCGGACGTACAGTACCAATTTGGAAAGGGCCGTATTGAAAGGTGAAAAATGGTGATTGCGTGTCTTTACGTTCTACTTCATCATCTGAAACATTGGTTTTGAGATTCGGATCCCAGTTTACAATACGTGGTCCACGATAAATCAATCCATTTTCGTACATCCGCACAAAAGTTTCATTCACACAGCGATTGAGCTGTGGATCCATCGTATATCGTTCGCGGCTCCAGTCACAACTTGATCCCAGCGCTTTTACCTGATTGCGGATGGTACCCTGGGAGCTTTCCACATATTCTGCAATACGTCGCAAAATTTCTTCACGTCCCAGTACTTCCCGTGGATCAGCAATGCCTTCCTCTTTTTTAATTTGCTGCAAAACCACATTTTCAGTGGCAATGGCTGCATGATCGGTTCCCGGTAGCCAAAGTGCTTCATGGCCCTGCATTCGGTGCCAGCGAATAAAAATATCTTCCAAAGCCAGCATCACTGCATGACCGACATGCAGTTGTCCGGTGGCATTTGGAGGCGGCATGGAAATGGTGAAAGCAGGTTTGTTGGAATGTGCATCGGCGCGAAACGCATCGCTGTTTTCCCATTGTTCTGCAATTTTGGATTCAAAAGCTTGGGGGTCGTAAGCTTTGGCTAATGAAGTCATTTACTAATTTTAATAAAACTGGGATGAAGATTGGGAAGCTACAACTGTTAAAACAGCTGGGAGTACCTCGTTTTGAGTACAAATCAGCATCAACGTTCAGGCAATTTTTTTGGCAAGTCCACAGCACCTTTTGTATTTTTTACCACTACCGCAAGGACATGGTTCATTGCGTCCTACAGTGTACTGTGCACGGACAGGTTGTGGTTTTTTCTTTTTTGTTTCGGTTCCGTCCGGCATCTCGACTTCTCCATGTATGAATTCCACATCCTTCAGTAACGGTGCTGGTTCAGGTTCTGCAATGGGGCGGGCAATTGTTAATTTGAAAAAAGTGCTGATGGCCTCATTATCAATTCTGTTCATCAAATTAGAAAACATTTCAAAAGCCTGTTTTCTGTATTCGTCCAGCGGTTTCTTCTGAGCATAACCAACGAGGCCGATTCCTTCCCGCAAAATATCCATTGAAAGCAGGTGATCTTTCCAAAGATTATCGTTAACTTTTAACAAAATTTGTCTTTCCAGGTCAAGGATCATTTGGCCCAATATTTCTTTGCGATCTTCAGTAGAAACATCCGGCTCAAAATTAAGCTCTGCAACATTACGGAAGAACTCAATTTTTTCTTTGTACAAATCTTCAATCCAGACATAAAATTTTTCTGAATATTCATCCGGATTTAGTTCATCTTCAAACCATTTTTCGTTTGGAACCTTTGAAAAGACGCCTTCAAAAGCACGGTTGAATCCCTGAACATCCCATTGATCTACATATTTATCCTGACAATTCTGCTCCATCAGTTGGTCTACCACACCATCGCACATTTCTAAAATCAGATTTTGCACCTCTTCTCCAAGAATTTCTCTGCGCCTGCCATAGATGATGGATCTTTGCTTTTCCATCACATCATCATATTCAAGAACGTGCTTCCGGATATCAAAGTGATAACCTTCCACCTTCTTCTGTGCATTCCCAATAGCCTTGGTGATGAATACATGCTCAATCGGTTCATCCTCTTCAATGTTAAGCTTATCCATCAAGTTTGAAATACGTTCCCCACCAAATATCCGCAGCAAGTCATCTTCAAGTGAGAGTAGGAACTGAGATGCACCTGGATCCCCCTGCCGTCCGGAACGTCCCCGGAACTGGTTGTCGATTCGGCGACTGTCATGCCTTCCTGTACCTAAAACAAACACACCACCTACTTCAAGAGTTTCAGGTGAAGGCTTTATGTCTGTACCACGACCAGCCATGTTGGTTGCAATAGTCACTGCCCCAAATTGGCCTGCATTTGAGATTATTTCCGCTTCCCTTTCATGATGTTTTGCATTAAGAACTTCGTGTTCAATACCTGCTTTCTTGAGCAATTTACTGATGGCCTCAGACACCTCGATGGAAACTGTACCCACTAAAACCGGCTGCCCCTTTTCGTTAAGTACTTTGATACGATCAACAGTTGCACGATATTTTGCATCAACCGTTTTGAAAACTACATCTGAAAGATCCTTTCGAATCAACGGTTTATTTGTGGGAACTACAACAACTCCCAGGTTGTAAATTTTCTTAAATTCATTTTTTTCTGTTTCCGCAGTTCCGGTCATTCCAGAAAGTTTTTCGTACAACCGGAAATAATTTTGGAAAGTTATCGTCGCCAGTGTCTGGTTTTCACGCTCAACATTGACGCCCTCTTTTGCTTCCAGGGCCTGGTGCAGTCCGTCGCTAAAGCGCCGTCCTGGCATCAGTCGTCCGGTAAACTCATCAACAATGATTACCTGACCTTCCTGAACAACATAATCGACATCATTTTTAAACAGGTAGTGCGCTTTAAGTGCCTGGTTAACATGGTGTAAAATTTCCATGTTTTCGTAATCAAACAGACTTGTATCTTTAACCAACTGATCCCTGAGACGCCCTTCAATTTTTACAGAACCCTGGTCTGTCAGGCTGATACTGCGGGCCCTCTCATCGAGCCCATAATCTCCATCACGTACAATATCGTGGTCTTCCAGTTCTTCCAGATTTTCGGCAATATTGTGCATTTGATCCTGAGGTAGTTTGCCCACCTCCTCCTTACGGATTTCACGACTGAGTCCGTATACAAACTTATTTATTTGATGATATTTATCTATGTTATCTTCAGTTGGTCCACTGATAATCAACGGAGTCCGTGCTTCGTCTATCAGTATACTGTCAACCTCATCTACGACTGCAAAGTTAAATTCTCGCTGAACATAATCCTCCAGGGAAAACTTCATGTTGTCGCGTAAATAATCAAAACCGAACTCGTTGTTTGTACCGTATGTAATATCTGCTTCATATGCAGCGCGGCGTTCTTCATCATAAATTCCATGCTGAATCAAGCCGACAGACAAACCAAGAAACTCAAAAATTGCTCCCATCCATTTGCTGTCACGTTTCGCCAGATAATCATTAGGCGTGATGATGTGTACACCTTTTCCAGTAAGTGCATTGAGATAAACAGGACAGGTTGAAGACAAAGTTTTTCCTTCACCGGTTGCCATTTCAGCGATGTTTCCGTGATGCAGCGCCAAACCTCCCTGTAACTGAACGTCGTAATGGCGTTCTCCAATAACACGCAGTGAGGCTTCCCGAACGAGTGCAAAAGCTTCTGGAATCAGCTCATCCAGAGCTACTCCTTTTTCAAGTCGTGTTTGAAATGCTGTAGTTTTTTTTGGAAATTCTTCATCTGCCAAGGCCTGAATTTCCGGTTCAAGCGCATTTATTTTGTCCACCACTTTCCGGTAGCCCTTCAGTGTTTTTGCGTTTTCATCGCCAAAAATATTTTTAACTTTTTTCCACATAGATTCCTTTTGCCACATTTGGCATTGTGAGGACAGAAGACGGAGTTTGTTTGATTATGTAATGAAAAGTGATAAATTTATGAAAAATAATTCTCTCATTTGCAAACTCAGTCTAACTAAAATCCAATCCTGTAAGTTTAGCAAAACCTAAGTGCAGGGTCAAGAACTACAAAGTTTTGGCAACACTGTAAATTCCTGAACAATAACTTGCAATTCTGAGGGTTTAGCTTATCTTCAAGATAGATTCAATCTCTATAGAGAGCCCAGAGGAATGAGATTTTTTATTCTGTATCTGCTGTTGATACTAACTTTATCAGGAGGATGTTATCCGGAATCACTGAACTATCGCCCCGGATGGGGAACACAGTGGATTGATGGTACTTTACTGGAAGAAAACGGAAATGACCTAAAATCCAAAGGATTCGTCGTTGTTCTTGAATATTATTCGCAATTTATTCAATTTGAAAACGAATCCCCTCTTTATGCGCCAAAGGCAAGGCTGGTTTTTCCTGAAGAGGATGGGCGTTTTCGAATACACTTTGATCTCGAAGCTTCAGCGATTGAATTGGTTTTTGTCGCGTCCGGTTACACTATGGAGCGTTTTCGTTTTAGACGACAAATTGGAATTGGCAAACTGCACTTTGATGCAAAATTGTCACAAAGTGAAATGTGGCGTAATCAATTTCTTCTGCAAACTGGCCCATTTTTGGACAATTTCATTCTTGAACAGCGTTATCAGATGCCAGATTCTCAACAACTTTTTATCGGAGAATGGTTAGATAATGAGCGCAGCAAATATTCTGTAGGCAACTAAACTTCAAAAAATTAATCACTCAAAAAATGTTCTGATTTTTTCACCATCGTGAAATGCATAGAAAACATCACTCAGCGCAGCTGTTTTACCCACCTCAACGTGACCCTCCGAGTCCAGACTAATCAGCCCATATAAATAATTGAAGTCGTCACTTTCATGCATTGTTCTGGTAACTGCCTCATTCAGCAACATTCCATCCCCAACCCTGGTTACTACCTTTGCAGCAGCGGCTTGCTGGGTAATTTGTTCACCAATTCCTGTACAGGAAACACCTGCTTTTGTGGAGGCATATGTTCCGGCTACTGTTGGACTGTCACTGACACGTCCAGGAATTTCACAACCGATTCCGCCAGTTGATGTTCCGGCAAATATATGTCCATCTTTGTCAAGCGCCACGGCTCCTACTGTTCCGTGAATTCCGGCACAATTACTTTTGTATTCGTGCAGGCGAAACTCAGTTTCCGGATTGTATTCGGGAATGCCTTTTGTTCGACAGAATTCTGTTGCCTGTGTAGAACTTAAAATAGAATGTTTTTCTCCGGACAGCAATGCTGCTGCTTCAATTGGATTCCGGATATTTTGAACATTGATCACGCCAGAAAACCGATTATTAGTGCCGTCCATTAAGGCTGCGCTCATGCGTATCTGACCGTCTGCCTGAAGCTTGGATCCAGTTCCGGCGTTGTAAACAGGATCATCCTCCAGCATCCGGACAGCATGCCGAACGGCATCTTCTGCAGAGCGTTTTTGAAGTACTTCAAATGTCTCTTCCCATATCTTACAAAGGGAATCATGCATTTTCTGAGCTTCAGTCGTTTTCCCTTCCAGACTTCCTGCTCCACCATGAATGACTAATTGCTCCATGTTTTTAAGTATTACGTCCAACCATCACAAACGCAGACCAATAAAATGGAGCACTCCACTGAACATCATCCAGCATTTCCAGACGCGCTTCACGCATTGCTTCCCGGGCAGACATCCCAGCAAGGAATTTGTCATAGAATTTGGTCATCAATAATTGCGTTCCGGCATCGCTGACTTCCCAGAATGAATTGATCACGTTTTTTACTCCGGCTTCCTGAAAAGAGCGGCGTAAACCATAGACGCCTTCGCCTTCGTGAATCTCTCCCAAACCAGTTTCGCATGCAGAAAGAACAACCAATTGAGTTCCGGCTAAATCCAGACTCAAAACTTCCATAGCTGTTAAAACTCCATCGTTGTCGGTGTCAATTTCCCCAAGCATGGAAGCATTCGCGTTCAAACCGGCAAAAGCAAGTCCTGCGCGCAGCAACGGATTATCCGCAGGCGGCGGAACGCTGCTCGAGCCCCGACTTAAACCCTGCAGGCGTTTTTTCAACTTTTGGTCTTCTTTGAGAAAAAATCCATGAGTTGCAATGTGTAGAACTTCTGGAGGTGCAGACATTTTCCGGAGCAGTTTTTCTTCTGCAACTCTTTGTGAAAAGATGGCGGTGTTCCGATCCTTTGTGTCTGAAACTTCCTTGATAACTTCTCCTTCTTTTTCTGCTCCGGGCAGCGGGTCAAAATTCAGTCCGCGCAATCCGGAACCCATGCGAGCACCTCGTACAACACTTCGGGATCGTTTGTGAGTTACTTCTCGAGCTGCTGGAGTTTTAAGGATTTTATCAGAATCATAGTCCGGCCCCGCAATAATCATCAAATCACCTTTTGCGGCAAGCAATGGATCGAGAGCCAAATCTCTTGCGGAACTTATGATGCGTAAATCAAAATTTTCCAGCAAATAACTGTCATCAGAATCTGTTAAAACATCAAAAGGTAAAACATTTAAGAGACTGTCTGGCGAAATAAAAATCGATGCTGTTTCTCCCAATGATTCTGTGAGTGGTTGCCAAAGAATCTCCCAAAGATCATAGGCAACGCTTTTAATGTCCTCATCTTCTGCACCCTCATCCTGAACAATTTCTCGCAATTCCATGACAATAGCACTGATCAATTCTAAATCTTCGTATTCAACAAAACTGAACTCTCCTGCATTTACTACAACTGCTAACATACGCAGTGAATCATCCTCGCCGCGAAAACTCATAAAATCAACCATTGCATTTTCTCCCATTCCCTCAACTACTTCGTCCACTGTAACTTGCTTTGTGGACTGCCGGAAACGCACACTTTGCTCTCCAAGTTTTAGTTGGAGCATGTTAACTTTTTCCTCCAAATCAAAAATGATTTTTGGAAACTCCTTCCGGTTTTCATCAGTTGGTCCGGACAATGTGAGTCCTGCTAATGTTTTACGGGTTTGGGTCAAGTCTTCCGTTATTGCCTGCAATTCAGGTGAACCAGACAGCATTATGACTTGTTGAGTTTCACTGGTAATTTTAAGTAAAATACCTTTACGCCGCAAACTCACTTCAAAAAGATCACGCGCGGTACGTTCGTCATCCAAACTCAATAGCATCCGAATCAAAGCATTTTGTTCCGGTCGGTGCAAACTGATGTAAGATTGGCGTGTATTGTCTCCCGCAACCCAAAGCACCCGATCCAAAAATGCATTTCTGCGTTCAAAGCCTGTCATAAACAATTTGTATGCTTCTTCCGTTTTACCCATAATTTTGAGCAAATCTGCCAGGTTATTCAGAGTTTCAAAAGTATAAGGATGATTTTCGCCCAAAACTTCTTCTTCCAGCTTTAGCGTTTCCTGAAACATTTTAAGTGCCTCGTCCAACTTTTCCTGCACCACAAAAAGCTCACCCATATCATTCATACTGCGCAAAGTGTCGGCATGACGTTTACCAAAAACCTTGGTTCTTCCCGCCAAAGCCTCCATCAAATGTTTTTCCGCAGCTTCCAAATTTCCAAGTGATTTTTGAACACGCCCCAGATTATTAAGGGCTTTCAAAGTATTTTGATGTTCTGCACCAAGTAATTTGCCCCATTGAGAGTGAACTTTGGTGAAGATTGGTTGGGCTTCGTTGTAACGTTCATCCCGTAAATAAAGATAGGCAAGGTTGTTTTGATTTGCAATGGTGTTTGTGTGATTTTCGCCAAATACTTCTGTGTTGAGTTGAATTACTTTTTTATAATTCAATTCAGAACGCATAAAGTCACCTTGAGATTCATTAAGAAAAGCAAGGTTGTTCAGCAAAGCCAATGAGGTTGGATGTTTCTCTCCCTGAATTTTTCCGGAAATTGCAAAGGCTTTTTTGAAAAGTGGTTCTGCTTCATCATACAAACCCTGATTTTCCAACAATAAGGCAAGGTTGTTCATTACAGAAACTGTCTGTGGTGTTTCTTCACCAAGTGCAGCAATCATCACTTTTAAAGATTGTCTAAAAAGTTTTTCTGCTTTTTGATAATCACCCAGGCGGCGCCGAACGCTAGCCAAATTATTCAGGTCGCCGGCTGTATTTGGATGCGCCTCTCCAAGCAATGCTAAGTCGACCTCGTAAACCTGCTGATGTAAAAGCAGTGCCTTTTTTAGCTTGCCCGTATCTTCATATAACTGGGCAAGATGACTCCTGGCCTGTATAACAAGAGAATCTTCCTCACCATATTCTGCAACTGCACCCTGCATACTCTCTAAAAACAATTTTTCGGCCAGAGAAAATTTTCCTTGCTGACGATAAATTTCAGCAAGATTTTCCTTGCTCGCCAAAATCAGAAAACTCGTTTTATTCATAACCTCTAGCATTAAAGGCAATGCTGTTTCAAACAATTCCTGAGCAGGTTTTAATTTCCCCTGTGTCAGGTACAGCTGTGCTAAGTCAGCCATTGAAGATAGAGTTTCCGGAGAATTTTCGCCCAAGACCTTTTTGTAAGCTTTCAGTGCTTCACTAAGCATTCCTTCTGCTTCACCGATACGTCCCAATTCCTGTAAATTCAGACCAAGAGCTCTCAATCTGGCAGCACGTTGTGGATCATCTTCAGTGGTAAGCCTAAGAGCTTCCTGTAAAACCGGTTCTGACATTTCCGGATCAATTGATTTGAGAAATCCACCATAGTTGTCAAGAACGGAAAGTGTAGTCGCATCACTTTCACCAAAAGCAGAAACTGAAGTTTCAAGAGCTACCTGGTAAATCTGATTCGCCTCTTCAAGTTGATCTAATTCTCCATGGATTTGTGCCTGTAACAACATACTGGAAATGGTTTTTAATGCACCTGAACCAAAAGCTACTTCTGCCAGTGAAACTGATTCCTGTGCTGAATTCAAGGCTCCTTCAAGATTACCTTCCTGATAAAGCTGTTGAATTTCTGACTGACGTAAATTCCATAACTCTGCAGCCTTTTCCGGAGTTGTTTGAGAAAAGGAAGTATTATTCAGGGGAAGTATCTGAAGCAAAGTTAAGATCAACCCTAAAAAACCAAATTTAAAAATTGAATTACTCTTTTGCATGGAGACCTCTTAAGTTAATTGTAGAGCCAATAATACATTATTCACATCAATTTTGCCAACAATCTAAAATCTACCTGATTGAGGAGTACAACATCGTTAACATATTTTAACCTCATTAGTAAAGCTGTTCTAAATCTTCAGCTACTAAATAAACGGCGTATGTAAAAACTGCTGGTTACTTTTTTTAAAAAATTAACCACCGAAACGTGATTGGGCAACTTCCAATTTATGTGAGGAAGTCTCCCACTGGCTGACATGTGTAGAAAGTTGAGCACTCAATTTTTCTTTTTCGGTTTGTAAATTCTGTATTTCCTCAGGCGATGCTTGCTGATAAAAATTTTCAACTCCAAATTTTGCCTCAATTGCAGAAATTTTTTGTTCCCCTTCTTCAATCAGTGTTTCAAAACGTGTAGACTGTTTTTTTAATTTTGATATTTCACTCTGAAGTTTTTTTCGTTCATCATAGCTCAATTCCTGAGTTGAAGGTGTCACTTTTGTTTCCCGGTGTGTTGTAGAAAGAGGCTGATCCCGGCTTAGATAGTCATCACCATATTTTTCAAGGTATTCCTGATAGCTCCCGTAAAAGTCGCGGACACCATGTGGAGTTAATTCCAGGATATGAGTTGCAACTTTGGATACAAAATGCCGATAGTGACTTACCACCAAAACAGTACCTTCAAATGCTTTCAAAGCATCACCAAGTGCCGCAACACCTTCCAGATCCATATGATTTGTAGGTTCATCGAGGATTAAGACATTCCTTTTTTCCAGCATTATTCTTGCAAATAGCAAACGGGCAGATTCTCCTCCACTCAATGCAGTAACCTGTTTAAGCGCTTCATCTCCGGACAGTAAAACTCGACCTAACAAACCACGGATAGCTCCAATCGGTTCGTGTGGTGCAGTTGCATAAAGCCAGTCGTAAGCACTGATTTTTCCACGTAAATGTTCATGGTGATCTTGGGCAAAATAAGAGGTATGAGTTTCATAACCCCACTCGAAAGTACCTTCGTCTGCAGAAAGCTGAGCAAGAATAATTTTCAGTAAAGTTGATTTTCCAATACCGTTTGGACCAATGATAGCGACTTTTTCACCCCGTTGAATTTCAAAAGATACATTTTTCAGAACCTCAGTGTTCCCAAACTTTTTGCTCACATCTTTTACAGTCAGCACAGTTTTTCCGGAGGGTCGAAACTGCTCAAAGCTCAGGTCTGGAGATATCCGGGAGGAGCGCTTTACCTCCGGCACCTCCATTTTATCGAGTTGTTTGACACGTGACTGGGCTTGCCGAGCTTTGGTAGCTTTTGCACGAAAACGATCTACAAAGGCCTGTAGTTCAGCAGTTTTGCGCTCATAGTTTTCGATTTCTTTACGTTTCTGAGTTTCAGCCAGGGTTTTTGCTTCAAGGAACTGTTCGTAATTTCCAGTGTAAAGTCGTAATTCTTCGTAATCTATATCAATAATGTAACTGGCAACCACATTGAGAAAATTTCTGTCATGTGAAATAAAAATCAGGGTTCCTTCGAACTGTGTACACAAATAGTTTTCCAGCCAGCGGATTGAAACAATGTCCAGATGGTTGGTTGGTTCGTCAAGCAGCAGCACGTCGGGTTGCTGAAAAAGCAGTTGAGCTAAAAGTACACGCAATTTGAAGCCGCCGGAAAGTGCACTCATAGGACCAGTGTGAAATCCTGTACCAATCCCCAATCCAGATAACAACTCTGCAGCAAAAGGTTCAGCTACATAACCATCTGCATCAGCAATCATCTCTTCCAGTTGGCCCAGCCTGTGACCGGATTGACTATCTAGATTTTCAGACTCAAGAATTTTTTCTTTTTCTCTAAGAGCTTCGCATAAAGCGGGCTTTCCGAGGAGCACTACGTCAATAACTTTAATATTTTCATACTGAAAATGATCCTGCCTGAGAACTCCAAGTTTCAAGTCACGTGGTACAGATATTGTTCCGGAATTGGGTTTTTCTTCTCCAGCAATCAGCCGCAACAGCGTGGACTTTCCAGAACCATTTGCACCAACAAGACCGTAGCTTTTACCTGGATTAAAGGTGACTGATGATTTTTCAAAGAGCGTTTTTTTGCCATAATTCATGGCTAAGTCAGCAATGCTGATCATTATTAATTAATTATCTTAAAATTGGAAATTACTTTAAAAGTTAGATTACTACCCTTATTGCTTTCTGTATAACAAAGAAGAATCAGCAATATTTCGTCTTAATGTCAGAATGATTCTCAAACAATAAGCTTAGAAAAAAACTTGTTGAATCTCAACGCAATTCTAATTTGAAGTCTTTATAAAACTACTAAAACAAATATCTAAAATTAATATTTCCCTGTTTCTGGCACTCTGTGGTTGCCCGGCGTAAGATTTTACGTTATGTTGTGTTGTGTCCAAATTTCTAATCGGTTTAAACTCTTTTCGTCTCATGCACCGTAATGCTACCTTCAGGGAATACAGTGAACATTTTGATTCGCTGCTTCCAGATCAGGATTCACTTCTTATTCAGTTGTGCGAGCATCTTTTCAACTCAGGATTTGTCTTTGTGGATGCTTCTGTAAATGAGCTTGAAGCAGGAGGATGGGTGATTCGTGACTTTTTTGATCAGGAAGCTGACGTACTTAGTACACTCGTTCCAAGAGAGCGTTATGTGGGTTTCATTGATTATGTTAAACAATTTAATTGGCCTGCAGAAATTCTGCAAAAAAAACTTTCTCAACGAATTCAGAAATCATTTGATCAACTGGCTAAAGGGAAACACCATCATTTCAATATTCGTTACAACATTTCGTATGGACTCCGTGAGCAAGAAAAACACCCCTTGTATGATTTTCTTTTGCACATCGAGACGTATTATAGTCTGGTTTTAGGTGGAGAGACACTGGAACAGGAAGACCAGGAAGAGGAACCGGATTTTTCAAAAACCAACTTCAAGATTGAAGACTTGAAACAGTTAAGAAGCCAGGTCCGGGAACGATTTGAAGGACGTGAACTGGTCAAAAATTTTCTGATGCACATTGCAAAAAAACGCGGTGTTTCAGTCGAAAGTTTAAATCCTGTAATAAAACAGGAGAGAAAAAACTCTCCAATAAAATTTTTGCGACCTTCACAACTAAATCCAACTGCTGAAAAACGAACCGCTCCAGATGTTGCAGAAATTCTTATTGCGGAAGGAAAAAATGATATTGTTGACAAACTGGACATCAGTTCAACACTGACTGAAAATCAGAATGAACTTTCAGAATTTCCTCCAGAGCCTGACTTGGAAACGGATATAGCAGAAACTGCAGAAGTCTTGATAGAGTCAAAAAAAGCAGAAGAGGGAATTTTTGAGGAAGAAACTGTGGCATCTCAAACTATTGAAGATGCTGAAGTTGAGGTTGGAGAAACTGATGCTTTAAAAGAAAGAATTAGTAAAAAGTCCGAATCAGAAGTTAAGACTGATCCTTCAACTGTTCCCGTAGCAGATCTGCAGAGTGACATGATAGATGAGGATGAAGAGATTGAAGAAGATGACAGTGGCTTGCGTCAAATTGATTCTGAAGAAACTGATGTGGTCTTTGGTGGAGAAAAAATAACTCCTTCTGCTGTAGAAAAATTTATTCGGCAGTATCCTGACAGCACCCTAAGATTTTTTTTTCGTCGTAGTTTAGATGGGAGACCTCTATCTGCAGAAATTGAGGCTATTTATTACAGCTGGGAAAAACGTGGAATGTCACGGGGACTTCTGAAAAAATTCCTGCTGAAATTGATGGAATGGCAGGAAGTTCCGGATTTGCCGATTCTTGATCTACTTCAGAGCCTAAGAGACCGCATATATGATGTCTCACGATAAGTAGAGACCTAGCCTCTTTACAATTATCTTATTTTCTCAATTCTTCACTTAATTTTGAAAAATGTTCCAAGCTTCCCGGATTAGCAAGTGCTGATGTATTTTCAATATCTTCGCCTTTGATAGTTTGCAGTGCAGCCTTTTCCACCTTTTTTCCACTGATAGTTCTTGGCACATCCGGAATCGCTAAAATCCGTGCCGGAACATGACGCGGTGTAGTGTCACTACGAATAACGGTTTTTATTTTTGCAACTAAATTTTCATCCAACCTGATACCGTCACGTAATACCACAAAAAGCACAATCCTCACATCACTTTCCCAAGGCTGGGCAACAACTAAACTGTCCTCGACCTCCTGCATTTCTTCAACAGGACGATATATTTCAGCAGTACCAATTCTAACTCCACCGGGGTTAAGAACTGTATCACTTCTGCCATATACAATTATGCCGCCGCGTTCAGTAATTTCAATAAAATCTCCATGTGTCCAAACACCCGGGAATTTTTCAAAATATGCTTTATGATACTTTTTACCATCCGCATCATTCCAGAAATAAATCGGCATAGACGGAAAAGGGTCAGCACAAACCAATTCTCCTTTTTCACAAACCACTGACTCGCCGTCTGAATTGTATGCAAGTGTATTCATACCCAGACTTTTGCACTGTAGTTCCTCAGAATAAACCGGAAGATTTGGGTTACCTCCCATAAAACATCCGGCAATATCAGTGCCGCCCGCAACTGACATTAGTGGGACATAAGCAACTTCCGCATAAACCCATGAAAACAAATCTGCCGGAAGTGGAGAACCTGTTGATAAAATTGCTCGTAATGATTCCAGTTGATGATTAAGTTTGGGTGAATATCCGGCTTTACTAACTGCACCAAGAAACTTTGGACTTGTTCCAAAATGTGTGATCTGCTGTTCGTCTATTAAGCGCCACATTCGCCCAATGTCCGGAAATCCGGGTGCTCCATCATATAAAATTAGAGTTGCTCCTGAAGCAAGACCACTTACCAGCCAATTCCACATCATCCATCCACAAGTAGTAAAAAAAAACATCCGGTCTCCGGGATGCACATCTGCATGATAACGATGTTCGGTGAGATGCTTCAGCAAAGTACCTCCTGCTCCGTGAACGATAGATTTAGGCAAACCGGTAGTTCCTGAAGAGTAAAGAATGTAAAGCGGATGATCAAAAGGAAGTTGTGCAAAATTTACAGTACCTGCAGAAGAGTTCAGTAATTTGCCCCATGCCTGCTCATTACCTTGAAATTTTATTGTTGTTTCTGTAAAAGGTACTATAATCACCGATTCAATTGAAGGAATACGGCTGACGATTTCTCGGATTTTGAGAAGACAATCATGTTCTTTGCCGTTGTAGTGATATGCGTTGACAGTTATCAAAATTTTTGGTGAAATTTGTCCCAACCTATCGTTAATGCCGTTAATTCCAAAGTCCGGAGAGCAGGAAGACCAAATTGCTCCAAGACTCGCAGTTGCCAGCATTCCGATAACGGCTTCCGGACAATTTGGCATAACTGCTGCGACACGATCATTTTTTGAAACTCCAAAGGACTTCAGTCCGGAGGCGCATTGTGCCACTGCATTCCGTAGTTCTTCGTAACTAAGGGAGCTTGTTGATCCATTTTCACCAATAAAACAGAGTGCTTCATTTTCATCATTACCCTGTGCCAACAAATTTTCTGAAAAATTCAACCTTGCCCCCTCAAACCATCCGGAAGGTTCAGTACCAATTTTTTCACTAAATTTGGATTTGCTCATAACTTTGCTCCACGCCACAGAAGAGCGGACATCACAATCACGCCATACTTCTTCCCAGAATAGTTCCGGATAATCGATTGACCACTGGTGTAAAGTCGAATATTCGCAATCCGAAAGCTCGTACCGTTCCTGTACTTTTTTGCTGAAGCGTGTAAGCAGAGTTTTTTCCTGTTCTTCAGGACTTGGCTGCCAGAGAGCTGTGGGCATATTTCTCAGTTTGTTATTTAAATTTCAGATCAATAAGTTTTGCAGTTATGGTTCCGTCCCAATCTTCCGGAATAATTTCATCGATAGGGAAGCCAAACTCTTTTGACTGTCCCGGTTCCAAAGGTAAAGAATCACTGAAAGAATAATTATTCACCGGATAAAATTTATGAACCTTGGAAGATTTTCCATCTTCGCCTATGAAGTGAACATTCACTGTTGCAATCTTAATCGTGTTTTCTCCATTGTTTTGGATCACACCAAAAATAGCGGTTCCCAACTTGCCTTTAGAAGTTCCAGCACCTACACTTACATTCTGAAGTTCTACTTTAGCCAATTCATTTTTTAATTCTTCAAGCTTAATTTGCTGAAAATACAAGGTGAGGACTGACAGAACAATTACAATAATTCCGAGAATAAACAGTTGTTTGTGGCGATTGAAAAACATTGCTGAATGATCCTGTTAAATATTTCTACTGGGAGGATGTGACTCTTACTATAGAGAAAATATCTGGGAAATGTCCAACTTTTTGAGATTCTTTGAAAAATATTAAAGAAGGATCAAGGTTGATTTATTCAATCATTTTGTGCTTATTTTCTTTTTTAAATTGATTTAATTGATTTTTTTTAAAAAAAAGTATTGAAGAAGACGCTTTCCATAGTTATAGTATGTTCACGGTATTCTCACAGTCTCCACTAATCCGAGCTTCAGGAAGAGGTACAAGACATCTTTGGAGGAGAATCAGGTAGGAAAATTTATGAAGAGTTAATTTCAAAAAATCTGTAGCAAAAATATTTTAGACAAATCGGAGGAGCGAATGGTAAAAGTTGACATTGTACGGGCTATCCAGCTGGGAACTCACTTACAGTTTGGCGAAGCAGAAAAATTGGTCAACGATATGTTGGACATGATCAAAGATAAATTAGAGAAAGGTGAGGATGTACTCATCACAGGTTTAGGAAAGTTTGAGTTGCGTAACAAAAAATCTCGACCTGGACGTGATCCAAAATCAAAAAGGGATTATGAGATTTCTGCACGAAGGGTTGTAACATTTCATCCCTCTAAAGTCTGGCGTGACGAATTGAACAATAACAATTAAATCATTGCCCTTCATGCAATTTCAGGCAATCTGCTTTGATTTAGACGGCACATTGCTAGATAGCTTAGCCGACTTAGCACACTGTACAAATACAATACTTTCAAAAAGAGGATTCCCAGAACACCCCGTTGATGCATTTCGCTATTTTGTAGGAGATGGAGCGAAAATGCTTATTACCCGTGCCCTTCCTGAAGAAGTCCGAAAAGAACCTCTCATAGAAAAATGCAGACAGGATTTTGAGACAGCATACCGTGAGTGCTGGGATGAACATACTCAGCCTTATGATGACATTCCTTTATTGTTGGATGAATTGGAATCCCGCAAACTTAAGCTGACAGTTTTGTCTAACAAACCTCACGAATTTACATTGCTTGCAGTCAAGCATCTTTTGCCAAATTGGGAATTTGAATTGGTTTTAGGCCAACGGGAAGGCATTCCACGCAAGCCAGATCCTGCTGGAATGATTGATATTTGCGAGCAGTTGAAAATTCCAGCGAAGTCTTTTCTTTATTTGGGAGACACCGCAACCGATATGAAAACAGCCACGAGTGCCGGATGTTTTCCGGTGGGCGTGCTTTGGGGATTTCGACCGGAAAAAGAACTGAGAGAAAACGGTGCTCAAGCAATCATAAACGCACCTTTGGAATTACTTGATTTACTTGACTAAAACCTGTTACTTCAAAACTTCCTTAATCGTTTCCGCCACAAACTGCGTCACCATTTTCTTCCGGAAGCCCAAAGTAATATCCGTATTGTCCATCGGTTTTGCCAGTTTTGCCGCTACTTGAGCCGCATTTTCAATCCGTGTCAGGCTCCCTTCCGCAGTGAGTGAGCCACCCACCAAAAGTTTTTCCGCCTCAAACGCCCGCAGTGGACACGAAGCCACCGCACCCAAAACAATCCGGGCTTCCATACAATTTCCGGATGTGTCCAAACGCAATGCTACTGCCACGCCAAGCACCGGAAAATCAATTGCATCCCGCCGACTTAATTTGCGGTAATTCATTTTCCATCCTTCATGAAACGGTAGGCGAATGGATACCAGCAATTCATCCGGAGTTTTGTTGAGAAAATCCATTCCGTCATTTTTGTAAAATCCTCCTGCCGGAACAATGCGTTTACCGTCAGGATTCATCAAATGAAATTCCGCATCCAAGGCGACCATCACCGGAGCGCAATCAGAGGACGAAACCGCCAAACATTTTGGACTGCTCCTCGCCACCCAGCAGATAGCACTGTTTTGCGTCGGACTTTCAGGTTTTTTTAAACAAAATCCAAGTGCTTTTCGCCATGTAAATGTTTGGTTGTAATAATTACATCGTGTATCCAAACACAAATTTCCGCCAATGGTTCCCATATTCCGCAACTGTGGTGCAGAAACCAAAGAGGCTGCTTTTGCTAATGCCGGAAAATTTTTGAGGATTTCCGGATTTTCCGCAACTTCACTCAAAGAAACTCCGGAACCAATCATCAATTCATTTCCGGAGTCATCCAAACTAATGCTGCGAAGTTCTGCTAATTTCCGCAAACCAATCAATGTTTTCGGTGTGAATTGCCGCCGTTTCATATTCGGAAACAAATCTGTTCCTCCGGAAACAAACATCGCCGAGTCACCGCACTCTGCTTTCAGTGCAAC
>Ga0208750_1000170_pt1 | contig 18931 bp, 20 predicted proteins | sample Knorr_S15_td_O2m_FD_185602 | JGI IMG/M metagenome (GOLD analysis project Ga0208750, IMG submission 185602) | Marine microbial communities from Southern Atlantic Ocean transect - Knorr_S15_td_O2min_ad_340m_LV (SPAdes) (version 2) | ecosystem: Environmental > Aquatic > Marine > Oceanic | place...
ACGACCAGGATCCGGATATTGCCCGGATGTGCGGTCATCGGCGTGGGGGCGTCGTCGTCCAGGTGCTCCATCCACGGTGCCCAGGCTCGTAGGTCGAAGGCCCGGGTCAGCTCGCCGGCCGGCAGCCGGGCCTGCTGGAACAGGTAGGACGACACGTCGTTCCGGGACCAGCCCGCCCGGGCGCAGGTGGCGGCGTGCTCCGGGCACAGGGCGACCAGGTACTCCCCCTGGCTGATGCAGGCGTTGTTCTGAGCCGTGGTGGCCATGGCTGAAGCCACCTTGTCCAGGATCCGGGCCGGGTGGTCGGACTCCATGTCGTGGACGTTGTGGGGGGCCTCTCCGCAGTGGACGGTCACCGCTGACGGTGAATCCACTCCGATACTGGGGGCATAGCCTGCCCAGGGCGAGGCGTCGAGGTTCTCGGCCACGCAGTACCCGTATTTGGCCGGCCCACCCTGGGTGGAAGCGTCGCCGTCGCCCGGTGTGGCACCGGCGACGTGGAGGAGAACCAGCCGCACGGCCCGGCCGGTGGCCGCGTTGGCCCGGTTCCCGGGTCCGAAGGCCCCGAGCCCGCCGTTGTAGCCGGCGGTCCGGGCCACCTCGCCATGGACTACCAGCAGAGGGGCCACGCAGTGGGTGGTGGCGTTGACGCCCCGCAGGTTGAGCTCGGGTCGGGCCAGGGCCCTCACAGCCGACACCACGACCGGGAGGTGTTCGGGTCGGCATCCAGCCATCACGGCGCTGACGGCGATGGTCTGTCGAGAGGCCTCGCCGAACCTGGGGGGCAGGACGGCCACCACCTCGTCGGGGTCGGCACCGCCGCATCCGGACAGCATTTCGGCGACCCGTTCCGGGGTGGGGGCGACCACCGGGAGGCCGTCGCCCCAGCCGTGGCCGGCCAGCGAGGCTGTCACGTCCCCGTCGTCGGGGATTTCCAGCAGGTTAGTAGTGTCTACAGACATCAGACATAAGTCTGTCTGATGTCGACTAGGTTGGCAAGTACGCGGGGAGGGGCGCGTGACATGGCCGCACGACGAGGGGTGACCGCCGACCGGGTCGCTGCGGCGGCGCTGGCTGTTCTGGACGAGGCCGGACGGGTGACCGACGTACGACCGGCCGCGGTGGCCAAACGCCTGGGGATCCGGAGCCAGTCCCTCTACGCCCACGTAGACGGAGCGGCAGGGCTCCGACGCCTGCTGGCCCTGCGGTCGCTCGATGACCTGGCCGAGGCGGTGACTACAGCCGCCGTGGGGCGATCCGGTCGGGACGCCGCCGAAGCCGTGGTTCGGGCCCACCTGTCGTTCGCTCTGGTGTACCCGGGCCGGTTCAGCGCGGCCATCCACCCACCCGGAGGGGATTCTGAGCTGGAGGCCGCCGTTACCCGGGTCGGTCGCCCGTTGCAGACCGTCCTGCAGTTCCTGGGCCTGGACGACGGGCCCCGAGTGCACTGGACGCGCCTGCAACTGGCCGTCACCGCTGGGTTCGCCTCCCTGGTCCACGGTGAGCAGCTCACCCTGGCTCCCGGAGCCGACGACACGGTGGAGCACCTGGTGGCCATGCTGCTCGGCCACCTGGACGACATGGTCGGTGCTGGTCCACTGGTGACTAGCGGGCCCTAGGCCAGGCGGGTCCGGACGCGACGGTGACCGGGTCGGGGACCCGGTCACCGGGATGGCGGAAGGTGTGGGATTCGAACCCACGGTGACCCGGAGGCCACAACGGCTTTCGAGGCCGCCCCATTCGTCCGCTCTGGCAACCTTCCGTCGCCGAGACTACTGAGGTGCCGCTGGGCGGCCAACCGAGCGTTGCTTCAGCGACGGTCGGCGAAGAACCGGGTGAGGAGGGCCGCGCCCTCGTCAGCCCGGACCCCGGGCACGACGGCGAACTCGTGGTTGAGGCGTGGGTCCGCCCCAAGGTGGTAGAGGGAGCCGGCCGCCCCGGCTTCCTCGTTGGCCGCCCCCCAGACCACCCGACCGACCCGGGCCGCCCAGGCGGCGCCGGCACACATGGGGCAGGGCTCCAGCGTCACGACCAGCGTGGCGTCGTCGAGGCGCCACGAGCCGACGGCCGTTGCGGCATCCCGGAGGGCTAGGACCTCGGCGTGGGCCGTGGGGTCACCGGTCCCCTCACGTTCGTTGTGGCGCCGGGCTACCACCCGGCCGTTTACCGCCACCACGGCACCGATCGGCGCCTCACCGGCCTCCGCTGCGGCCTCCGCTTCAGCCAGGGCCAGGCCCATTAGGTCGTGGTCGGTCGGCCCGGGTTCGATCGAGGGGGCGGGGTACTGGTCCACCCGGTCGACGATAGGCCCAGGCGCCGAGGCACCCGTCCTCGAGCGTGGCGGCCAGGTGATCTGCGGCACCCCGGGGGTTCCGCTGAGAGCTGCTGCCTTCCGGCCCTGACTCGGTTCACGGGCTCCGGTCGCACAGGACCCGACCGCCACACTCCAGAACGGGTGCCCGACAACGATACTCCTGTTGCCCGGATCGCACCCTGGGGGACGTTCCGGCCTTCCGTATCCCGTCGTCGGGCTGGATACCCTTGGCGCCCGGATCCCGGCTCCCGGGTCGGGTCCCGGAGGGATGCGAGAGCGGACGATTCGGCACGCCTGGAACGCGTGTGTGGCTTTACGGTCACCGTGGGTTCGAATCCCACTCCCTCCGCCGAACTGACGCCTTGACGCCACCGGTCGGGGTCGCGGGGCCGCTGTAGGGTCGGCTCATGGAGTACACGTCGCTCTACCGGCGCTTCAGGCCCCGACGGTTCTCGGAGGTCCGAGGCCAGGAGCACGTGGTGGCCGCCCTGCAGAACGCGGTGCGTGAGGACCGCGTCCTGCACGCCTACCTGCTTAGTGGTCCCCGGGGAACAGGCAAGACCACGGCGGCCCGGATTCTGGCCAAGGCCCTGAACTGCACGGGTGAGGCCACCGACGGTGAACCGTGCTGCTCCTGTGATTCGTGTGAGGCCATCGACGCCGGCACTTCGTTCGACCTTCACGAACTGGACGCCGCCTCCAACAACAAGGTCGATGACATTCGGGACCTACTGTCCAAGGTGGCCCTGGGGACCCCTGGTCGGACCAAGGTGTACCTCCTGGACGAAGTCCACATGTTGACCGCCGGAGCGGAGAACGCCCTGCTCAAGACGCTGGAGGAGCCCCCCGACCACGTCGTCTTCGTACTAGCCACCACCGAGCCCCACAAGGTCGTGGAGACCATCCGCAGCCGCTCCCAGCACCTGGAGTTGAACCTCCTGGGCGCCGAGGATCTGGAGTCACTGGTCCGCGACGTGGTGGTCGAGGCAGGTCTCGACGTCGATGATGCGGGCGTCGATCACGCCGTTCGGGCCGGTCGGGGTTCGGCCCGCGACGCCCTGTCGGCCCTGGACCGCGTGGTGGCCGGAGGTATCACCGACGACGACACCTCAGTCGATGAGCTGCTGCGGGCACTTTCCGAGCGGGATCCTGGGCGGGCCCTGGGGGCCTTGGCCACGGGAATCGCCAGGGGCCGCGAGCCGCGGGTGACCGGGGAAGCCCTCCTGGGAGCGCTGAGGGAGGCCTTCCTGGTGTCCATGGGGGTTCCACCATCGCAGCTGGCTGCTGCCGACCGGGAACGCGCCGAACGATTTGCCGAGGAGGCACCTCCGGCCGTGATCACCCACGCCCTAGAGGTACTGGGCACCGCCTTGGTGGACATGCGCCGATCTCCCGATCCGAGGGTTGACCTGGAAGTGGCCTTGGTCAGGCTGACCGGACCGGAGGTGTCCGGGCCGGGCGGTCCGGGCTCCCTGGACGAGCTGACCAGACGGGTGGAGGCGCTCGAGGTCGCCTTGGCGTCGGCATCGGACAGGTCGGCTGGGCGGGGTCCGGTCGCTCCACCGCCTCCACCGCCTCCACCGCCGTCCCGGCGTTCCGGCCCGGCAGCCGAGGGACGTGCGGGGTTGACTCCCGCCACCCCGTCACCTCCGTCACCCCCTGTGGCCACCGAGGCCGCGTCCACCGAGACGCCTGCGCCCCCGACAGAGTCCGACGCATTGCCGGCAGCAGCCGCTCCTCCCGCCGCAATACCCAGCCGGGACGAGCTGGTCATGGCCTGGGGTGACGACCTTATGGACCGGCTGAGCCGCAAGGCCCGGGCCCGCTTCTCGGCCGCCCGGTTCATCGACGTGCAGGACGGCACTGCCGTCATGGCCTTGCCCAACGAACCCCACCTCCGGCGCTGCGAGGACCTTCGCGGTGAGTTGGAGAACGTGCTGGCGGCGCGGTTCGGTGGAAGCCTGCCCGTGCGCCTGGTGGTGGACGACGGGTCCTCAGCTCCAACCCTGACCCCGACGACTAAACCGCGCCCCGTCGCTGTCGACGAATCGATGGTTGCCGACGAGTCGATTGACCTGGACGAGCTGGTCGACGCCGACGTGGCCGAGGGCTCGGCGGTGGACCGCCTAACCCAGGCCTTCCCCGGCGCCGCGCTGGTCGAACCGGACTGAGCGGACAGAGGGCGGTAGCGGTGTACGCCGAAGCGGTACAGCAGGTCATCGACGAATTGGGACGCCTCCCGGGGATCGGGCCGAAGTCGGCCCAGCGACTGGCCTTCCACCTCATGAAGTTGCCGACGGAGGACACAGCCCGGCTCACGGCAGCCATCGACGAGATGAAGGCCCGGGTTCGGTTCTGCGACCGGTGCTTCAACGTGTCGGAATCCGAGTTGTGCACGATGTGCGCCGACGATCGCCGGGACGCCACGTTGCTGTGTGTGGTCGAAGAACCCCGGGACATCGTGGCCGTGGAGCGCACCGGCGGCTTCCATGGCCGGTACCACGTGCTGGGAGGGGCTATCAGCCCGATCGAGGGGATCGGCCCTGACCAGCTCCGAGTCCGCGAGCTGATGGCCCGCCTGGAGCCCGAAGGTGTGGCCGAAGTCATCCTGGCCACTAACCCCAACATCGAGGGTGAAGCCACGGCCATGTACCTGGCTCGCCTACTGGAACCCTTGGGGGTGGAGGTCACCAGGATCGCTAGCGGTCTGCCCGTAGGCGGGGACCTGGAGTACGCAGACGAGTTGACGTTAGGTCGCGCGCTGGAAGGTCGGCGGCCGCTCGCCGGGGGGTGATGGCCTGTGGAAGAAGAACTTCGAAGGTGGAAACGCCCCCCGGTGGCTCCCGCCGGCCCGAGGGGTCGTTCCCGAGTTGGGTGGAGGGGTGGTTCCCAACTATTGCGACTATGTTACGACAGTGACGAGATTATTACAAGTCATGCCCAATCTGTTGTTTCAGTGTCACAAAAGGGCTGGTGGAAGGCCTCCGGTGGGTGGGGCCCCGAAATACGAGTTATCCACAGGTTGATCCACAGGGTCGGGTTCCCAGGGGGTCCCGAGGACCTCCGGACCGGCCCCGACCGCTCCCCGGGAGGCTCACCTTGCTGCTGACCCAGATCGACCATGTGGCCATCGCCGTCCACGACCTGGAGGCGGCCATCGCCTACTACCGGGCAGCGTTCGGTGCTGAGGTCCACCACCGCGAAGTGGTGGAACGCGACGGGGTGGACGAGGCCCTCCTGAAGGTGGGCGAGTCCTATATCCAACTCACCACGGGGACCCGGCCCGACTCGGCCATCACGACCTTCCTGGAGAAGCGGGGTGAAGGCATCCACCACGTCGGCTACAGGGTCGACGACTGCGCTGAGGCGCTGGCTGCCCTTGTGGCCGCTGGGGGGCGGGCCATCGACGAGGCCCCCCGTCCTGGCTCGCGGGGGACCACCGTTGCCTTCGTCCACCCGAAGGGCTCGTTCGGCACTCTGATCGAGCTGGTGCAGGAGTAACGGGACGGCGGAAGGCACCGTGGCCCCCTTCGACGTCCATCTGGTGGACGGCACCTACGAGCTCTTCCGGTACCACTTTGCCGTGCCGTCTCATGTCACCGCTGAGGGGGTGGAGGTGGCCGCCGCCCGGGGGGTGCTCGGCTCCATGCTCGGGCTGGTGGCCGACGGCGCCACCCACGTAGGGGTGGCCACCGACCGGGTCATCGAGTCTTTCCGGAACGACCTCTTCGCTGGCTATAAGACCGGCGAGAGCACTCCGTCGGAGCTGTTCGCCCAGTTCCCCCTGGTAGAGGCCGCCTTGGAGGCCGCCGGGTTCGTGGTCTTCGGGATGGTGGAGCACGAAGCTGACGACGCCCTAGGGGCGGCGGCTGTGCGGGCCGCCGCTGACCCCCGGGTAGGGAAGGTCCTGGTGTGCACCCCGGACAAGGACCTGGCCCAGGTGGTCGACGACGGGGCGGGCATTGTCCAGGTGGATCGGCGCCGGGAGACCGTCTACGACCGGGCCGCCGTGGTGGCCAAGTTCGGTGTCGAGCCGGCGTCTATTCCCGACTGGCTAGCCCTCGTCGGAGACACGGCCGACGGGATTCCCGGTCTGCCCGGTTGGGGGGCTAAGTCCTCGGCCGTCGTGCTGGCTCGGTACGGCCACCTGGAGGACATCCCCGACGATCCGGGCGACTGGGATGTGGCGGTACGGGGGGCCACCAAGTTGGGCGCTGTGCTGGCCGGGGCACGCGACGACGCCCTGCTTTACCGGCACCTAGCCACCCTGGATCTCACCGCACCGGTCATGGTCGACGTGGAGGACCTGCGGTGGACCGGGCCGGCCAAGCACCTGGAGGCGTTGTGCGCCCACCTGGACGCCCCGCGGGCCGCCGAACGGGCCCGCCTCCTGGCCGCCGATCGGGCCTGACTTAAACCAACGACCAACCAGCGGGGGTCAGCGGTCCAGCACCGCCAGGACGTCGGCCACCGTGGTCACCCGCGAGACGATGGATGGGTTGGCCGGCTTGACGAACCCATCGTTGACGGCCCGATCCAGGAACGCTTCCAGCCCCGACCAGAAGCCGTTGTGGTCGAGCAGTACGACCGGCTTGGGACCGTCGTGGAGCCCGAGTTGGGTCCAGGTCGCCGCCTCGAACACCTCGTCGAGGGTTCCGTAGCCCCCGGGTAGGGCGCAGAAGGCGTCGGCCCGGGCGTACATGGTTCGCTTGCGGGCGTGCATGTCTTCTACTTCGATCAGTTTGGTCAGTCCTCGGTGGGCGATCTCCCGTTCGATCAGACCTACCGGGATCACCCCCACCACCCTGCCGCCCTCGGCCAACACGGCGTCGGCGAGGGTCCCCATGATGCCGACCTCCGTGCCCCCGTATACGAGATCCACTCCGGCGTCGGCCAGGGCCGTCCCGAGCTGACGGGCCAGGGCGTGCACACCGTCGTCAGTTCCGGGCCGGGAGCCGCAGAACACGGCCAGGGCCGGAGGCCGGGTAGCGGTGGAGTCAGACATCGTCGGAACGTACCGTCTGGCGCCACCCTGTGTCCGGTGATTCCCGTTCGGTACCCTGTGCCCACCATGGCCGACCACCCGATGACCGAGCGCCTCGACGATTTGCAGAAGCGCAAGGAGGCGGCGCTACATGCCGGGCCCGAGCGGGCCGTCCAGCGCCAGCACGACAAAGGCAAGATGCTGGCCCGGGAGCGGATCGACTACTTCCTGGACCCCGGCTCGTTCCACGAGCTGGACATGCTGGCCCGCCACCGGGCCCACGAGAGCGGGATCGAGGAACGCCCCTACACCGACGGCGTCATCACCGGGTGGGGCACTGTGGATGGCCGGAAGGTTTTTCTGTTCGCCCAGGACTTCACCGTGTTCGGTGGTGCTTTGGGTGAGGTGTTTGCCGAGAAGATCCACAAGGTCATGGACCTGGCCCTGAGCGTGGGTGCGCCCATGATTGGCCTCAACGACGGTGCCGGGGCTCGTATCCAGGAGGGCGTGGTCAGCCTCGACGGTTACGGAGGGATCTTCTGGCGCAACGTGCAGTCGTCCGGCGTCATCCCCCAGGTCAGCGTGATCCTCGGACCGTGCGCGGGCGGGGCCGTTTATAGCCCAGCCATGACCGACTTCATTTTCATGGTCCGGGAGAAGTCGCACATGTTCATCACCGGACCCGACGTGGTTAGGACGGTTACCGGCGAGGAGGTCAGCCTCGAGGAGTTGGGCGGGGCGGGCAGCCATTCCACCAAGTCGGGCGTGGCCACCTTCGTCGGCGAGGATGAGCACGAGGTCCTCGACGAGGTAAAGGCGCTGCTGGCCCAGTTGCCGTCCAACAACCTTGAGCAGGCTCCGGTGGTTCCCACCGACGACCCCCCTGATCGGGCCTGCCCGGAACTTAACGACCTCATGCCAGACAGCGCGAACCTCCCGTACGACATGCGTACCGTCATCGAGACGGTGCTCGACGACGGCGGCTTCCTCGAGTACCACGCCGCGTGGGCCGGAAACATCGTCTGCGGATTCGGGCACCTGAACGGCCGCAGCGTCGGCGTGGTGGGCAACCAGCCCATGCACTTCGCCGGGGTGCTGGACATCGAAGCTTCTGAGAAGGCGGCCCGGTTCGTCCGCACCTGCGACGCCTTCAACGTGCCCCTGATCACCTTTGTTGACGTGCCAGGGTTCCTGCCCGGCGTTGGCCAGGAGTACGGCGGCATCATTCGCCACGGGGCCAAACTGCTCTACGCCTACTGTGAGGCCACGGTGCCCCGGATCCAGGTCATCACCCGCAAGGCCTACGGCGGGGCGTATGTGGTCATGGACTCCAAGTCGGTGGGCTCCGACCTGTCGTTGGCCTGGCCATCGGCCGAGTTGGCCGTGATGGGTCCCCAGGGGGCGGTGGAGATCGTGTACCGCCGCGAGCTTCAGGACGCCGACGACCCGGCGACTCGCCGGGCCGAGCTGGTTGACGAGTACATGGAGAAGTTCGCCAACCCGTACGTGGCTGCTGAACGGGGCTATGTGGACGACGTCATCGACCCGGCCGACACGCGGGCCAAACTGGTGGCCGGCCTCGAGATGCTGGTCTCCAAGCAGGACGAGACCCCCCGTCGCAAGCACGGGAACGTCCCGCTCTAGGGGCGGCGGAGGTTCCGATGGTCCGCATCGTCGCCGAGGGCGCCACCGAACAGGAGTTGGCTGCTATCGCCGCCGCCTACGAGGAACTGTGGCCGAATCCGTCCGAAGCCCGGAAGGTTCCGGAGCCGCCCACGGAATGGCGGTTCTCCGGGCGTTGGTGGCACGGCGGCGATCCCGGCCCCGACGCCCGCTGAGGCGAGCTGGGAATCGCCCTCAGGCCGGCCAGTCGGGACCGTCGGCTAGGACCAGGTCGGGCAGGCCATCCAGGTAGGCCTCCCGGTCGATCTCTACGGCACCCAGCCGGGCCAGGTGTGGGGTGCACCACTGCACGTCAACTAGCCGGTCGGAACCGTTGCCCATCAGGTCGACCAGGCCAGCCAGGGCCACCTTGGAGGCATCGGACCGCCGGTGGAACATGGATTCGCCGGCGAACAGCCCGCCGATGGCTACCCCGTAGAGCCCACCGGCCAAGCCATCACCGTCCCAGCACTCCACCGAGTGGGCCCACCCCAGCCGGTGAAGCGTGGCGTAGGCGTCGGTGATCCGCTCGTCGATCCACCCGTGGTCCCGTGCCGGATCGGCGCAGGCCACCATCACCTCGGCGAACGCGGTGTCGATCCGGACCTCGTAGCGGTTCTTCGACCGGCGCAACGACCGTGAAATCCGCAGGTCCGCAGGCCGTAGTACCCCCCGGGGGTCCGGAGACCACCAGGCCATCGGCCCCCCGGCCTCTACCGGCATCGGGAACAAGCCCCTCCGGTAGGCGGCCAGGAGGGTGCCCGGGTCGACATCGGCGCCGACACCCACCACACCGTGATCGTCGGCCGTATCGGCCGGAGGAAAGGCCCAGGTGCTGGCCGGCGGCTCAACCGGTCCCGACTCGTCCACGTTTCTCGGGTTCGGTCCGCTGGCCGGGGCTCAGCCAACCTCGATGGTGACCGTACGGACCATCACTTCCCGGCTGGGCCCGCCACCGTACGGCGAGGTTTCGTCCACCCGGTAGAGGCCCATCAGAGCCTCCAGGACGGCCTGCCCCGCCCGGTCGGCGTGTCCGAAGACGATGTAGGTGCCCTGGGCGTCAAGGAGGCCCACCTCGGGGCCGGTGGCGAAGAAGAACTGGGCACCCGAACTGTTGGGGCCTGCCGAACGGGCCATCACCAGGTCGCCCGGCTGGTAGGTGAAGGGGCCTATCAGCCCACCGTTGGAGGTGGGAAGAAACTGGCCGCCCTCGTCGGGGATGGTGTAGCCCGGTCCCGGGTCAGACCAGTCGTTGGTCTTCGGGGCTCCACCCTGGATGATTGCGATGGACGGGTCGAACCGGAACAGGAGGGTGTCGTCGTAGTAGCCGTATCGGGTGAGCACGACGAAGTTGTTCACCGTCTCCGGCGTCCGCTCGCGGTCCAGGACTACCCGGATCTCGCCTTCCGTCGTGTCGAACACAGCCGTGTAGGTGGTCCCGCCGTCAAGGCACCAGGTCGGGCGACTGGAGAAGGACAGGCGCGGTCCGTCAGATTTGTCGACGGCCGGGCAGTCCTTGGGCGCCGGAACGGTCACAGGTGCTGGCGTGTTGTCGCCGCCCCGGCCGCCGACCACCACGACAAAGATCAGGCTTCCCACCATCATCAGGGCCGTCAGCGCCGACACCAGGCGGACGGCCGGCGAGAATCGGGCCGCGGGAGGCGGGGGAGCTGGTCGGCGGGACTTCTTGGCCATGGGGCGGCACCCTAGCGACGACCGGTGGGCATGGACCGTGCCGCGTCGGGCAGCTGGGGTCGCCAGTTGAGATGGCGGCGTGGTTGGCAGGGGGTGCTGAAACCGGAGGTTGGGCACCGAAACCTGCGACAGAGCCCCTGACCGGCGCCGGTAGCGTGGTCCCCCGTGGCCCTCCTCGTAAAGAAGTTCGGTGGTACCTCGGTCTCGGATGCTGGGCGTATGCGCGAGGTGGCTGACCACGTGGCCCGCGCTGTGCGGAGCGGCGACCAGGTGGTGCTCGTGGTCTCGGCCATGGGCAAGGAGACCGACGACCTGCTGCGCCTGGCCGGTGAGGTGTCGGCCATCCACCCGGGCCGCGAGATGGACATGCTCGTCACTGCCGGTGAGCGCAAGGCCATGGCCCTGGTGTGCATGGCCCTCCACGACAGTGGGATCGACTCCGAGTCGTTCACCGGTAGCCAGGCAGGGTTCCTGACCGATACCAGCCATCAGAACGCCCGGATCGTGGAGGTCCGTCCCGACCGCGTCCGGGCCTCGCTGGGCGCCGGACGGGTTCCGGTGATCGGCGGGTCACAGGGCGTGTCGACCGACAACGACGTGACCTTCCTGGGACGGGGGGGCTCAGACACCACGGCGGTGGCTCTGGCCCATGCTCTGGGAGCCGACGCCTGTGAGCTCTACACCGATGTAACCGGGGTCTTCACCACTGACCCCCGGGTGGTTCCGACCGCCCGCCGGATGGCGACTGTCTCTTTCGAGGAACTGCTCGAGATGACGGCCACCGGGTGCCCGAAGCCGGCTATGCGGTCGGTGGAATACGCCCGTACCCACGGGGTACGGCTGCACGTCCGTTCTGCCTTCACTTGGCAGGAAGGGACGTGGGTCGATGAGGAGGAAACCGATATGGAACAGGCCATCGTCTCGGCGGTCACCCACGACACGACCGAGGCCAAGATGACGATCGCCGGCGTGCCCGACCAGCCGGGTGTGGCGGCCACTGTGTTTCGCGCCATGGCTGACCTGGACGTCAACGTGGACATGATCGTGCAGAACGTGTCCGACCACGGGGTAACCGACATCTCGTTCACCGTGCCCCACAATGACCTAGCCCGGTCTGTGGAGTTGAGTGAGCGGCTGGCGGCCGAGATCGGCGCCACCGGGGTGTCGTCCGACGACTCGATCGCCCGAGTAAGCGTGATCGGTGCCGGCATGCGCACCAATCCGGGCGTGGCGGCCACCATGTTCGAAACGCTCTCGGCATGCGGTGTGAACATCCAGATGATCTCCACATCGGCCATCCGGGTGAGCTGCATGGTTGACGGGGGCCAGGTGGAGGAAGCGGTTCGTGCTCTCCACGACGTCTTCGGGCTGGCCGAGGCCTGAACCGCCCGTGCCGCCCTCCCGCCCGGCTTCGGCCGGCCTAGTGGTCCTGTTTGTCCTGCTTGCCGCCTCCTCGCTGGTGGCCTGTGGTTCCAGCGAGGAGTCTGCGGCGCCGCCCACCACCATCTTGGCGGTGGCGACTACGACGGTGAGCCCCGCCGACGCCCGCTCGGACTTCGTTTCCGAGGTTGCCGGCTCGGCACCCATCCTCGAGGGTCTCACTGACCAGGACCTGGGCTGCGTGGCCGACAGGCTCCTCGAAGACCTGGATCCCGCGGAGGTCGTAACCCTGACCCGCAACGGACCGCGTCCCGACCAGGCGACCCTGGCCGTCGATGCCCTGCGGTCCTGTGGTCTGATCCTCGACGTGGTGGCCCTGGGATTGCAGCAGGCCATCGACGCCGATCCGGACGCGCCGCCCGTCGAAGCGACCTGCATCCTTGAAGGCATCGCCGACGAGGACCTCGTGCCCTACCTCGAGGCTCGCTTTGAACACGGCTTCGTGGAACTGGACGACGACGAAGCGGACATCCTGCTGGAGGACACACCGATCATGGCCAACACCATGCGGTGCAGCACGCTGGCCCTCTTCGGCCAGGTCGATGTCGAGGCCCCGCCGGTGTGCACTGGCCTGGCCTACCGGATGGGCGACATGATGGCTGAGCTCCTGGCGATGGGTGAGACGCCGACCGATGGCCCGGACCTCTCGATCCTCACCGGGGTATTCGCGGCCACCGACGCCATCTTCGCCTGGCTGGCCGACGAGGTCCCGGCCGAGCTACGTGACGACGCCGTTCTGGTGCGAGACACCACGTCGCGGATTGGTGCCCTCATGGCTGAGGGCTTTGCGAAGGTGGCGGCGGCGGATCCCGGCGACGAGGAGGCGGCGATGACCGCATTCTTGAGCGTCATGGCCCGGGTCTCGGCCGAAATGGAGTCGTCGGCATCCGCGGTGGAGGCGTCAACAGAGCGCCTGCGCGACTACCTGGTGGCTACCTGCGGGGAGTCCGTCCTGACCCTCTTCGAGCTGCTGTCCGGGGTGGGGGCCACCACCTAATGAGGGCGTCCCGACGGGGCGCCGTCCTGGCCCCGGTAGCCCTGACGGCCGTCCTGGCCCTGTTGTCCGGGTGCGGACGGGCCGATACGGACGGCCCTGAGGCGGCCACGGTGCCCACCACCACCCCGGTCCCGGCGACGACCGGTTCACCCCCGGCGACGACCAGCCCGGCCACGACGACAACCTCGTCCCCGACAACGTCCACAGTAGGCACCACTTCATGGGTCCCCGACCCGACGTCGACTACGACGGAGGCTCCGGCCCCGACCACCAGCCTGGCTGGCGGCCCTATCCCACAGGCCGGAGAGGGGTTCTGCGCCGAGCTGGCCGGGACCTCGGCCGAGCTGGTACTTGAGGTGGAGTCGGTGATGGCCGACGGCGAGCTGAACGCCCGTCGCTACCGGGCCCTCCTGTTGGCCACCCGGAACCTGCTGGCCTGGACGAGTAACCGGGTACCAGAAGCCATGGCGTTGGACTTGGCCCTACTCACCCGGGTGTACGCCGAGCTGGGCATCGAGTTGGACCGCCTAGACCCCGACGCGGTGACCATGCCGCGCCTCCAGGCCCTCGTCTTTTCCTACGTCTTCGAGTCGCCCGGGGTGGAAGGTCCGGCCCTGGACCTGGCGGCCCGGCGTCTTTCCGCCTTCGTCGAACGGTCCTGCGGGCCTGGCTACCCGCTAATGGAGTCGCTTTCCGACCTCTTCGCAGGGGTGCGGGCGGACTGAGCCCCGGCGGCTGAGATGGTGTGCCCGGCCGGAAACAACGGCTGGCCGGTGGCGGTGCGTCGGTAGCCTTTACCCCATGAATATTGCGGTCGTCGGCGCCACCGGCCAGGTCGGAGGGGTCATGCGGAGCCTCCTGCTGGAGCGAGACTTCCCGGTTGGAGATATCCGGTTCCTCGCCTCGGCACGCTCCGCGGGTACGACCCTGCAGTGGGGTGATCGAGAGGTGGAGGTAGAGGACACGTCCACCGCGGACTGGTCGGGCATCGACGTCGCTCTGGTGAGCGCCGGGAAGACGGCCTCGCTGGAGCACTCCCCGAAGATGGTGGCCGCTGGGGCCACGGTGATCGACAACTCCTCGGGCTGGCGTATGGACCCCGATGTCCCACTGGTCGTACCCGAGGTCAACGCGCAGGCCCTAAACGACATCCCGAAGGGCATCGTGGCCAACCCAAACTGCACCACGATGGCCGCCATGCCGGTACTGGCCCCCCTCCACGCCGAGGCGGGCCTTCGGTCACTGACCGTGGCCACCTACCAGGCCGTATCGGGAGCCGGCCTCGCCGGGGTCGAGGAACTGGCCTCCCAGGTGGCTGCCGTGCTCGACGGGGCCCCGGGCCTGACCCACGACGGTCGGGCGGTCGAGTTCCCGGAACCGTCTTCGTTCGCCCGCAACATCGCCTTCAACGTGCTGGCCCATGCCGGGTCCTTCGTAGACGACGGTCGGGGGGAGACCGACGAGGAGCAGAAGCTCCGCAACGAGAGCCGCAAAATCCTCGGCATTCCCGACCTGGCGGTCTCCGGAACCTGTGTTCGAGTCCCAGTGTTCACCGGCCACTCGCTGTCCATCCACGCCGAGTTCGACAACCCAATCAGCCCCGATCGGGCCACCGAGTTACTGGCCGCCGCCCCCGGCGTGGCGCTGGCCGACGTCCCGACTCCACTCGACGCGGCCGGCGTGGACCCGACCATCGTGGGACGGATCCGATCCGACGAGACACGACCCAACGGCCTAGCCCTGTTCCTGTCCGGGGACAACCTGCGCAAGGGCGCGGCACTCAACACCATCCAGATCGCCGAAGAACTGCTGCGTCGACGGGCCTGAGGCCCGCCAGGCCACCCGGTCCCTACGGCGGGTCGGTGACGTACCGGGCCATTGCCTCGTCCAGCGACAGCCCCAGTTGGTTAGCCAAGCTGGCCAGCCAGGCCAGCACGTCGCCTAACTCGTGCAGCTGCTCGTCGGCTGTTCCCTTTCGGGCGGCCTGGGCTAACTCCCCGAGTTCCTCGCACAGCCAGGCCACGGTGGCCGGGACCCCGCGGTCACGGTCGACGGGACCGTAGAGCTCCTCCATGAGGGCCTGAACCTCAGCAAGTTCCACGTCGCGGACCGTATCGGCTGGGGAGACGGCGGTCGCCGATCAACCCCTGAGGATCCACGCGTCGCGCGTGTGTTCGGTCCACACTCGATGCGTGCTCACCGACCACGAAGCCACCCATGTCCTGAGAGCCCTGGACGCCCTGGACCAGTTGGAGGAAGCAGCGGTGAAGTTGGTCCGGGCTGAGTTGGCCTGCGGCCCAGCGCTAGACGGCCTGATTGCCGATCCGCTGACCGAGGGCACCCGGCTGGACCAGCTGAGCTTGGTCGACACACTGGCTGTCGACCTACTGGCCGCCCTGGGCCGGCACGACACGGTACGGCGCCTAGTCGACGAGGCTCCGGCGGGGTGTGCCCGCGACGCTCTGGTCGACCACCTGGCGGGACGGGGTAGCGCCTGACCGGTGGGTCGTCGGCCCCTGTCGGTAGCCCGACGAGGAGCCCTTCAGTTCTCCGGGGGTGGAGCCGGTCGGGCTAGGTCCTCAACGGCCTCGCTTCCGGGGAGCCGTAGCAGCCCTCCGGGGGGGAGCAGGATCTTGCGGTCCCGGGAGCCCCCGCCGACCACCACCCGATCGCGGGCCAGGACTGCTCCATCCACCCAGATGGGTACGGAGGTGGGCAGGCCAAACGGGGTCACCCCACCGATCTGCATGCCCGTCAACTCGGCTGTCTCCTCGGCGCTAGCGAACGAAGCCTTGCGGGATCCCAGGCGCTGGCGGACCATGCCGTTCACGTCGAGGCGGTAGGTGGCCAGCACCAGGCATAGGGCGAACGGCTGCCTCTCATCGGGCCGGGCCTTGCCGGCCACCAGGATGGCGTTAGCCGAGTCCTCCAGGGCAATCTCGTAGGCCTCGCAGAAGGCCGCCGTGTCAGCCAGGGCGGGATCGCAGGCCATGACCTCGTGGTCCACCCCTAGGGAGGCCAGTTGTTCCAGGACCGGGTCGCCGGTCGGTTCGGACGGCCGGTTCATGACTGCCGCGGAGGAACCAGGCCCGTTTCGCGAGCCGGCCCGGTCAGGCCGTAAAAGACGGCCACCACCACGATGGCTCCTCCGATGAAGGTGGGCGTCGGGGGAACCTCGTCGAACCACAACCAGACCCACAGCGAGGCGGCCACTGTCTCGACGGGGGTGAACAGGCTGACCTCGGCGGCCGGAGCGTGCCGGGTGGCCGTGGACATACACAGGCGGGCCACCGGTCCAAAAAAGCCACCCATGAGCATCGTGGCCAGAAAAGCCCGCTGATCCAACAGCGAGACGTCGGCCGGGACCGCGGTGACCAGTGCGATGAATGTGGCGGTGACGGCCACCACGAGGGTTCGAGGCAACTCGGGGTGGCGGCGCCAGATCACGAGGTTGATCGAGAAGCCCCCGATGGCCACGAGGGCCAGCAGATCGCCACCCACCCCGCCCCCGCTCATCGATCCGCCCACGATGACAGCGATGCCGGCCGCCGTCGCCCCGATAGCCCGCCAGGTCCGTCTCGAGGTGCGCTCGCGGAGAGCGAACCGAGCCAGGACGGCGGCGAAGATGGGGCAGGCGGCGATGATGGCCACCACGTTGGAAGCCGCGGTGAGGGTTACGGCGGTCAGAAAAGACGTAGTCGAGACGGCACCCAGCAGGCCGGTCAGGGCCAACGTGCCCCGCCACCGGGCCACGGTGGCCACCGTGCCCCGACCGAGGGAGCGAAAGGCGAGCGACCATGCCACCGGCGTAGAGAAGAGGCCGACCATGAAGGCGATGGTCCAGCCGTTCACCTCGGAATCGCGCTCAGCTACCCGGACCAGTAGCGCATCGCTGGATACCAGGAACATCCCGGTGAAGGCCAACAGCAGGCCGAAGGACCGCCCGGACCGCGGAATCCGGTCGACGAGCGCGAGGTTCATTGCCGGACACTAGCTACGGGGGCTGGCAGGATGGCCTGCCGAGGTTCCGACGACCGGAGGGTCACGTGCCCCGACCGAACATCTTGTTGGTCACCCTGGACCAGTGGCGAGGCGACTGCCTAGGAGCGGCCGGCCATCAGGTGGTTCGTACACCCCATCTGGACCGGTTGGCCGCCGAGGGGATTCGGTTTACTTCCCACTACGCGCAGGCGGCGCCGTGCGGTCCTAGCCGGGCCAGCCTGCTGACCGGCACCTACCAACATGTGCACCGGTCGGTTCAGAACGGCACTCCGCTGGACGCCCGCTTTACCAATGTGGCCCTCGAGGCCCGAGTTGCCGGATACGACCCGGTGCTGTTCGGCCACACCGATACCACGGTGGACCCGCGCACTGTTCCTGACGACGATCCCCGTCTCGAGGACTACGAGGGCTCGCTGCCCGGGTTTCGCATAGCCCTGGAACTCCCCGAGCATCGGGAGGCTTGGTACCGGTGGTTGGAGGATCGGGGCCATGACATCTCGGACCGCGGGCGGTTCCTGCGACCCCGGGCCGACGTGTCCATCCCCGACGGACGGGGAGCCAGTTGGCCTCCTCCCCCGTTCGCTACAGACGAGACGGAAACGGCGTTCGTGGTGGGTGAGGTGCTCGACGAGTTGGAGCGGTTGTCGGCCGACGGCGAACCCTGGTTTGTCCACGCCTCGATCTACCGTCCCCACCCCCCGTTCGTGGTACCCGAGCCATACAACGACCTGGTGGACCCGGCCGAAGTCCCGGAACCGATCGTCGACGAACCGGGTGACAACCACCCGTTCCTGGCGGCCGCACGAGCCTGGGTCGCGCCGCCCACGGATCCGTTGGACCTCCTCCAGGTGCGCGCCACCTACTACGGGATGATGGCCGAGGTTGACACCCAGATGGGGCGTCTACTCACGGGTCTTGACCACCTAGGGGTGGCCGACCAGACGGTGGTGGTGGTCACGTCAGACCACGGCGAGATGCTGGGAGATCACGGCCTCATGTCCAAGCTGGGGTTCTTTGACCAGTCGTTCCACATCCCGCTGATCATCCGGTATCCGGCTCTTGACGGGCCGGCAGGCGGGGTGGTGGACCGGTTTACGGAGAACGTGGACCTAATGCCCACCCTGCTGGATCTGGCCGGTGCCGAGGTTCCGAGGCAGTGCCAGGGGCGGTCGCTACGTCCCTTTCTGGCCGGCGAGGAACCCGACCAGTGGCGGTCGGCCGTCCACTGGGAGTACGACTTTCGCCTCTTTGCCGGGGTGGCGGACCTGCCCGGGAACCAGTGCAACCTGGCCGTGCACCGCGACCGGACGGGTAAGTACGTCCACTTCGCCGGCTGGCCGGCGCTGTTCTACGACCTCGTCGACGACCCAGGCGAGCGTCGACCGTTGGCGGCTCACCCCTCGATGGCTGACCATGCGGCGGCCCTCCTGGGTTGGAGAATGGCCACCGACGAACAGGAGTTGTCCGACCACCTCGCCCTGCCGGGTGGGATGGTCGTCTTGGACGCCTGACAGCTGCCTCGGGAGGGGGGCGACACCGGAGCCCCGATGTGTCTCTCAGCTAGACCTCTCGCCTGCCGTTGAGAAGGAAATGACGGCGGTACATCACCGCCACGAGGGCCACTGCTAGCGGCGCAACTGTGAATGCGAGGCTGGCGCTCCGGTAGTCGCCGAACACGTCACTACCGAGCGAGAAGGCGAGTGCTCCCATTGAGGAGCCCAGAACACTCAGAAAGCCCAGGAAGCCAGTAATTGACCCAAGGTGTCCGACTCCGAAAAGTGCGGGGAGCAGAGCAGCATTCATGGAGGCCATAGCCCCCATGCTCAGTCCGAGCATC
>Ga0208750_1000172_pt1 | contig 18876 bp, 20 predicted proteins | sample Knorr_S15_td_O2m_FD_185602 | JGI IMG/M metagenome (GOLD analysis project Ga0208750, IMG submission 185602) | Marine microbial communities from Southern Atlantic Ocean transect - Knorr_S15_td_O2min_ad_340m_LV (SPAdes) (version 2) | ecosystem: Environmental > Aquatic > Marine > Oceanic | place...
AATAAATTTTCATTTAATACTTTTAGCAATTTTCCATAGGGGGCATCATATCTTTGTCTCTTTTCTTCTTTAACCACTTCATTCTGCGTATCAACACCTTCTTGATCAATTACTGGATGTAGCATTCTTTCAGATTCCAACCATAATCCTAGTTCAAGTTTATTAGAGGGAAAACTTTCATAATAATATGTTCTATCTTGAGATGTATTTGCATTAAAAGTACCTCCATTGGCAGGGATAATCTTCATGAATTCCCCTCTTCCTATATTTTCCGATCCCTCAAATAATAAATGTTCGAAGAAGTGAGCAAAACCTGTTCTTTCTCTGTCGCCATCTTTCCCACCTACATCATACATTATAGAGGTTGTTACAACAGGAGCTGAGTTGTCTTGATGTAAGATAACATGCAGTCCATTTTCAAGATCAAATTCAGTGAAATCTACTTGTTGAGCATATAAATAGCTACTCATAAGTAGAAAAGTTGAAAATAGTAATAGAATTTTTTTCATTTTTTTAATTTTAAATTGATATATACTACAGTATATAGTTTTAATTTAGGAATGCAAATCTACAAAAATTATTATTTATCAGATTTTTTTTGAACGTTTTTATAATAGAAAAAACATTTGTAGGTTAATATATAAACTTTATATTTGCAGACGTTTTCGAACGATATAATCATAATAAAATGTATGCAATTGTTGAAATAGCGGGAAAACAATTTAAGGTTGAAAAAGATCAAAAGTTATACGTTCATCGTTTAAAAGAGGATGAGGGTAAAAAAGTAACTTTTGACAAGGTCCTTATGATTGATAATAAGGATAAGGTTTCATTTGGATCACCCATGATTAATGGAGCTCAGGTTGGTGCAAAGATTTTAAAACATCTAAAATCTGATAAAGTAATCGTATTTAAGAAGAAAAGAAGGAAAGGTTACAGAGTAAAAAATGGACATCGTCAACTATTGACCCAGATTCAAATAAATGACATATCATTATCGGAAGCAAAAAAACAAAAGAAATCTGTTAAAGCGGTTGAAAAAGCAAAAGATAAAAAGTCAAACAAGAAAGAAGATATGACTAAGTTATCTGTTGCTGCTTTAAAAGATTTAGCTAAATCAAAAGGTATTTCAGGAATTTCTAAAATGAAGAAAGCGGATTTGATTAAGGCGCTGGGTTAAAAAGCATAAAAAATGGCACATAAAAAAGGAGTAGGTAGTTCTAAAAACGGTAGAGAATCAGAATCGAAACGGTTAGGTGTTAAGATTTTTGGTGGTCAGGCAGCAAGGGCTGGCAATATAATTGTCAGACAAAGAGGAACTGTACATAATCCTGGTGAAAATGTTTACTTAGGCAAAGATCATACTCTTCATGCAAGAGTGGATGGTGTTGTTAAGTTTACAAAAAAGAAGGATAACAAGTCTTTTGTTTCTATTGTATCTTCTAAAGCATAATCTTTAATTTTCAGAGTTGTACTTTTATAGCATATAATTTGTTATAATGCCAATTATTCGAATAATAAAACCGAATGATAATACCATAGTTGGTATTTGGAAGATTACAGAAACTCTCGATAATTTATCTAAATCGGTTAGCCTTTCTTCTACATCTAGAAAATTATTGAAAAACAGAAAGAGCAGTATTCATAAATTACAATTTCTTAGTGTTAGAGCTATTTTACTTGAACTGGGATATACTGATGATAATTTATCTTACCAAGATAATGTCCCGACATTAGATGATAGTAAAAAAATATCTATAAGTCATTCAAATTTATTCTCTTGTGTAATAATTAGTGATTTAAAAGTGGGAATTGATGTTCAGGAGATTAATCATAAAATTAACACAATTACCAAAAAATTTATTGGATATGAAACTTCATACTTAACACATGACGATTTTAAAAGGAAATCAATAATTTGGAATATTAAGGAATCAATTTATAAGATTGCCAATATTATAGGGCTAGATTATAAAACCCATTTATTAGTAGTCCCATTTAATTTATCTGATAATTTTACATACTCATGGCTTATATATAAAAACCTAAAGGAACGCTATGCATCTTATTTTTTTACAATAGAAAATTATAGTTTTGCATATTTAATACATGCAGATGATGAATGAAATTTATAATTTTTTTTTAGAGGCATATTCAAATTCTCCTACTTACATAATTGTACTTGAATTTCTTGCATTTATTTTTGGAATAATTAGTGTTATATATGCTAAAAAGGAAAACATATTGGTATATCCAACAGGAATTATTTGTACTGTTATTACAATATATCTTCTATATAGGGCTCAATATTTTGGAGATATGATGATGAATGTATACTATTCTGTAATGAGCATATATGGATGGTGGAATTGGTCTAGAGTTAAGGATAATCACTACATAATTTTAATCTCTAAAACAAATAAAAAGGAATATTTGATAGCATCTTTTTTCTTTTTACTAACAATTGTAATTACATTTTCTGTTTATAAAATGAACTTAGATTCTCTTGAAATACCAAATTATATTGACATTTTTACTTCTGGTATTTTCTTTACAGCTATGTGGTTAATGGCAAACAAGAAAATTGAAAGTTGGATATTTTGGATTATTGGCGATATAATAACAATACCTTTATATAGTTATAGAGGTTTAGGTATACTATCTTTACAATATTTAATTTTTCTGATATTAGCAATACAAGGATATTACGAATGGAAAAAAACCTTAAACAAACAAAATCAAACTGCATAAAGGTTGTTTTATTTGGTCCAGAGTCTACTGGAAAGACAACTTTGGCTCAAAAACTAGCTAGACATTACAATTCAGTCTGGGTTAGAGAGTATGCAAGAGAATATTTGCAGAAGAAATGGAATAATCAAAGAAAAACTTGTGAACCAAACGATTTGATTGAAATTGCTAAAGGTCAAATTAGGACAGAAAATGAACTATCTCAAAAAACTAATACAGTCTTAATCTGTGATACAGATTTATTGGAAACTAAGGTGTATTCAGAATCATATTATTCTGGGACATGTGATCCAACTATAGAAAAATATGCTATAGAAAACACCTATGATTTATATTTTCTAACATATATTGATGTCCCATGGGTTAAGGATGATCTTAGAGATAAACCAAATGAGAGACTTGAATCTTTCAATACTTTTGAAAGAGCATTAATTAAATATAATCGGCCATATGTTATTTTGAAAGGCAGCAAACAAGAAAAATTAGATTTAGCAATTAATCATATTGACAATCTTTTAAAAAATTAATATATTTGCCCCGTGAAAAAATTTTATAGCATTTTTCTTTTATGTGCATTAACTATACCAAACTTAGTCAGTATAGAGCATATTTTTTCAGAAAAACACATAATTTGTGATGATATAGACACACATGTTCATCAATTAGAAATGGACTGTTCTATTTGTTACTTTTTCAATACAACTTATGATTATAGTTTTGAAAATTTTGATAAAAACTATGAGCAATTATCTAAAATATATAAACTAAATCTAGTTTATACTAAACTTTATACTTCTAATTTTTTATTTTATTTTGATTCTAGAGGCCCTCCTTCAAATTGTTAAAATCAATTTCAACATTAACAATTAATCAAACAAAAAATAAAAATCATGAAAAAAATCATTTCATATGCCTTTATGGCATTATGCTTATTATATACAAATAAAAATATTTCTCAAGTCACAGAAAAGGATTCTTTAACAATTGTAGATGTTCATTTAGAAGAGGTTATAGTTGCAGCCTTTAGAGCATCAGATGATACACCTGTCACCTATTCAGAAATAACTAGAGAAGAATTACGACCATTCAATATTGGGCAGGATATCCCTACATTGCTAAAATACACACCGGGCGTTATTACTCATAGTGATTCTGGAAATGGCATTGGATATTCAGCTATGCATATTAGGGGTTCTGATGAAACTAGGATAAATGTCACAATTAATGGAATTCCATTAAATGATGCAGAATCTCTAAATTCTTATTGGGTTGATCTTCCAGATTTGTCTTCTTCAGTTAACAACATTCAGATTCAAAGAGGTGTTGGAACTTCAACGAATGGAGCTGGTGCTTTTGGAGGAAGTATAAATATTCTAACAGATGTTCATTCCAATGAACCTATAGGTGAATATTCAAATTCATTTGGGAGCTATGGAACTCTAAAAAATACATTTAATTTTTCAACAGGGCTTTTAAATGATAAAATAGAGTTTAGCGGTAGGCTATCAAAAATTGAATCAGATGGATATATTGATAGAGCTAGTTCTAATTTAAGATCTTATTTTCTTCAAGCTATATATGAGACTGATGAAACTGTATTAAAGTTTTTAAATATGGCTGGACATGAAATTACCTATCAATCTTGGTATGGTATTGACGGAGCTACTTTAGAAAATGACAGAACATATAACCCTGCTGGCTTATATACTGATGATGAAGGTAATATACACTTTTATGATAATCAGGAGGATAATTATAAGCAAGATCACTATCAATTTCATTGGAATCAAAGACTAAATAATAATTGGGTCTCTAATTTTAGTTTACACTATACTTATGGAAGAGGGTATTATGAAGAATATGTCGAAGATCAACACATGGAAGATTATGGTTTAGATCATAACGATGAAGAGGAAGAAGAGGAAGAATTAACCGATCTTATTAGAAGAAAATGGTTGGATAATGATTTTTATGGTACAGTTTTCAATTTTATTAAGACTACCAACAAGTATGAATTAGTATTGGGAGGATCCTGGAATAATTATTATGGAAAACACTTTGGTGAAGTAATATGGGCTAGACATGCTGGTGAATCTGAGATCAGACATAAGTATTATGACCTTTATGGAGATAAAACAGAACTAAATCTATATTCAAAATTAGATTACCATTTAAACGAAAAAATTTCATTATTTGCGGATCTTCAATTAAGAAGTATTAATTATGATGCTAGTCTTCTAGGTGAATTTGCGACTCATGATGGACATGTGCATGGGAACCCAGGAGATATTCCATTAGAAGCAATAGATAAAAAATACAAATTTTTTAATCCTAAACTTGGTATTTATTATAAAATGGATAGCAGAAATGAGTTTTATTTTTCTTTTGCCAGAGCTAATCGTGAGCCTACAAGAACCGATTTTTCAAATGGGAATCCCAATCATGAGGAATTAGATGATTTTGAATTGGGCTATAAAAGCAAAACCAATAATTCTCAGTCTAAGGCTAATTTATATTTCATGAATTACACCAATCAATTAGTTTTAACTGGACAGATTGATGATGTAGGTAATAGAATTAAAACTAACAGTGGTAAAAGCTACAGATTAGGTGTAGAAATTGAAGATACTAGAAGTTTAGGCAATAAACTTTCATTATATACTAATATTACGGGAAGCATAAATAAAAACAAGGATTTTTATTATGTATATGATGGAGAATTACAAAATTTTGGAGATACTGATCTTTCATTTTCTCCAAATTTAATTGGTGTAATTTCTTTTAATTATGAACTTATAGAGAATCTAGACCTGAGTTTAAATACAAAATATATTTCAGATCAATACATGTCAAACATAAACTCTAATACATCAAAATTAGATTCATTTACTATTGTAGATTTAAATGTATTCTATCAATTTTCAATACCTGAGTTAATTGATAATGTTTCTGTGAGCTTATTAGTTAATAATTTATTCAACAAGTTATATGTTAATCATGGCTATCATTACACCTATGATGATACATGGTCAGATCCTAATCAAATAGTATCAATTGAAGGAGTTGGGTATTACCCTCAAGCTACACGAAATTATTTGTTAGGAATTACTTTTAGGTTTTAGAAACTAGTAATAATTAAATTACTTCCAACCTGATCTACTCTATATATTTTTAAAGTACAATTTAATTGAGTTTTTAATGATTGCCCAGTTATTAAGCTATATTTATTTTCATCAGGGCAATTGCATGAGGCTTCTAGTCCTTCAATAGATAAAATTGAGCATTGGCTAAAAGTATGATTTGGATCAGCAGCATCCCAAGCTAAAAATCCTGTACCTGAGTTTGTTACTATTACACCTCCATTTCCAATATTTGGAACATATACTGAATTACTAATGAAATTTAAATCATTGTATTGCGGTAGATTCATATTTAACTCATGCGCAACTTTTACATCAAACAGAAAATTGCAGTTTGGGTCAGAATCAGAATCAGAGCATGTTAAAAATGTACATATAATGACAAACAAAAATAGCAGTTGCTTCATTTTGCGAAATTACAATAAAAATATATTGAAATAAATATTTTGTATATTTGATATAATCTCGTGTGAACGAGATTTTTTTAATATAAGTAGGTAATAGTATTAAAATATAGATCATGAGTAACATCTCATATTATACTGAAGAAGGGCTAAAAAAATTAAGACAAGAGCTCAATACATTAAAGGATATTGAAAGGCCTAAAATTTCTAATGCAATTGCTGAGGCAAGAGATAAGGGAGATTTAAGTGAAAATGCTGAATATGATGCTGCTAAGGAGGCTCAAGGGATGTTGGAAATGAAAATATCAAAATTAGAAGAAACTTTAGCTGGCGCTAGATTAATTGATGAATCTCAGCTAGATACTTCTAAAGTTTTAGTTTTATCAAAAGTTAAAATCAAAAATATGTCTAATAATATGGAAATGGATTACATGATTGTAGCAGATGGTGAGGCAGATTTAGCTTCTGGAAAGATATCTGTAAATTCACCAATAGGAAAAGGTTTATTAGGTAAGTCAGTTGGTGATATAGCTGAAATAGATGTGCCAAGTGGAACATTAAAATTTAAAATTCTAAAAATTTCAAGATAAATGTCTTCAATATTTTCAAAAATTATTTCTGGTGATATTCCCTCATTTAAGGTTGCTGAAAATGAAAAGTTCCTAGCCTTCCTAGATATAAATCCCAATACAAGAGGACATACTCTTTGTATTCCAAAAAAAGAAGTTGATGATTTCCTAGATCTTGATCCTTCACTATTTAAAGAATTAATAGGGTTTTCTAGAGATGTGGCGCTAGCTATAAAGAAAACTATTCCTTGCGAAAAGGTAGCTTTATCTATTGTAGGATTAGAGGTCCCTCATGTTCATGTTCATTTAATTCCAATTACAGCAATTAAAGATGTAACATTTATAAATAAGGTAAAATTGGATAAGGATGAGTTTATATCCACTTCAGAAAAAATTGCTTTAGCTTACAGTTCTCTTTAATTGAATTTTTATTGTTGTTCCTTTACCAATTGTTGAAGAAACTACCACTATTGATCCTTTATGATAATCTTCAATTATTCTTTTAGATAACGAAAGACCTAAACCCCATCCTCTTGTTTTCGATGTGTATCCGGGATCAAATATTTTTTTATGTAGTCTTTTTTCAATTCCACTTCCTGTGTCAATTATAAGAACATCTACTAATAAATTTGTCTCATTTATTTCTATAGTAATATCACCTGATCCCTTCATCGAGTCAATACTATTTTTTAATAAATTTTCAATTGTCCAACTGTAAAGCTGTGAATTTAACAGGGTAATGATTTTCTCTTTCGGTTTTACTAACTTAAAATTTACTGAATTTGAAGATCTAGTTTTCATATACTCAATTGTAGATTCTGTTTCAGATATAATATCTTTCTTTTCTAGAGAGGGAACAGAACCAATTTTACTGAATCTGTCAACAATAGTATTAAGTCTTTTAATATCTTTTTGAATTTCATCTATATAGTTATCATCAACATTTTTATTTTTTAGAATTTCAATCCATCCCATAATTGAAGATAATGGTGTAGCAATTTGATGAGCAGTCTCTTTAGCCATTCCTGACCATAATTTATTTAGTGTAGCTGTTTTTGAGCTTTTATAAAAGAAATAAACAACTGATCCAAAAAGGAAAATTATTAGAAGAAGTGCTAAAGGGTAATATTTTAATTTATTTATAACTGTTGAATTTCCATAATATAATAAGGACAATAATTCATCATTATATTTAATTTCTATTGGTTTATTTTCTTTAGAAAATCTTTTAATTAGTTTAGAGACTGCAGTTGTATCTGTAATATTAAAATTTTCTATATTGTTATGTTCAATGCTCCCATCATTATTTACTTTAATCATTGGTGTAGAAATATTATTTCTTATAATATCTAATGTTAGGGGTGATATTTTTTCTTGATTAGAGTTAATTAGTTCAATTTGTGCTTTAGACCAAAGTTCCATTTTAATCCTTTCTTCATTTTTAAAATTTTGAAAGAAAATATAAGTATTCCAAAGAATCGATGAAATTATAAGGAATGAGCCCAAAATAATAGACCATCTAATAATATTTGTATTACTGTTCATAATTTCTTTTAGAATAAGAGTATTAAATATAGTGAGATTAAATCAAAATAAAGTATTCATTAATTTGCAAATAATTGCCAATCTTTATTTTAGATTGTTAAATTTGTCAGTTCATATATTAATCAGAAATTAAAATAGATGGAAGTTCAAGGTAAAATCAAATTAGTAGGTAATGTTCAAGAAATAACAGATAGTTTTAGAAAAAGGGAGTTAGTAATTGTAACTCAAGAGCAATATCCACAGACATTGTGTGTTGAGTTTGTTCAGGATAAAACAGATTTGTTAAATGATTTTCAGGAAGGGCAAGAAGTAAAAATAGGAATCAACTTAAGAGGTAGAGAATGGAAAAATCCAGAAGGAATAATTAAATACTTCACTTCACTTCAAGGATGGAGAATTGAGCTTTTACAGGATCAAAATTTAGAAGATGAACAACCCGGAGCAGATTCACTAACCCCGTTTGAACCAGCTGATGATATTAATAAAGAGGATTTAGATGATCTCCCTTTTTAGCAGTTGATAAATTCTATTTACTAGTTTAAATATTTATCAATAAACTCATCAACTTTAGATGCATTAGTTATTTTAAAATCTCCTATTTCCGTTCTTTTTAGATTCGACAGATATGCTCCAGAGTTAAGATTTTCACCAAAATCGTTAGCAATAGATCGGATATATGTTCCTTTGCTACATGATATTTCAAAATCAATATTAGGCATATCTATTTTTATAATTTTAAAGTCAAATATTTCAATTTTTCTAGAGTTTATTTCAACTTTTTCTCCAGCTCTTGCATACATGTAAAGCCTTTTGCCATCTTTTTTTATTGCGGAATATATAGGTGGTTTTTGGCTGATAACTCCAATAAAATTATTGATATTTGACTTTATCAATTTTTTTGTAATATGACTAGTTGGGTATGTGTTGTTAATATCTGTTTCACAATCATATGATGGAGTTGTTGCTCCTAACGTAATTGTCCCTAAATACCTTTTTCTTAATATGCTTAGGTTGTCAATTTTTTTTGTCATTTTCCCTGTACATAATATTAGCAGTCCTGTGGCTAATGGATCAAGAGTCCCTGCATGTCCAACTTTAATTTTTTTTATTGAAAATTTCTTTTTAATTGCACTCCTAATTTTATTCACCACATCAAAAGATGACCATTCCTTTTCTTTATCGATTAGAATTAATTTTCCTGAAATAAAATCTTCACTGTTCATTAGAATGAAGTAATTATAATAGATATTAATCCAAGGATTATGCAATATGCACTAAATATATTTAAGCTGTTATTTTTAACGATTTTTAACATCAATTTACATGCAAAGAGTCCTGTTATAAATGCACTGAGAAACCCAAATATATACACTATATAGTCTATATTATTAAAGTCTATGTTATCGCTAAATAAGTCTTTAATTATTTTTCCAAATATTAAAGGAATAACCATTAGAAAAGAAAATTTGGCAGACTGTTTTTTATTATTTCCTAGAAGTAATGATGTGCAAATCGTAGCTCCAGATCTGGAGATCCCTGGAATAATAGCAAATGCTTGAGAAAGTCCAACTATAAATGAGTGAGAATAAGAGATTTGATGCCTTTTTTCTTTACTCAACTTAGTTAATGATAAAAGTATTCCTGTGATTATGAGCATTGATCCTACTAAAGTTATATTGCCAGTAAATAATATTTCAATTTCTTCTTCAAAAAACAAACCTATGAATACTGCCGGAATCATTGAAATAATTATTTTAAATAAATATTTGTGATTTCCATTAATAGAATTGGCAATAGAACCTTTTATTAGGTTCATTATATCATCTTTAAAAACAATTATTGTACTTATGGCAGTTGCAAAATGTAATATTATTGTAAATAGTAGATTTTCACTTGCTAATAGGTCGGCATTTAATACTTCTCTTCCAATTTCTAGATGGCCACTTGATGATACTGGAAGAAATTCAGTTAATCCTTGAATAATACCTAAAATTATTGCATCTACTATATCCATTAAATTATTTTTTAGAAGAAAATAAGATTGCATAAACTTGCATGCCCAGTCCTACCAGAACTAGTAATGGGGCAATTCTTATTCTTCTAAAATTATATATTTCTTTGTTAAAAATATTAGGATCATTGCTTTCTCCACCAGACATAATAATAAAGCCAACTAGAATCAAAATTAATCCAATAGAACTAATTAAATAATTCTTTTTTGTAAATAATAATTTCTTATTAGATGATTTTTTTTCTTTCATATTAGAAATTAAATTTTTCAGTATTCAGATTCAATATATTTTGAGTTGCAAAGAAAGTACTTACCCAGCTAATTATCACTCCTAGTATTAAGATAACAATAAATAACCCAATCAATAAAAGTTCATTTATCATATCTAGCAGGGAGATGCTATTATCAAGGTAAATAATTAGCGTTGCAAGACCTAGGGAGGCAATAATTGAGCTTATTATGCTTAGTTTAATGTTTTTAATTATAAATGGATATCTAATAAAATGTTTTGTTGCTCCAACCATCTGCATTGTTTTTATTGTATTTCTGTTTGAAAAGATAGAAAGTCTTATAGAACTATTAATGATTAAAAAAGCTATAATTGTGAATATTAATGAGGCTGGAAGTATCCAAAAAGCAATTTTATTAAGATTATTATTCATAATGGATATCAAATCCCTATCATAAATTACTTCATCTACAAATTTATTTTCTAATATTTTATTAGAAATACTGTCTAATATTCTATTATTTATATAGTCAGATTTTAAATTAATATCAATAGAATTAACCAGAGGATTGTATCCTATATCATCCGTAAAATCTTCTCCATATTCCTCTTTCATAAATATTGCTGCTTCATCTTTTGAAATAAAACTTAGATTTTTTATGTAGGAAGACATTGTCAAACTATTTTTTAATTGATTTATTTCAACATTTTTTATGTTTTCTTTAAGATATATTGATACAGTCAATTTTTCTTTAAATGAATTACTTGCTGATTTAATGCTTATTACTGAGAGCCCCAGAATTCCAAAAAGGAATAGAACTACAGATATAATTATAATAACAGAAAAATATGATGTAAGTAATCTCTTTTTCTGAAATTCTTCAAATTGGTTATTCATGTTTGTCAATTAGTTTCAGTAAAAATAATGAACAAAATCAAATATTTAAAAAGATTTTCTTATAAGAAAATGTAAATTTGTTTAATATCAGTAGTACAAAGTAAATGAAGTATAACTTTAAATCAATAGAAAAAAAATGGCAAAAGTATTGGACAGAAAATAATACATATAAAACCAAAATTGATTTAGATAAGAAAAAATACTATGTAATGGATATGTTTCCATATCCAAGTGGAGAGGGCCTTCACGTCGGTCATCCTTTAGGTTATATAGCTTCTGATATCTATTCTAGATTTAAAAAATTAAAGGGATTTAATGTATTACACCCCCAAGGTTATGATAGTTTTGGATTGCCAGCAGAACAATATGCAATTCAAACGGGCCAACATCCAAAAAAAACTACTGAAGAAAACATAAACACCTATAGAAATCAACTAGATAAGATGGGGTTTTCATTTGATTGGTCTAGAGAAATTAGAACTAGCGATCCAGACTATTATAGATGGACTCAATTTATTTTTATTGAACTATTTGAATCATGGTATGATAAGGATCAAGATAAGGCAAGACCAATCAATGATTTAATCAGTATTTTTAATCAGTCAGGGAATCAACAAATAAATCTTACAACTACTAAAAATGCCTTAAAATTTTCTTCAGAACAATGGAATGATTTTAATAAGGAAAAAAGGGAAAAAATACTACAAGATTACAGAATTGCATATTTAGCTAAATCAGAAGTTAATTGGTGTCCTGAATTAGGAACGGTATTGGCTAATGATGAAATTGTAAATGGTGTATCTGAAAGAGGAGGCTTTAAAATAGAAAAGAGATTAATGTTGCAATGGAATATGAGAATTAGTGCATATGCAGATAGACTATTAAATGATTTAGACAAAATTGATTGGTCACCTTCAATAAAAGAAACACAAAGAAATTGGATTGGGAAATCAATTGGTGTTTCCATGAAATTTAATATTATTGGGCATGATGATTCTATAGAGGTTTTCACCACTAGACCTGACACAATATTTGGAGTTAGTTTTATGACGTTAGCACCTGAACATGAACTTACATTAAATATTACTACTAAAGAAAACAGGGCTGAAGTTCAAGAATATATAAGATTAGCATCAAACAGAAGTGAGAAGGATCGTATTTCAGAAGTAAAAAAAATAACAGGAGTATTTACGGGTTCTTATGCAGAACACCCTCTTACTAAAGAGAAAATTCCAATATGGATCGGAGATTATGTTTTAGCAACTTATGGAACAGGAGCAGTAATGTCTGTTCCGTGTGGAGATCAGAGGGATTATGATTTTGCAAAGTATTTTGATATTGATATTCCTAATATTTTTAAAGGGAAAGACATATCAAAAGAAGCTTTTGTTGATAAAGAAAATTTTGAATTACAAAACAGCTCATTTATAGATGGTCTTTCTTTTGATGATGCTACAGACTCTATTATTTCTAGATTAGAGAAAGATGGAATTGGCATTAAAGAAATTAATTATAGATTGAGAGATGCAGTTTTTTCTAGACAAAGGTATTGGGGTGAACCATTCCCTGTATATTATGTAAATAGCGTACCAAAAATTATAGAAAAAGCCTATTTACCTATAAAACTTCCAGATGTTGAAAAATATCTTCCAACAGAGTCGGGAGATCCTCCTCTTGGAAGAGCAGAGTATTGGGCATGGGATGAAAAAGAAAAAAAAATAGTTCCTAAAAATAAAATAGACAACAAATCAATTTTTCCAATGGAATTAAATACAATGCCAGGATGGGCTGGAAGTTCCTGGTATTTTTTAAGGTATATAGATCCTAAGAATTCTAATCAAATATGCAGTAAAAAAACTTTAGATTACTGGTCAAATGTAGATTTATATATTGGGGGTAGCGAACATGCAACTGGACATCTTCTTTATTCAAGATTTTGGACTAAATTTTTATATGACAGGAAACTTATTCCATTTGATGAGCCATTTAAAAAATTAATAAATCAAGGCATGATTTTAGGTTCTAGTGCAATTATATATAGACTTTCAGGGACTAATAAATATATCTCAAAAGATTTATTAAAAAACGAGGATATTGAAGAAATTCATGTTGATGTTAATTTGGTCAATTTTTCTGATGAATTAGATATAGAAGGGCTAAAGAAATGGCAACCAATTTTCGAGGAAGCTGAATTTGTTTCTAAGAACAATGTATTTATGGTTGAGAGAAAAATAGAAAAAATGTCTAAGAGATGGTATAATGTTGTAAATCCAGATTTAATATGTGAGGACTATGGTGCTGACAGTTTAAGATTATTTGAAATGTTTTTAGGACCTTTAGAACAATATAAACCATGGAATACGTCAGGTATAGTTGGAACGCATAATTTTTTAAAAAAATTATGGAAATTATATGTAGATGAATCGGGAATTAAAGTAAAAAATGTAAAACCTGAGTTAGACAATTTAAAAACTCTTCATAAAACAATTAAGAAGATTGAAGGTGATATTGAGTCATACTCATTTAATACAGCTGTTTCAAATTTTATGATTGCAGTTAATGATTTGACTGACCAAAATTGTGTTAGTAGTGAAATATTATCACCGCTATTAATAATTTTATCTCCATATGTGCCACATATTACAGAAGAATTATGGAGTTTACTTGGAAATAAAGAATCCATAACGAAGGAATCCTTCCCTAATTTTGAAAAGAAATATTTAAAAGAAGAAAGCAAAATTTATCCTATATCAATTAATGGAAAAGTTAGGCTTAAACTAGAATTATCTTTTGATCTTACCAATAAAGAAATAGAGAAAATCATAATGGCTAATGATAATGTTTTAAATAAGTTAGAAGGTGTTAAGCCAAAAAGGATTATTATCGTCCCTGGAAAAATTATTAATTTAGTGATTTAGTTATGATTTTTTGGACAGTCTTTATTGTTGATGTTTTATTGATTTTTGCTGGATATGTAGTAAATAAAAATAATGCTAAATATTTAATGGCGGGATATAATACCATGTCAGTAGAAGAAAGAAAAAAAGTTGATTTAGAAAATCTTCTAATTTTTTGGAAAAAGTTTTTTGTGATACTTACTTTTGCTTCTACTTTAATTTTTACAATCTCTTATTTTATGTTTTCTGAAGCGGTGACAGCAGTAATTTGGTCAGTATGTTTAATTATTCCATGGCCAATATTTATATATAAGCTTCAAAAATTTGTTAAGTAAAGTTATAATTTAAATACTACCTGCTTTTCTTTAAATTTAATATTATATTCTTCTAGTTCTTTTAGAATTTGATTATTAATTCTTTCTTATATTTAGTGCATGAAGTTTAAAATTATCTTACCTATTTTCTTTCTTTTTATAATAAGTTTTTCATATGCTCAAGATTTAAATTTTGAAAAATCACCTGAAAATTATCAATTATATCCTCGTGATAAAAATAATAAAGCATCTGTTGTTTTTTCTGGAATTACAACTGAAAAAAACGAACTCAATGAGCTTGAATTAAAAGTTTACAAGGATGAAGCTTTATATGAATCAAAGTTTATTAAAATTGAAAATAAAAAGTTTGAGTTTTCTTATATTATTAATGCTGGGTTGTTTGAATATAGATTTGAATTGTATGATGATAAAAAAAACGAAAAAAAACTTTTATTTAGTGCAGATAATATAGTTTGTGGTGATGCCTATATAATTACTGGTCAATCTAATTCTCATGCTAGTAGTAATAAATCTATCTATTCGAGTCCTTTTATTAGGAGTTTTGGAGTCAAGACAGGTTATGAAAAATATTCTGATGAGGATAAAAAAATTAGATGGGGTTTAGCAACTGGAAATTGCAAAAATTGTAAAGGAGAGGCCTGGGAGAAAGGATATGATGGTGGCTGGTTTGTTAAAATTTCTCATGGTGTAGGAGTTTGGGGAATGGAATTAGCAAAATTATTAGTTGAGAAATACCAAATACCTGTGTCTATTATTAATGGAGGAAGTGGTTCTTCAACTATTGAAGAAAACATGCTCTATCCTGAAAAAATATCTTTAGAAACTAGTTTTGGAAGATTAGCTTACAGAGTTGATCAAGCAGGTCTTAAGAATAGTATTAAGGCTATTTTTTATCATCAAGGTGAATCGGATACTTATAAAGAGCGTGCTTTATCTTATGCCAACAATTTTGATATTTTAAATAAAGACTGGAAACGTGTATATAAAGGTTTAGAGAAAATATATTTGTTTCAGATACATCCGGGATGCGGCGATGCTTTTCAATCTGAAATTCGTGAAATTCAAACTCAGATTTCAAAAAAGTATGATCATGTAAAAATAATGTCTACTACAGCTGTTACTGGACACGATGGCTGTCACTTTTCTTTCGAGGGATATAAAGAGCTTGCTAATCGAATATTGCCGCTAGTATCTCGCGATTTATTTGAGGAAAAACAAGTATCAATTATTACTCCTCCACAATTATTAAAAGCCTATTACAGTGGAAAAAAAGAAATAACATTAAGTTTTGACCAACCAGTTCAAATAGAAAAGTTTTATGAGTTAAATGGAACCAAACATTTAATGAAGGATCAGTTTTTTTTTAGTTTAAACAAGAACAGACCCTATATTAGTGGGGTTGTAAATAGTGTTGAGTCTAAAGATGAACAAATCATTATCAAGTTAAAAAGTGATCAAAAATATTTTGCAGTTACTTGGTTACCCAATAAAGAATATATAGGTACTAAAGACATATACAATGGTCCATGGATTAAAGGATTAAATAATAAGATTGGAGCACTAAGCTTTGATAATAGAAAAATTTATTAAGTAATTTTTAAAGTTTAAATGGTACAAGCTTTTCTTTAAATTTAATATTATATTCTTCTAGTTCTTTTAGAATTGGCACATATATATCTTTAGAAACAGGCAATTGAACTCCAGTAGATTTTATTTTCTTATTTAATATGCCTAAAGTTGCAATTGCTAATGGTAGTCCAACTGTTTTTGCCATTGCTGTATATGTTTCATCTTCTCCAATGCTAACCATTGTAGAATCAATTTGATAATTTTTTTTATTTTTTTTATAACCAAACTTATGGTACATAACAACCATGTCTTTATCATTTTTTTCTAATTGCCAGCTTTGCAATAAGATATACTCAAGTATTTGAGCTGGTGTTGCATTTTTTAAAGGAATTTTTTTTGTACTATTAAAAATATCTAATTCTAGCAATTTATACCATATCACATTTGTTTCATTAATTCCTAATTTATTCTTTATTCTTGATTCAATTGATTTAATTGAATTTGATGAAAGAAAATAATCAACATAGTTACTATAGCTCATCATATGTGAGTTTTGAATGGAGTAGCTATCATCTGTCATGCCAAGACTTACAAAAACATTCCAAGCGTTAGAAAATCCAGGCCTTCTAATTGTCCCTCTTAATATGGTACTGATATTATCTAGTTTGTATATACTTCTATATTTTAATGAATCTCTATTAGGATAAGCTTCAAAATTTCCATATCCATCAATTTTCAATGGTTCAGTATTCTTAAAGAGTTTACTATATGGAATTTGTTTCTGTTTATCTCTTTCAATAAATGTTGCATCACCACCTTGCCCCGCTAGAACTACATTCCTAGGGTTCCATGTAAATTTATAATTCCATAAGTTATTGTCACTTTCAGGAGCAATTAATCCGCCTGTATAGGACTTGAACATAACTAGCTCATTGCCCTCATCTTTAATCTTATCAATTATTTTCATGGCACTCATATGATCAATTCCTGGATCAACGCCAATCTCATTCATAAATATTATTCCTAACCTTTTGACTTCATCATCAAGTTCATTCATTTGATCACTAATATAGGAGGCTGTTAAAAGACTTTTTTTGTACTTTAAACACTCCCTTGCAACCAAAAGATGAAATCTTGCGGGTAGCATAGAAATAACAATATCAGATTGAAAAATTTGCTCACTACTATTTTTTTTATTTAAAATATCAAATTTAATAGCTCTAATATTTGTAGAGCCAGCAGATAATTTCTTTGCATTATTTATATCTATGTCTCCAATAGTTAGAAATAAATTTTCTTTTGAAGACTTATGCGTTAAATATTTTACTATATAAGGGGTGGATTTTCCTGCTCCAATGATCAATATGTTTCTCATTTATTTTAAATAAAATATTAAGTAATATTACTAAAATAAAATTCTATTAATTAATAATTTTAGATTATTTTTACCAACTATTTATATAAATTTTAAAGTTATTTTCTATGAATAGTAACTCTAATATTTCAAGAAATATCTCCTTAGATGTTTATGGGATACATAAAGCAAAAATAAATTATAATCTTCCCGTATCAGACCTGTATGAAATATCAATTTCAAAAAATTTAGGACAACTTACCAATGATGGAGTTCTATCAATAAATACCGGAAAATTTACAGGAAGATCACCAAAAGACAGATATATTGTTAGGGATGAGATAACTGCAGAAAAGGTTTGGTGGGGAGATATAAATATTCCAATAGACCAAACTTCATTCGAAAATTTATATAATAAAATAACAAAGCATCTGTCAAACAAAGAGTTATACGTAAGAGATGCTTATGCATGTGCAAATGATGAATGTAAAATTAATATAAGAACTATTTGTGAAATTCCCTGGAGTGATATTTTTGTATATAACATGTTCCTTAGACTAGATAAGGCTTCAATTAAAGGGTTTAGGCCTGAATGGACCATAATTAATGCACCAAATTTCTATGCAGATCCATCAATTGACAATGTAAAAGATAGAAATTTTGCAATAATTAACTTTACAAGTAAGGTTATAATTGTTGGAGGCACAGGCTATACAGGTGAAATAAAAAAAGGAATTTTTTCAGTTTTAAATTTTACTTTACCTACATACAAAAATGTGTTGCCTATGCATTGTAGTGCAAATACTGGAAGTAATGGGGATACATCTATTTTCTTTGGCTTGTCTGGTACTGGAAAAACGACCTTATCTACGGATAGTAGTAGAAAACTTATTGGAGATGATGAGCATGGATGGAATTCGAAAAACCAAATTTTTAATTTTGAAGGAGGATGTTATGCTAAGGTTATAAATCTATCTAAAGATAAAGAGCCTGAGATATATGATGCAATCAAACCCGGAGCTCTACTAGAAAATGTAATTATAGATGATACGCGTACTGTTAATTATAGTAACAAATCAATAACTCAAAATACAAGGGTTAGTTATCCAATACACTTTATTGAAAATATAATGATACCTTCACAAGGTGAAAATCCTAAAAATATCTTTTTTTTAAC
>Ga0208750_1000177_pt1 | contig 18662 bp, 9 predicted proteins | sample Knorr_S15_td_O2m_FD_185602 | JGI IMG/M metagenome (GOLD analysis project Ga0208750, IMG submission 185602) | Marine microbial communities from Southern Atlantic Ocean transect - Knorr_S15_td_O2min_ad_340m_LV (SPAdes) (version 2) | ecosystem: Environmental > Aquatic > Marine > Oceanic | place...
AATATTCAGGCAAATCAATCAGTTACTCTGTACCAGAAAGATGCACAGCCCTATTATAGGGAATTACCTAAGCAGGCGGAACCGTTACTAAAGGAAATTACCGCAACTTTTCCCGTACAACACCAGCATGTAGAGAACCACTTCATTGATTTTCACAGAGAACCACTCATACCGCATATATTATCTAATGAAGGGCCCAAGATGACTGCTGGAGATATTAATGGTGATGGCTTAGATGATTTATTCATTGGTGGGGCTAAAGGGTCTCCGGGGAAATTACTTATCCAAACAGATTCTGGATCATTCATTAGTACCAATGAACAATTGTTGATAGAAGGAGGGATCTCGGAAGATGTTGGCTCAGCTTTTTTTGACGCTGATGGCGATGGTGATTTGGACCTATATGTTGTCAGTGGTGGGAATGAATACCCAACGCGATCGCCGGCGCTACTTGATAGACTTTATTTGAATAATGGTATAGGATCTTTTAACCAGTCCACCGGCTCATTGCCGCATATATATGCCAGCGGTTCTTGTGTTGCGCCTGCTGATTTTGATAACGATGGTGATATAGATTTATTTTTGGGTAGTCGTAGTGTGCCGTGGAAATATGGGTTGACACCCACCAGTTATTTACTTGAAAATGATGGTGTTGGAAATTTTCATATTGTTACTGACGATTATAATCCCCAACTAGCTACAGTAGGTATGGTGACAGATGCAGATTGGATCGATTATGACAATGATGAGGACCTGGATTTGATTATTGTTGGGGAATGGATGCCGGTGACTATTTTTCAGAATAATGGAAACTCTCTACTCGATGTAACTGCAAAGTCAGGGTTAGGTGAAACCAACGGTTGGTGGAATTGTATTTTAACAGATGATATCAACGGTGATGGGTATCTGGATATGGTCATTGGTAATTTGGGAAAAAACTCTAAGATTTGGGCATCTGAATCGGAACCAGCTACCATTTATATTGGAGACTTTGATCATAATGGCCTGACAGAACAAATAATTTGTTATTATAAAAATGGCAAAAGCTACCCGATGGTATTAAGGCCTGACCTCATATATCAAATTCCTATGTTGAAAGATCAATTTCCAAAACATGCTGATTATGCTGGAAAACAGATAACAGATATTTTCACCGTAGAACAGTTGAAAAATGCAATAACAAAAAATGCCTATACATTTGCTAATTCAATTTTCTATGGTAATGAAACTGGAACCTTTAGATACCAGCCACTCCCTGCCGAAGCACAATTTTCGCCAGTGTATGCTATTATGTCCGGGGATTTTAATTCTGATGGCTTGAATGATTTATTATTGGGCGGAAATTTTTATGGGGTAAACCCTCAGCGTGGTCGTTACGATGCCAGTCACGGTGTTATGCTAATTGGAGATGGATCAAACGGGTTTATTCCTATGTCTATTCAGGAAAGTGGCTTGAGTGTTACGGGTCAGGTAAGGGATATAATTTCAATTACATATCAACAGGATCGTGAGGCTATTTTGTTTGCAAAGAATAATGACAAGATCCAGGTATATACAGTTGCTAATAATTGAATTACTCGTATTAAATAAGTGGATACGTTAATGAGAAAATTTCTTCTAGTATTTTTTTTATTCTTATTCATTGGCTGTGAGCGCCATATAGCAATCGATAGGGAAACATTCGAACAAATGGTATCTCACCGCAGCCTTGGTTTGGCGTATTTGGAAGAAGAAAGATACTCTGCTGCTGCTGAAGAATTTCGAAATCTAATAACAATTGCGCCAAAGGAACCCATGGGATATGCGAATCTTGGTTTGACATATTTGCGTATGTCCGAAGAATTTGAAAACGCTGAAAAATGGTTGCAAAAAGCGTTAGTTATAGAGCCCGACCATCCGGAGATACGATTCTTGCTTGCGAAAGTATATGAACTTACAGATCGCGAACCACTGGCCATCAACACATTAGAGAAAACATTATCCAAGCACCCCAACCATATATTGACATTGTATCAGCTAGTACAATTTTATACCCATAAGCAAACCCCTATTCTCCTTACTAAGGCAGAGGAGTATTTAACAAAAATTGTTAATTCACTACCAGCAAATTTAGTTGCCCAGCTTAAACTAATAGAATTATTGATTAAAAATGGTAAACCCAGTAACGCTATACATTATATGGAAACCATTCGCCAAGTTCTACCGCAATTACCAGAAGGATCACTGGATACATTTCAGAACAGTTTGGAACTGTTATATAATGGAAATACAGAAAAATCCTATGTTCCAGCCCTCATGTTTCATAATCTGATGAAATCAACTTCCTACTATAAAGCGGGAATTACAGAGTTGCGTGGTACAGACAGTCCTATTGCTAGTGTACCAATTTACCGCTTTATTAGTACTGTATTGCCAGCCAGCGATGAACTAGCTCAAATACCCAATATACTAACTTTCACTACAGTTACTGATGTCAGTGGGTTAACCATTATTCCACCAGACGATTCCTTTGATAAGAATGATAACAACGTATCAATAATTTTCACTCTGGGCGACTATGATGCTGATGGTGATCAGGATTTATTAGTATCTACATGGTTCGCCAATATGAATACCAACCGTCATTATTTGTTCACCAATGATCACGGATTATTTTCTGATATTGCAACTGCATCGGGCATTACCCATTCAGCAAGAGATCTTTTTGCTTTATTTGCTGATTATGATAACGATGGATATCTTGATTTATTTTTAACCAATACCAGTGGAAACAAGCTTTATAAGAATTCAGGATCGGGTTCGTTTCATCTTGTCAGTACGGCCATGGACTCACGTATAGATTTTAATAGCGCGGCAGCAGTATTTGCCGATTTGGATTTGGAGGGTGATCTGGATTTGTTCATTGCTACTGAATCTGAAAATCAATTATACCGTAATAATTCAGATGGTACATTTACAGAGATTGGGAAAAACGCGGGTGTTGGCGGGGCAAACGTTACTACTCGGGATGTTGTATTTGGAGATTTTGATGATGACGGAGATATTGATCTTTTTGTATTAAATCAAGATGGGAGTAATCAGTACTATGATAATTTGCGCCAGGGTTATTTTCGTGATATTACAAAAAATACAGGATTAGTGACCAATAATACGCCCGGCTCCTTGGCAACTGGGGATTATAATAATGATGGGTTTTTAGATTTATTTGTTACGGACTTGTCTGGGAAAAACCATATATTATTTCGCAATCGTGGAGATGGTACTTTTGAACCGGATACTAGATTTAACATTGCACTGCAAACCATTGAACAAATTCATGCCAAAGATGCAATATTTTTTGATGCAGATAATGATGGTTTTTTGGATCTGCTGATTACAGGGAGCGATAAAAATAAACTGCAACAAGGATCAGGTGTAAGGTTTTTGTACAATAATGGATCTGGAGAATTTCTTAATGCATCATCTTTGCTGCCAGAAAACTTGGGATCAATTAGTCAGGTAGATGTAGCTGATTATGACAATGATGGTGATTTGGATATTTTTATGTCCAACTCCCGTGGCGAAATACATTTACTCCGTAATGATGGTGGCAACCTAAACAATTACTTGAAAATAAGACTTGCCGGACTGCGAACGGGCAGTAGTAAAAATAATTATTTTGGGATTGGTTCCAAGGTGGAAGTAAAAGCAGGCGATTTATATCAAATGCGTTGCATGAGCCAACCGACAGCACATTTTGGATTGGGGAATAAGGATGGCGCTGATGTGGTGAGGGTGTTATGGAGCAATGGCGTACCACAGAATCGACTCAATCCCGAACGCAACCAAACACTTGTGGAAACTCAGATTCTGAAAGGTTCTTGCCCATACTTATATGCATGGAATGGCAGTGAATATACTTTTGTGACGGATGTATTATGGCCCAGCGCTCTGGGCATGCCGCTGGGTATCATGGCGGGTGAACCACTATATGCTTTTCCTAACTCAACTGATGAATATCTCATGATGCCCGGAGAGAAAGTCCACGCCAGAGGTGGCAAATATATCCTGCAATTCACTACTGAATTGTGGGAAAGCCCCTATTTGGATAATATCAATTTGATTGTCTTAGATCACCCTGAAAGTGTAGATGTATATATTAATGAAACATTTATACCGCCGCCCTACCCGCCATTTCGTATTTACAGCGTGGCCAACAAATACTTACCACTATCTGCTGTGGATCAATTGGGCAATGATTTGCGTAATACTGTATTGGCCCAAGATCAAGAATACACGATGCATTTAACACCGGCTACATATCAGGGAATTACAGAACTGCATGATCTAATTTTGGATTTTGGCGATCTCGACCATGCCGATTCGATCTTTTTGTTCTTGCAGGGGTGGTTATTCCCCACAGATGCCAGTATCAATGTGAATATTTCCCAAGCCAGTGTAACCAGTCTCATCTTTCCCCAGTTGCAGGTGGTAGATCGACACGGTAACTGGAAGACGGTAATTAATAATCTTGGTTTCCCAAAAGGGAAAAATAAAACCATGATTGTTGATCTCACTGAAAGATTTATAGTAGCTGATTATCGAGTTCGTATCCGTACAAATATGCAAATTTATTGGGATCATATATTTATGGCCACTGATGTGACCAACAATGATCTTGCAGTGGTCAGTCTACAGCCTATTTCAGCAGATCTTCACTACCGCGGTTTTTCCACGGTTTCCCGGAAAGATTTTAACAGTCCGCACCTACCCAATTATTACAATATAACTACTGGTCAAAAATGGCGTGATCTAACTGGTACCTATACGAGGTATGGTGATGTATTACCGTTATTACTGGAGTCAGACAGTAAATATGTAATTATGAATGCTGGTGATGAAATTTCACTAGAGTTTATAGCTGCTGATCTTCCGGACTTACCTGAAAACTGGCGTAGGGATTTTTTATTTTATAATGATGGTTGGTTGAAAGATGGCGATTTGAACACTGCTCATGGACAAACGGTTGAACCTTTACCGTTCCATGGCATGACAGCCTATCCTTATGGCCCAGGTGATGCGTACCCTGAAAACAAGGATTTTAAAGATTATATGAGCACGTACAACACCAGGAAGATTAAAACGGAGTCATTTAAACAGTTTCTCCGCCAGACATCCAAATAAACAAGACGATTATTATTATCAGATACTTTCTTTTCTTCATAATGCTAGGAATTGTTTTTTTATTGCAGGTATGCAGTAAACCTGAACCCATTCAGCAATTATTTATGAGTCTTTCACCAGCAGTAACAAACATCACTTTTGAAAACAACGTTGATGAAGAAGAATTATTCAATAGTATCAACTACCTCTATTTTTATGATGGTGGCGGTGTAGCGGTCGGGGATATTAACAATGATGGGTTGGCCGATATATATTTTACCTCAAACATGTATACCAATCATCTGTACTTGAATAAAGGCGATTTTCATTTTGAGGATATTACTCAAGAAGCCGGTGTCTACGGCGGTATGGAGGGCTGGACAACGGGTGTAACAATGGCCGATGTTAACGGAGATAGATTTCTTGATATCTATGTTTGTTATTCCAACTTATTTGATAAACAGGGAGCGAACCTGCTATTCATCAATAATGGTGATCTCACCTTTACTGAAAGGGCTACAGAATATGGCCTTGATTTTAAAGGGCTTTCCAGGCAAGCCGTTTTCTTTGACTATGATCTAGATAATGATCTAGATATGTTTCTGTTGAACCACTCTATTCATTCAAAGGGTACCTATGGGCATATAGATCTGCGGAATAAAAGAGACGCGGAAGCTGGAGACAAGCTATATAGAAATGACAATGGCCGCTTTGTAGATGTGACTGCAGAGTCAGGAATTTATGAAAGCATTCTGGGTTATGGGTTAGGTGTGGCCATAGGTGATATTAATTGGGATGGATACCCCGATATCTATATTTCAAATGATTTTCATGAAGACGATTACCTGTATTATAACAATGGAAATGGTACCTTTTCAGAAGCATTAAGATCATCTGTTGGGCATACGAGCAGAGCTTCTATGGGCAATGACTTGGCTGATATGAATAATGATGGTTTATTGGATGTTGTTGTTGTGGATATGATGCCGGAACGGGAAGATATTCGAAAATCATCGGTGTTTGCTGATCCGTTTAATATTGATTATTTAAAACAACGATTTGGTTATCATTTTCAATATCGTCGAAATACGTTGCTTCTGAATCGGGGTAACGCATTGAAACCTATTCCCGGGACGGACACTGCCTTTAATCTGTTCAGTGAAATTGGTCAGCTAGCTGGTATTCGTGCGACAGACTGGAGCTGGGCCCCACTTTTTGTAGACTTGGATAATGATGGTTATAAAGATTTGTTTGTCAGTAACGGAATTTATAGACGACTAAATGATCTAGATTATCTGGATCATTTAAAAAAGAACGAGGTTCAATTGGAATTAAATTCAAGAAAGTTTCAATCCAAGCCCGCGCCAATAGATAGTGATAAGCTTACGGAAATTCTTCAATATGCGCCAAGCGTTCCGCTACAGAATTATATCTTTCAATCACAGGGTGACCTGTCTTACATAAATCGGGCTGAAGAATGGGGGCTTGCCGATCTGGGGTTTTCTAGCGGGGCTGCATATGCAGATTTTAATAATGATGGCGGTATGGATTTGGTTGTAAATAATACCAACGGACTTGCCACTATCTATAAAAACCTGATTTATTTAGACAACCTTGATTCATTAGATAAAAATAATTATATAAAAATACAGTTGATAGGGGAAGATTTGAACACTCATGGAATTGGTTCCAAGGTATTGATATACACTAATGAAAAAACGTTTTTTCAGGAGTTAATGGCAACCAGGGGATTTCAATCGGCTGTGGAACCGGTTCTTAATTTTGGCTTGGGTAATGCAAAAATGATTGATTCCTTAAGAGTGATTTGGGCCACGGGCGAACACCAGTTATTATTCAATATAAAAGCCAATCAAAGGATACGTTTATATCAAAGAAACGCCACGGATAGCTATCAATATGAAACAAAAATGAAGACGAATAAGGTGTTTCAGGATGTTTCAGAACTATCACACATTGATTATAAACACCAGGAAAATACATTTATTGAGTACAACCGTGAGCCATTTATCCCCCATTTTTTATCTATGGAGGGCCCAGCTTTTGATGTTGCAGATATTAATAACGACGGCTTAGTTGATGTATATCTCGGCGGTGGGAAGCATCAACCGGGCGCAATTTATTTACAAAATGACCGAGGCGAATTTAAAATAGTTGTTGATTCAGTGTTTATTCAGAACAGCCACGGGGAGGACGTAGATGCTGCATTTTTTAATGCCAACAACGATGAATTTTCTGATCTTTATGTTGCCAAGGGAGGCAATGAGTTTTTTGCCAAAATGGAACCGTTAAAAGATTGCCTATACTTTGGGGTTGGTAAAGGGAAGTTTGTCAAATCGCAATCAGCTTTACCAGACATATATGCCAATAGCGCCTGTGTTAAGCCTGTCGATATTGAAAACGACGGCGATATGGATCTGTTTATTGGCACTCGGTCAGTCCCAAGAGAATACGGTGTCATTCCAAAAAGTTTTATATTGATAAATGATGGCGCAGGACATTACACCGATCAAACAACAACATACGCAGCTGCATTATCAGAGACAGGAATGGTAACAGATGCCCTATGGCTTGACTTGAATAAAGATTCATTAAAGGATCTTGTGGTTGTGGGCGAATGGATGCCAATTCGAATTTTTTATAATAGCGCCGATGGATTAACAGAAGTAACAGATCAATACGGTTTGCAAAACACAACGGGCTGGTGGAATACACTAGTTGCCGGCGACTTAAACAATGATGGACATAGTGATCTTGTCGTTGGGAATCTGGGTTTAAACTCTTTTCTAAAAACATCAATAACACAACCTGTACAACTATATATTAATGATTTCTCCGGTAATAATAAACTGGAGCAAATACTGACTTATTATAATGGTTCTAAAGCTTATCCTTTAGCATCTCGGGATCTTATGGTTGAAAATATATCCTTCCTCCAGGAAAAATATCCTACATATGTTGATTATGCAGGTGAAGCAATTGATGACATCTTTACCAAAAATCAGCTACAGAGCGCTACCTTAAGGCAAGTGGTTGAATTTGCTTCGGTGGTGTTGATTAATAATGGTAATGAGACATTCACTAAAAACATACTCCCTATTGAAGCTCAATTTTCACCCATTTATTCATTATTAATTGATGATATTAATAATGATGGATTTCAGGACTTGCTCACCGGGGGAAATTTTAGTGGCGTACCACCAGATTTAGGCAGATATGATGCGAGTTATGGAGAGGCATTTCTTGGTGACGGTCAAGGGTCGTTCACTCCCCTGCATTTTCAGACAAGCGGGTTTGTTGTAAATGGAGAAATTCGTCAGATGAAAAAAATAAACACCCCCAACAATCAAGACCGAATTATGGTTGCACGTAATAACCACACAGTGGCGATATTCAACCGCTTAAAGAATAAGTGATGGCCTTAATTGAAAAGTCTAATAATATAACATAAAATAATCTATGCCAGACTTCAAACTTCATCCCATCGATATAACAATTGTCGGCATTTACATTGTATTTGTAGTATGGTTTGGTTTTCGGATAGGTAAAAAACATAAATCAGCTGAAGATTATTTTTTGGCTGGCAGATCAATGATATGGCCGTTTATAGGGATTTCGTTATTTGCCTCGAACATTTCCAGCACTACCCTTATAGGGTTAGCGGGTGACGCTTATAGCACAGGAATTTCAGTGTACAACTATGAGTGGTTTGCAACAGTTATATTGGTGTTTTTTGTCATTTTTATTTTACCATTTGTTTTAAAGTCACAGGTTTATACCATTCCAGAATATCTTGAGCGACGTTATGATGGCCGAGCCAGAACGTATTTTTCTATCCTTAATTTATTTTTAAATATTATCGTTGATACAGCAGCCAGTTTATATGTTGGTGGATTGATGTTGAAACTAATTTTCCCGGACATACCCATGTGGCAAACTATTAGTGCCCTTGCGGTAGTTGCGGGTATTTATACTATTGCGGGGGGCTTGGCTGCTGTTATTTATACAGATGCCATCCAGACCGTTATGCTACTCCTTGGTTCCGTCATTATCTCAATTGCTGCTTTTTCCAAAGTTGGCGGATGGGAGGCTATTACCGCTCAAGTTTCGCCAGACATGCTTAGTCTTATTCGACCGTTGGATGATCCTGGTGTGCCATGGTTGGGTCTCTTCACCGGCTTGCCGTTGCTGGGAGTATACTTCTGGTGCAACAATCAATTTATGGTCCAACGTGTGTTAAGCGCTAAAAACCTATGGCACGGTCGTCTAGGGAGCCTCTTTGCTGGCCTGCTAAAACTACCCGTCCTGTTTATCATGGTGTTGCCCGGAACTGCAGCCATTTTACTATATCCCGGATTGGAGCGGGCAGACCTCGTCTATCCAACCCTGATGTTTGATTTATTACCAACGGGTTTACTGGGATTGGTTATGGCTGGGTTTGTTGCTGCATTAATGTCGCAAATAGACTCTACATTGAATTCTGCATCTACGTTGGTAACAGTGGATTTTGTTGCCAAGGCAAAACCGAATCTTTCGCAACGCCAACTAATGATCGTGGGTCGGTGGGTAACGTTTAGCTTTATGGTGTTGGCGGCGCTTTGGGCACCACAGATCGAAAAAGTCGGTTCAATATGGAAATATTTGCAAAGTGTATTGTCCTATACCGTCCCTCCGGTGGTGGCCATGTTTTTAATTGGTACTTTCTGGAAGCGAGCCAATGCCCATGGTGCTTTTTTATCCATTGTTGTAGGCGTACTGCTAGCAGTTGTATTCTTTTACATAAACGAGATCGCCGGAATTATAAATATTCATTTTCTCTATATAGCTCCCATTTTATTCGTGGTCTGCACCCTGTTAATTATTATTGGAAGCCTTATCACACAGCCGCCGGATCAGAAAAAAGTAAGTGAGCTAACTTGGAGCATAGCGTTTTATAAATCAGAAACTGATGAATTGCGAAGTTTGCCATGGTATAAAAATTATCGTATACTATCAGTATTCCTCACGATTATTACAATTATAGTAGTACTAGCTTTCATGTAATGAAGAATGTAATTCTTTCTTTTCTATACCTAGTGATTTTATCCTGCAATAACCAGGAGTTGGTAAAAAATAATGCAGAACAAGAAGTATGGCATAAAAATGCAACCATCTATGAAGTAAACCTACGTCAATTCACAGAAGAAGGAACATTTCGGGCATTTTTACCACACATTGAAAGAATTCATGACCTAGGAATCGATATTCTTTGGTTTATGCCAATTCATCCTATTGGAGAGAAAAATAGAAAAGGGGTTTTGGGTAGTTATTACTCTGTTAAGGATTATCGGGGAATAAATCCTGAGTTTGGCACAAAGGAAGATTTTATGGCAATTATTGAAAAAGCGCATTCTTTGGATATGAAAGTACTCATGGATTGGGTAGCAAATCACACGGCATTTGATCATGATTGGACTGAGGAACATAAAGAATGGTACACGCTCGATTCATTAGGAAATTTCCAGCCTCCCATCGGCACGGATTGGTGGGATGTAGCAGATTTGAACTATGATATTGTAGAAATGCGTTTGGCCATGGTCGATGCTATGAAATATTGGGTAGAAGATTTTGATATTGATGGCTTCCGTTGCGATGCTGCTTCTTGGTTGCCTGTTGATTTTTGGAGTCAGGCTATTGCTTCCTTAAATAAGTTAAAACCTGTTTTTATGCTAGCGGAAGCGGAGAATCCAGCGCTGCACGAAGTAGGGTTTGATATGACTTATACCTGGGAGTATTTGCATGTTACTAACGAGATTGCAAAAGGAAATATGTATTTTGAAGATTTGGACAAGCTAATGATTAAAGAGGATTCAGTTTATACTGAAGAAGCATATCGACTCTATTTCACTACAAACCACGATGAAAACTCATGGAACGGGACTGTTTTCGAACGTTACGGAAATACACATTTACTGCAAGCTATCCTTGTTTTTACCATTGATGGGATGCCGTTGTTGTATAGCGGACAGGAGGCAGGCCTTAAAAAAAGACTGAAGTTCTTTGAAAAGGATGCAATTGAATGGGGAGATTACATTTATGCTGATTTTTTTTCTGCCTTATTGAAACTACACCAAAAGCACCCTGCTTTGTGGAATGGTAAATATGGTGGAACTTTTGAAAAAATGGATTATGAAGATGATGATTTGTACTGTTACCAAAGAGTCAAAGAAGATAATAGGGTATTTGTCTTTTTGAATTTTTCAGATACAATAAAATTCATTGATTTAAAGGAGCCTATTATTCAATCGCTCACAGAATTGTATTCTCAGGAAAAAACGGATTTGTTGAATAAAGTGGAATTAGGTCCATTAGGCTATAAAGTATTTTATACGGATTTATACTAAAGAGAAAATCGTGATTTGCGGTTTGACCGCTGAATGTCAACTAAAAAACAAATTAAATGAAATATGTATTAGCCTTGGATCAGGGCACCACAAGCTCCCGTGCGATCTTATTTGATCGAGTTGGTCAAATAAAGGCCTTGGCGCAAAAAGAGTTCAAACAAATTTTCCCCCAAGCCGGGTGGGTGGAACATGACCCCGAAGAAATATGGTCATCACAGTTACAAGTTGCTAAAGAAATTATGGATGGTGTTGATAAAACAGATATTTTAACCATAGGTATTACAAACCAGCGGGAAACAACGGTGATATGGGATAAGACTACCGGGAAGACTATCTATAATGCCATTGTTTGGCAGGATCGGCGCACTGCATATATGACAGATCGGTTAAAAATAGATGGTTTGGAACAGATTTTCCAGTCAAAAACCGGACTGGTCCTGGACCCGTATTTTTCTGGTACAAAAGTCAAATGGATCCTGGATAATATAGAAGGAGCTCGTGCGAAAGCAGAACAGGGTAAGCTGGCCTTTGGCACTGTCGATGCCTGGCTCGTTTGGAACCTTACTGACGGACGGCATCATATTACGGATGTTACTAATGCTTCCAGGACCCTGCTCTATAACATTCATGAACTGAGCTGGGATAGCGAACTATTAGATATTCTCGATATTCCAACATCCATCTTGCCGGAAGTAGTTTCTAGCAGTAAAGTTTATGGATCAACTGCAAAAAAATTATTTGGTTTTGAAATACCAATCAGCGGAATCGCCGGTGATCAACAGGCTGCTCTTTTTGGGCAAAACTGCATTAAACCAGGTATGGTTAAGAATACATATGGCACGGGGTGTTTCGTGCTTATGAATACTGGAGTAAAACCAATTAAATCAGGGCAAAATCTTCTTACCACCATTGCCTGGCAACTAAGTGATAAAGTGGAATATGCTCTGGAAGGAAGCGTTTTTGTTGGCGGAGCAGTTGTGCAGTGGCTGCGGGACGGGCTGGGCATTATTAAATCATCATCTGAGATTGAAGATATAGCGTCCCAGGTAAATGAGACGGAGGGGGTATATCTGGTACCTGCCTTTTCAGGATTGGGCGCCCCGTACTGGGACCCACATGCTCGGGGAACTATTGTAGGTATAACCCGTGGCACAACCCATGCGCATATTGCCCGTGCGGCACTTGAATCCATTGCCTACCAGAGTTTTGATCTTTTAAAAGCCATGGAAGCTGACTCCGGGATCCAGTTGCAACAATTACGGGTCGATGGTGGGGCTGCGGTCAATAACCTGTTAATGCAATTCCAAGCAGATTTGTTGGGTGTATCAGTCATCAGACCGAAAATAACAGAGACGACTGCTCTTGGCGCTGCCTATCTGGCCGGACTTTCCATTGGTTTCTGGGAAGACTGGGATGAAATATCTGGACAGTGGCAAACTGAAAGGAAGTTTGAACCTGCCATGTCGAAAGACGAAATAAAAACATTATATTCCGGTTGGTTGAATGCTGTAGAAAAATCCAAAGGGAATAACCATGATTGATCTAATTATAATTTTGGCTTTTGTCGCCTATTCAATTACCGCTGGTTTTCGCGCGAAGTCAAAGGCATCAAAAAATCTTGAAGAATACTTTCTTGCCGGGAAAACACTCACAGGTTGGAAGGCTGGTTTGAGCATGGCAGCTACACAGTTCGCTGCTGATACACCGCTGCTCGTTACTGGACTGATTGCAACCGGTGGAATCTTTTTACTCTGGCGCCTGTGGATATACGGTATTGCTTTTTTGATGATGGGTTTTATTTTTGGTGCGTCGTGGAGGCGGGCCGGTGTATTAACTGATGCAGAGCTCACAGAAATTCGTTATAGCGGGAAAGGGGTATTATTGCTGCGGGTACTGAAGGCAGTTTATTATGGTACTGTCATCAACTGTATTGTTCTTGCCATGGTGTTGGTGGCTGCTGTGCGTATATCTGAAGTCTTTCTTCCTTGGAATGAGTGGCTACCACCAGGATTATATGACCTTTTATTAACAATCACCAGGAGTCTGGGATTATATATTGGTACGATTTCCACAGCCGTTGACCCAGCCATAGCCACAACAAATAACCTGATAAGTATTTTGTTGATTTTAGGCTTTACAGCATTGTATTCAACAACCGGTGGTTTGCGCAGTGTTGTTGTAACGGATTTAATGCAATTTGTCCTGGCAATGATTGGTACACTGATCTATGCGTTTATCATTGTTGATCATGTCGGTGGTCTTACCGCTATGGTCGAAAAGATATCCGCCATATATGGTTCAGAGACTGCTGATAAAATGCTATCCTTCGGGCCGCCAGGCGGTGAAATGTTGATGCCTTTTCTTATTATAATAAGTATACAATGGTTTTTTCAAATGAATAGTGATGGGACAGGTTATCTGGCACAGCGTACCATGGCCTGCGCCACGGATAAAGATGCACGGATTGCTGCAATGGTATTTACTTGGATGCAGGTTCTTGTTCGTAGTTTAATCTGGCTTGTGATCGGCGTAGGCTTGCTGGTGATTTATCCATTTACTCCGGAGACTGCAAGTGGCGACGATTTTGTCGCAGCTAGGGAATTATTGTTTGTGACGGGAATAGATGATCTATTGCCAATAGGGATTCGTGGTCTAATGCTAACCGGTTTACTCGCTGCATTAGCCTCTACAATTGACACACACTTGAACTGGGGAGCAAGTTACTGGAGTAACGATGTCTATAACCGATTGATTTGTAATCATTGGTTAAAACGAGAACCAAAGAATCGTGAATTGGTTCTAGTTGCACGGCTTTCAAGCGTAATTATTTTAATCATTGCAATAATTATTATGGCCAATTTGGGATCTATTCAAACTACGTGGTTTATATCATTGCTTTTTGGTGCTGGTATGGGTTCTGTCTTGGTAATGCGCTGGCTTTGGGAGCGTATTAATCTACATTCTGAACTAGCTGCCATGGCAATTTCCCTAGTTCTTGCTCCTATTTTGCTTGTTGCAACTAATGTCGGCTGGATCGGAGATGAAGAGTGGATTCGATTAAGTTTAATGGCGCTTTTTTCTACAGTAGCAGCAGTAACAGTCACTTACTTTACACCACGTACTGATGAAAAAGTACTTAAAGCATTTTATAAACGAGTAAATCCAGTTGGTTTTTGGCGCAATACAGCAATATTGGTAGATGGTGATCCGAGAAAACCGCTAAATGACTTTATTAAAGAGACGAGAACGACTATTCTTACAGCATTATCTCTGTTTTTGATGCTTGTTGGTACTGGTAAACTGCTGGTACGTCCACCTACTGAGTCTAGCTTCTTTCCGTGGTTATGTATTGCTTTGGCGTTAGTTTTGATCCGTTTTTGGTGGAAAAACGCGATTGGAGGTCACCGAGTTACTTCTTTGGTAAAAGAGAAGGATTATTGACCTATTTCGCTTAAGGTTGTAAATCATAAATCACTGCAGATAGTCCAAATAGGGACTTTGCAGATCCAGGATTGTGTCCAGAAGTTTTTCAGCAGCGCCAACATTATCGACCACAGGATCAGCCAATAATGCCTGCAGGGCCACATCTTTTGATTGCTCAAGTATAGCTACAGTGGTCAATTCAATAACACTGACCTGATTCATCAGCAATGTAGAGAAACTTTTAGGATAATTTTCCAGTTTCATTCCTGTGACACCATCTTTATTAATAAATGCAGGAACCTCTATTACGATACCATCCGGCAGGTACTCAATAAAGCCTTTATTGGGAACATTTACCGCTGATTCTTCAAAATTTAAATCAGCATGTATACCTTCCATTATGGGGACGATCCTTTCATTCATCTCCACGTTCATATCAAAATAATCTTCATAAGTCTCTTCGGAATCATAAAATGTTGTACATTTTTTTTTATATTTATTATAAAAATCCAAAATGCCTTCATGATCCGAAACACTGTATGCCCATTGCAGATATTCACCTAGATGGCTGTCTGTTGTAATTGGCAAATAATTGTAGCGGTTAAAAAGTTCAAAGAATAAACCTCTCTCAGCACCAGGTTTGGAAACCTGTCCATCCCAAGTGTTTATATAATTTTTGAAATATTCTGGTACTTTTTCCCTTATATCTGGGTAGGCATCTTTTCCAGTGTCTTTATACCAGGCCTCTGTTAAAATACTGAAATGATTCAACCCTCCAGCTTTTATTCCAATGTTTGAAAAGGGTGTATCTAACATTTCTGGTAAATGGCGTTCCATAGATCCAATCTCATGGCATAAACCAGTAAATTTTAATCCAGGATACTTGGTGGTTACCGTATGGCAGATCCGTTGCATGGGATTACTATAGCTAAAAACAAAGGCATCTGGGCAAATCCTGGTTATATCTTCACAAATATCCAAAATTGGTGGGATGATTCTCATTGAATGAAACATCCCTCCTGGGCCACCATTTTCTCCAAACACCTGTTTTATACCATATTGTTGAGGAATTTTCCAGTCTTGTTCCCATAATTCAAACCTGTCTCCAACTTCAATGGAGATAATGCAATAGTCAGCACCCTGCAAGGCGTCTTTCCTGGAAAGATGAGCTTCGATGTTTACATCAATTTTATTTTTTTCTCTATATTGCTGTGTAATTTTTTCTGTTTGGACTAATGCATCCCTGTTGATGTCATGCAAAACGATAGTACTTCCTTGTAAAATATCAGACTTAAAAATATCGCCTACTGTACCCAAACCGAAATTTGTACTGCCGGCACCAATCAACACAATTCGTTTATTCATACGATTTACACCTATAACTATAACTGTTTCTACAATTTCTGCATCAGAAACTAAATTGAATATGATCTAATAAATGAAAATTAACATAAAGATCCTATTCCAGTCAAAAATAGTATTTGTTAACCGGATTCTCGCAACGATTAAAAGCAGAATTTGAAATACTTATGTTATCTACGTTTTTAGATACATTATCATAATCCATTCAGATGAGGGGATTTTTTTAACCAGTACTTGTTAATAGCTTAAACCAAAACCATATTCAAATAGCGGATCGTAATTACTATCTCCAAAATTGATGGGGATTTGTTCCATGTTGCGTGGCCAGGTCACCGATAATCTCCCGGTAGGATTGTAATCACCAAAAATAACGTCTGTAACGCCTTTTCCTTCAGATCCTGGTAGCCAGGCAGCAATTAATCCAGCCCATTTATCTAACTCATCTGCAATTATAAGCGGACGTCCTGAGACTATGATTACAACGACTGGTACCCCTACTTTTCTGATCCGGTCTATCGCTGCCAAGTCTTTCTTATCTAACGCCAGAGATTCCTGATCTCCTTCCATTTCTGCATAAGGGGTCTCCCCGATGACAACAAGACCAACATCGGCTCCTTTGGCCCCAGAGCCATTTTTTGAATAGGTGACATTTGTAAAGGAACTTACCGCGACCTGAATAGCTTCATAAATTGTTGTTCCTTTTGTAAGTGGACCGCTCTCACCTTGCCAGGATATTGTCCAGCCACCGCATTGATTGCCCAGGTCATCTGCATTTTTACCGGCCACATGAATATGGCCAAGATCTTTAGAAAGTGGTAAAACGCCATCGTTTTTCAATACAACTAAAGATTGCTTCACGGCCTCTCTTGCGATATTTCTGTGTTCTTTCGAGCCAACATTTCTCAACAACGATTTATCGCTATATGGTCTCTCAAAAAGTCCCATTTTGAATTTGATCTTGAGAATGCGTGCAACTGCGTCATTAATTCTATTTTCACTTATGGATCCTTCATTGACAGACTCAATTAATAGACTTATGAAGTTTGTATATTTTTGCCCGCCATCTTTTACGTTACCAGGGACCATAACCATATCCATTCCAGCATTAATACTGGTAATAATATTAGACTTATAATCATCACCCATTTTTTCAAGTCCTTGCCAATCCGATACAAGAAAACCTTTAAACCCCAATTCCTTTTTTAATAAATCTGTTAATAAATATTTACTTACATGGCAGTATTCACCATTTACTTGATTATATGATGGCATAATTGTACCCACACCAGCTTCTAGTGCAGATAAATAACCTGGTAAATGTATTTCACGTAATTCTTGTTCAGTTATTTGTGTATCGCCCTGATCAAGTTTTTCTTTTAATCCAGTTCCCCATTTGGTGCCGCCGTCACCTATAAAATGTTTTGCACAGGCCAATATACTAGTCGGGTCGTCAAGCCGATCAGTTTGAAGACCCCTTACTGCCGCTGCCGCCATTGATTTAACAATATTAGGGGTTTCACCAAAACCCTCATAGGTCCGTCCCCAACGTTCATCTCTTGGCACCGCAAGACAGGGAGCAAAATCCCAATCAATTCCTGTCGCTGCTACTTCTTCAGCAGTTGCACGATATATATCTTCAATTAATTGTGGATTATTTGTACACCCTAACCCGATTTGGTGCGGGAATATTGTAGCGCCGACTACATTATTGTGACCATGTACAGCGTCAATACCATAAATTATAGGGATACCCAGCCTGGTGGATAACGCAATTTTCTGGAAACCATTATACATTTCTGCCCAGGATTTTGGAAAGTTTTTCGCTGGTGTAGAACCACCACCGCTTAATAGTGATCCTAAAAAATAGGTACCGATATCATTATCGCTTTCTAAAAATTGTCTATCTACTTGAGTCATTTGACCAATCTTTTCTTCAACAGTCATATAGCTCAGGAGATCCCGGACGCGGTCCATTACTGGCAAGCCAGGATTTTTATACAAAGAACTATCTGTGGGTACCTGTGTTGATCTATCCATTAGTTGTTCCTTAATTAATACTGATTCTAGATCTTTTTTATTTTTGTCTGTTGTTTGATAGGACTTTTTTGACTGACAACCAGCAAATAATAATATGACTATTAATAACGTAATTTTATCTTTTGTTAAAAACATAGGTGTATTTATTTCTCCAATTTATTAAAAAGTATTGAGTGAACCCTAAATAAGCGTTTTTAAATAGGTATTCTATATTACTAAATAACTATAAATAAATTCAGGTTTATTAAGGTTGGTTATTTGCTTTTGTCGACAATCTTCGTTATTATCTACCCCAAA
>Ga0208750_1000180_pt1 | contig 18566 bp, 17 predicted proteins | sample Knorr_S15_td_O2m_FD_185602 | JGI IMG/M metagenome (GOLD analysis project Ga0208750, IMG submission 185602) | Marine microbial communities from Southern Atlantic Ocean transect - Knorr_S15_td_O2min_ad_340m_LV (SPAdes) (version 2) | ecosystem: Environmental > Aquatic > Marine > Oceanic | place...
GCTTTTTTCTTAGCTGCTTTCTTTTTGGTTGCTTTTTTCCGGGTTGCTTTTTTCTTAGCTGCTTTTTTCTTGGTTGCTTTTTTCCGGGTTGCTTTTTTCTTAGCTGCTTTCTTTTTGGTTGCTTTTTTCCGGGTTGCTTTTTTCTTAGCTGCTTTTTTCTTGGTTGCTTTTTTCTTGGTTGCTTTTTTCTTGGTTGCTTTTTTCTTAGTTGCTTTCTTTTTCGCTACTCGCCGAGTTGATTTTTTCTTGGATGCTGCCCGTTTCTTCGTGGCTTTTTTCTTTGCCGCCATAGTTAATTTCCTCTGCTAGGGTTGATGTGGGGTGAGCTGTTGACTGCCAACTATTGACCGGAACGATATGTTTAGAACAATAACGTTAAAGTTCTCATTTAATCTGTCGAGATAGTTTTACCGTTAATCATTTCGTTCTGGCAAACGCGGAGTAACAAGACACAGTTGCTCCTAAAGCGCGAACTATAGTCAGGCAAAAACAAATGTCAAGCGATAGCTACTTTAATTAAATGCTGTGTAACTAAAGTTGAGGTGTGTTTATACGTGAGTGAAGTAGTATTATTTATTCTTACTGAGTAGTAATCAGCACTTGTGTTGTTAAACAAGATCGCGAAAGTATTGCGCGTTGTCGTCAGAAACTACCGTTAATCTAGCTAAGAAAAGCCGATCAATTTGAGTCATTGGAGGTAGCATGTGGTTAGTTGCGTTGGTTTAGATAAGGCAAAATAAGTTTTAGTGTACAGTCAGTGGCACCGGTGTTTTCGGATACCATCCGTATACCGTTTTCACCGGTTGTTGCGCGAAGATCGGCATCGCGCAACAAAGTGCACACCTGCGCTTTAAGTGTCTCACGACCATCAATCTGAAACCCGGCTTGACGAGCGAGCGCGAGCTGGCTGATCTCAGAAAAATTGCGCATATAAGGTCCAAATATAACGGGCACACCTACCGCGCAGGGTTCCAGAATATTATGACCACCGATTCCTTTTATACGAATCAAACTTCCCCCGACGATAGCAATGTCGGCAGCAGCATAAAGCATTGCAAGTTCACCCATGGTATCCGCAATCTGAACCGACACAGAGTCCGGAATGGGGCCATGCTGCTGGCTGCGTCGCACCATATTGAATCCGGATCGAACGGTCAGTCGGGCGACTTGATCAAAACGTTCCGGATGTCGGGGTGCCAGGACCAGTAGCATCTGTGGAAACTGTTCGGACAGGTCCTTGAACAGGCCTAAAAGCAGTGATTCTTCACCATCGTGAGTGCTGCCGCAAACGATCACGGAGCGGTCGCGCCCCCAATCCCGCCGCACAGCTTCTGCGACCTCTCGCAGGCTGGGCGGCAAATTGGTCTCGAATTTCATGCTGCCGGTTCGGGTTACTCTATTCGGGGAGATGCCCAGATCAATCAGCCGCTGTCGGTCACTATCGGACTGGACACCGAATTCAGATACCTTGGCCAGAGCTAGCCCGATTACCGGCAAAATACGTGCATAGCCTCGGCGTGACTTTTCTGACATGCGGACATTCGTCATCAAGACTTTGGTTCCCATGCGATCGCACTGAGAAATTATGTTTGGCCAGATTTCCGTCTCCATCAGAATCAGAATTTCAGGTGATGTTCTTTGTAGGAAACGCGTTACTGCAAACGGATAATCATATGGCGCATAGCAGTGGGTTACTTGTTGATCCATTGTTGAGCGCACCCTTTCCGATCCAGTAGGGGTCATCGTTGTGACCAAAATCCGGCAGTCAGGCCGAGCATTGAGCAGATTGGTAATAAGCGGAGTGGCTGCATTAACTTCCCCAACAGACACAGCATGTATCCAGACATTGAATCGGTCAGGATAATTCGGGCCGTACCCAAAACGCTCTGCCCAGCGGTAGCGGTAGGCGGAGCTGTAGAATCCCTTGACGACCAATCGTAACAGTACGATAGGTAGCAGCAACCAAAGTAGCAGGGTGTAGAGACTTCTAGCCAATGGGTTTAGTTGTTCTTGATCAGTTCACGATTTATCTTCGAGCCAGTCTCTGGGTCGAAGGAATTGAAGGTAAAGCGCTTCTTCAGAAGAGCCCGGGGTCGGTTGCCAGTTGTATCGCCACGACACTTCGGGCGGCAGCGACATCAAAATTGATTCCGTACGACCACCACTTTGTAGACCGAATAATGTGCCGCGATCATAGACTAGATTGAATTCTACGTATCGGCCTCGTCGATAGCGCTGAAACTCGAGTTCATTCGCGCCGTAGGGAGTTGCACACCGCCGCTCTACAATTGGGAGATAAGCGGGCAGAAAATGTTCGCCGATACTACGAGTCACTCCAAAGGAATTTTCAAAGCCACCTTCATTGAAGTCGTCAAAAAACAATCCACCAATGCCGCGCTGTTCGCCGCGGTGTTTCAGAACAAAATATTCGTCACACCATTTTTTCATGCGAGGATAAAGGTCCTCACCAAAAGGCCTTAAGGCCTCCCATGCAGTGCGATGCCAGTGAACAGCATCTTCCTCAAACCCGTAGTAAGGGGTGAGGTCGAAACCACCACCAAACCACCAGACCCCATCTTTCTCACCGGTTGATGTTGTGAAAAAACGAACATTCATATGGGCTGTTGGTACATAGGGATTTAGTGGATGAATCACCAGGGAGACACCCATGGCTTCATATTTACAACCAGCCAGGGTGGGTCTATGGACTGTTGCAGCGGTTGGCAGTTGGTCTCCCCTGACATGGGAGAAGTTAACACCTGCTTGTTCAAAAAGCGCTCCTTGGCACAAAATTCGAGTTCGTCCACCACCTCCATTGTGGTGTGTCCAGGTATCTTCCGTGAATAACGTTTTGCCGTCGGTGCGTTCTAGTGCCGAGCAGATCTGATCCTGCAGATTTCTGAAAAATTCTCGAACTTCCTCTACAGTAGAAATAGTCATAGTGGGTGTTTACTTCAAAGCCCTATGTTTCAGTATCCACCGCGGACAAGCTGGCCAGTACGGGCATCGCGGATCTGGCTCGGTGAATTTGCCCGTCCTACCGGGCCGTCAATTATCCAATCTATGTGATCACCAAATTCAAATCGGACTTGCCTGGCGGTACGTAGTGGAGGCTGATTCTTTCTGTTTGCACTGGTGGATACGATCGCAGACCGACTTTGTCGACACAGTAGCATTGCCAGTGGGTGGGCGGTGAGTCGTACGGCCAGACTATCGTGTTGACCGCGCAGCCAACGCGGGGTAGCGGTTAAAGCCGGCAGTAACCAGGTGTGTGGCCCAGGCCAGCTGGCGAGTGGTGCCGCGAGTGAACTGCGGTCGGAACAATCAATAAGTCGTCTCAGCCGGCGAACATCGTCGGTGATCACGATCAGCCCTTTGGCCCAACTCCGGCGCTTCAGGGTCAGTATCCGCCGGACAGCAGTTTCGTTGAGCGGGTCGCACCCCAACCCAAAACAGTATTCAGTCGGGTAAGCAATTATCCCGCCGGCCGCACAAACTTCGACTGCTTTTTCAATCTTGCTCCGAATGGGCATTTTGTTTATCCAGGCTTGTTTGCAACTCGTGATCTTTATCTCGAACGAGCTGGGCGTTTCCTTCACGCTCGGTTTTAAGTCTTTCCGCCAGTTCGGCATCACCGATTGCAAGTATTTGTGCGGACAGATAAGCTGCGTTTTTTGCCCCTGCTTTACCGATGGCGACACAGGCGACCGGTATTCCTCCAGGCATCTGGACAGTGGACAGCAGTGCATCATGCCCGTTGAGTGGTCCAGCGTCCATGGGAATACCGATGACAGGTTTCAGTGTGTGGGCAGCAACTGTTCCAGCTAGGTGAGCTGCCAGACCCGCCGCTGCAACAAATACGGTACAACCCCTTTCCTCAGCGTCACGCACATAACGACGGGTGTCATCGGGCGTACGGTGGGCGGAAGTGATCTTGACTTCAAAAGGTATTGCTAGGGCGTTCAAGGTATCAAGGGTAGATTGCACGGTTGAGAGGTCGGAATCGGATCCCATCAAGACCGAGATAAATTTTTTGCTCACATGAATTCTCCCTACTTGTGTTCGGTCTTTTGCCGGGCTAGTGCACGGTGGCCAATATCGGCACGCCAGAAAGACCCTGGCCAGTGTATCGTTTTTATTGTGCTATAGACCGATTCGCGGGCTGATTCAATGTCAGAACCGAGCGCCGTTACGCACAGTACGCGACCACCGCTGGTGAGTACCTGCCCATCTCGATCATTGGTACCCGCATGAAAGACCTTGACTGTGTCTGCCTCTGGCCTATCGAGGCCATTGATGGGCAGGCCGATGTCGTAGTGATCCGGATATCCAGCCGATGCCATCACTACGCCCAGAGAACAGCGCTTGTCCCAGGTGACGTCGATGTCTGCAATATGACCATCGAGTACCGCGTCGCAAAGTATTGCAAGATCCGAATTCAGTCGCATCAGTATCGGCTGGGTTTCAGGATCACCGAGACGGCAGTTGAATTCAAGTACCCGTGGTACGTTATCTTCGCCGATCATAAGACCAGCGTAGAGAAAACCAGTGTAAGGAATCCCTTCGCTGGCCAGGCCAATGACGGTCGGTTCTATGACCTGCTTTAGAATGCGTTGATTGAGTGACGTGTCAACGATCGGTGCCGGTGAATAAGCCCCCATTCCCCCGGTGTTGGGTCCCTGATCACCTTCATCTCGAGCCTTGTGGTCCTGGGAGGTTGCCAGGGGTAGCACCTCTTTGCCGGAGACTAGACAGATATAGCTGACTTCCTCTCCACTTAGGAATTGCTCGATGACAACCTGATTGCCAGCTGCGCCAAAGCGCTGCTCTTCTAAAATCTGCGTAATAGCTTGCTTTGCTTCCTTGAGTTCGTGAGTGATGATGACACCTTTACCGGCCGCCAAACCGTCGGCTTTGATGACGAAAGGCGGTTCATTTGACTCAAGCCAGGCGAAAGCACTTGTTGACTTGCTGAACACTTGGTGTTCAGCAGTTGGTATGTTATGGCGCTGCAGAAAATCCTTGGCAAAAGACTTAGACCCTTCAAGCTGGGCGGCTTTCCCGCTAGGCCCCAGACAGCGCAGCCCTTTTTCGGTAAAACGATCAACGATACCTTCTACAAGTGGTCCTTCGGGGCCGATGACGGTGAGATTAACTCGTTCAAGTTGGGCAAATTCACACAGCTGATCCACATCGTTAGCCGCTATGGCGATGTTCTCCACGCCGTTTTCGTGCGCCGTGCCCGCATTTCCTGGGGCAACAAATACCGTGTTTATACGGTCGGATTGGGCAAGCTTCCAGGCCAGTGCATGTTCCCTACCCCCCCCGCCGACTACCAGTGCTTTTGCCATCGTGTTTAATGCCGAAAGTGACGCATGCCTGTGAATACCATCGCAAGCCCGTGTTCGTCCGCAGCTGCAATGACTTCGTCGTCGCGGACTGAGCCACCGGGTTCAATAACGGCACTGATTCCGGCTGCCGCGGCTGAGTCAATACCGTCCCTGAATGGGAAAAAAGCGTCTGATGCCATGACGGAACCCGCTGGGTTCAGATTCTCGTCTGCTGCTTTGATGCCGGCTATTCTGGCTGAATAAACACGGCTCATCTGCCCGGCACCGATTCCGATTGTTCGTTGATCAGCGGCGTAGACGATCGCGTTTGACTTTACGAATTTTGCCACTGTCCAGGCAAAACGCAGGTCGCGAAATTGTTCGGGAGTCGGTTCACGCCGGGTCACAATCTTAAGATCGTCGACTGATACCTGTCCTTGATCTTGTTCTTGAACCAGAAGACCACCGCCAACACGTTTGAAGTGGTGCTGTTCAAAGACTTCACTTGCGATAATGTCTGTCAGCAGGACACGTATGCCCGTTTTTGCTGCGAGTACTTCAGCCGCCTGCTTGCTTTGAGTGGGCGCGATGATGACTTCCACGAATTGTCGGTCGAGAATTTTCTGGGCGGTATTGGCATCAAGCTCTCGGTTGAACGCAATAATGCCGCCAAAAGCGGAGGTGGGGTCAGTCGCATAAGCCATCTGATAAGCATCGAGCAAGGTGTCGGCGCAGGCTACACCACAGGGGTTGGCATGTTTGACGATAACGCAGGTGGGGGCATCAAAAGCCGCCACACATTCAAGTGCAGCGTCGGCATCCGCAACATTATTGAAAGACAGTGGTTTACCCTGGGTCTGATGGGCTGTTGCTAAAGTGCCTGGGGCGGGCGATGCTTCCCGATAAAAGGCCGCAATTTGGTGGGGATTTTCACCGTAGCGCAGGTCGCTGGCTTTCTGGAACTGTAGGTTTAGAGTTCGTGGTAATCCTTTTTTTTCACCGCTGTCCGTCAGGTAATTGGATATCAATCCATCGTAACGGGCGGTGTGACTGAAAGCGTCTGCTGCCAAGCGTTTACGGGTTGCCATCGAGACGCCACCGTTGGTACTGAGCTCTGCGAGAACGCAGTCGTAGTCGTTGCTGTCGACGATAACCGTAACATCTGTATGATTCTTGGCCGCGGCGCGCAGCAGCGCTGGCCCGCCAATATCGATATTTTCAATTGCCTGTTCGGCGGAACAGTCCGGTCGTGCAATTGTTTGTTCAAACGGATAGAGGTTAACAGCCACAAGGTCTATGGGCAGTATTCCTGCTTTTGCCATGTTGCCTTCGTCAGTACCGCGTCGAGCCAGAATGCCGCCGTGTATTTTCGGATGCAGGGTCTTTACACGCCCAGCCATCATTTCGGGAAAACCTGTGTGATCAGAAACTTCGACAACGTCGATATTGTGTTCCTGCAGTAATCGGGCTGTACCACCGGTTGAGAGGATGTCAACCTGGAGCTCCCGAAGCGTACGCGCAAAGGCTACAACACCTGTTTTATCCGAGACGCTTATGAGCGCACGTTTTACGGGCGCAAAGCGTTCCGTTGCCATAGTGTATTTTCCGAGGTCAAAGTTGCGGCAGCAATAATCCAGCGCAGCGGCACAGCACAGTTCATCTGATCAGTTGGTAAAGCTTAAGTTTCTTACGTAAGGTGTTGCGGTTGATGCCCAGAACCTCAGCGGCGCGAGACTGATTTCCGTTGGTTTCCTGCATAACGACTTCAAGCAGAGGGCGCTCGACTTCACGTAGAACCATATCGTAAACCGAAGCCGGCTGCGCACCATTTAACTCTCTGAAATAACGTTCTATAGACTGCTTAACGTGGTGGTTAAGTGGTTTGCCTTCAGAAATATCTACATGCTCAATGATTCCTACCCCTCCGGGCCAATCAAATGGCGCCTGACAAACTCGATCTGTTCATCAGGTTTGTCAATTAGATTAAAACGTCTGCGAAACACTTGAACATTTCCTATTGCCGAGGTGTACCAGGACACATGTTTTCGTGCGATCCGGACACCGTTGACGTTTCCGTAGAGCAAGTACAACTCGCTCAGGTGCGTCAGAAGGGTATCACGTTTGCTGATTGGATGCGGGTCTCCAGGATCGATTCCACAGTTCAAATAGTTGGCTATGCGACCGAACAACCAGGGCTGCCCCTGTGCTGCTCTGCCAATCATGATTCCATCAGCTTGGGTATATTCCAGCACCCGCTTCGCTTTTTGTGGTGAATCAATGTCACCGTTGGCGATGACGGGGATCCCTACTTCCCTTTTTATTTGCTTGATGGTCTGATATTCGACTGGACCATGAAATTTGCACTGCCGGGTACGGCCGTGTACTGACAGCGCGCTTACACCCGCCGATTCTGCGATCTTTGCGATTCGAACCCCGTTGCGTTGGTCTGGGGCCCACCCCGTTCGAATCTTTAGCGTGACTGGCACATCAACTGCTGAAACCACAGCGTCCAAGATCTGGCCCACCAGTATTTCATGCCGTAACAGGGCGGAGCCGACCCTGCGATTGCACACTTTTTTGGATGGGCAGCCCATATTGATATCGATGATATTGGCGCCACGATCTACATTGAACTTCGCAGCTTCAGCCATCTGTAACGGGTCCGCACCGAGCAGCTGAATACTGATGGGGCCTGTTTCACCGCTGTGATCAGTTCGTCGTAAACTCTCGGACGAGTGACGAAGTGCGGGGTTTGCACTAATCATTTCACTCACAGCCAGTGCAGCACCATGGATGCGGGCGAGTCGACGGTACGGTCGGTCACTCACGCCAGCCATGGGTGCAGCCAATACGCTGCCCTGTAGCTTGACCCCGCCGAGTTGGATACTGGAATCCGTCATCGATGTCTTGCTGAAAATTGGCTTAACTACTGACTATCCTAGCCTCGAAACCTACTGCATTATCTTCGGGCTGGGCCAGGTTTACGACCACGATCACATCAGCCCCGGGCGGCACTTTCTTATCGAGGTCGTCTATTGCGAGAAACGATTTGGGTGAATAGGTACGACGACCGACAATACGGCCATTTCGGTCACTCAAGGCGAGTTCAATCGCAGGGTAGGTACGATGTTGTGTGCTGCGGTTAAGCAGGCGAACTTTAACGATTACAACACCGGGTATATCCGGATGCAGATCAACCTTGGTCTCGATCACGCGGAATACAGGGCCCGACAGCGTTAGCGGTATGCTGCAACCGATGTTTTTGCAGACTTGAACCAAGTAGGGTCGGGCAGTTGGGATAGCTGCGAGTTGGTCGAATAACACGTAGCGAGCTTGTAGAAACAATGCCAAAACAGCAACCACCGACGCACTGAACCAGATCAGATTTCTGGATGTTGTTGGGGCTTGATATGGAGTCTGCGAACGACTATGGCTGAGAGCGGCTGTGACAGTTGATGCGCTGTCGCCGTCGCGGGCGCTATCACTTAGACTGAGCCTGGGTTCAGTTCGATAGGCTGTTGAATGGGAATCGGACACCTTCTGATTTCCAGTTGGGCCGAAACCTCGCTCACCGCGAAGTACCTTTTTTATCTCATCTAGACTTTCTGTTTCAGTTGCCGGCAGTTGCAGTTCCTCGAGGTGTTCTGTCTCCAGATCGAATAGCCGCGGTCGCGGGTCGACTTTGGATCGGTCAAATTCAGGATTTCGGTCCGCTGATGCACCGGCAGTTGATCGATGCTGTAACGACCGGGCTTGTGTCGGGTTTGGAATCTGTTCTACCAGGTTCCATGCTGCGTTGAATACCGTATCGCACTCGCCGCATTGAACAAGACCTGCCCCAGCTGCCAGGGTATCCGCTGTTACTGATAGGATGCTCTCGCAACCGTTACAGCGAGTTTCAAGCAAAGTCTGTTCGTCATACGTCATTCTTAATGGGCCTTAATGTTGTGCGCGTACCGATAAGCAAAATCCATTCGTCTGCCGGTACGGTTTTAAAAGTATAGCCCGGACCGAATGCGGTACATACAGTTTCAGCCTGAGCACCCAGAACCCCGCTGAGTAACACCATCCCATCTGCTGCGAGCAGTGAATTCAGCCGTGGTGCCAGTTCGATCAGCGTGTGAGCCAGGATGTTGGCGATGACGATGTCAAAGATCATTGGGCTCACAATTTGTTCGGGTGTCTCGACTGTCAGCTGGTCACCGATCCCGTTGTTCTGGCCATTCTCCCGAGTGGTGCTCAAGGCCTTGGGGTCGATGTCTGTGGCTGTCGCTCGCAAAGCACCCAACTTCAGCGCCGCTACTGCCAGTATTCCCGATCCGCAGCCCCAGTCAAGTAGCGTGCGTTGGGTGAGATCAATTTTGGTTAATTGCCTGAGGCAAAGCGCAGTGGTTGGATGTGTACCAGTCCCAAAAGCCAGACCTGGGTCAATTATGATATTGACAGCGTTAGGGACCGGCGGTTGACACCAGCTCGGACAGACCCACAGAGCACCTTCAACATTAAATGGTTTGAATTGATCGCGACCAATCTGCTCCCAGTTACGGTCCGCTAAGATTTGACAACTGATCCCGGTGTGTCCGCCACTGGCGTCATGAAGGTAATTACAGATAGTCTTTTGGTCGGCGTCTGGCGGGAAAAGACCGCTGACTTTTTCTGTTGACCAGCCCTGAAAATCGGATGATGCAGTGTCGAAACGCGCGCTGCCACCGGCATGCTGCCGTGACACTGCCACAGCACCGAGACCGTCCATTGCTTCGGTGATCCGCTGAACGGCGAGTTGTTCAACGGTAATACTGATTTGCAGCCAATAATCCACAGGAGACAGAATGCCAACGGGGTCTGTTATACGACCACCCGGGTCAGTTTCGCCGGTTCCTTTCTAGGTAGTGGATGTCCATCGGTTGCCGTACAAAGGCCGAATCAGTTACCAGGCGTTGTTGAAGTGGAATATTGGTCTTGATGCCGTCGATCACCATCTCCTCAAGAGCACCGCTCATTCTGGTTAATGCCTGTGTACGGTTCTCGCCGTGTGCAATGACTTTGGCGATCATGGAATCATAGTAAGGTGGCACGGTGTAGTTGTTATAAATATGAGAGTCCACCCGGATACCCGGTCCGCCCGGTTGATGGTACTGGGTGATTGTACCTGGTGATGGCAGAAACGTGTCCGGGTCTTCAGCATTGATGCGGCACTCTACAGCGTGCCCCGTGAAAATGATTTCCGCCTGAGTATGTTCAAGTGGCTGACTTGCCGCCACCTGCATCTGTTCTCTGACAATATCAATACCGGTAATCGCTTCGGTTACCGGATGTTCGACCTGGATACGTGTATTCATCTCAATGAAAAAGAACTCACCGTTGTCATAAAGAAATTCAAGGGTACCGACTCCTCGATAGTTCAGGACATGGCAGGCATCTATACAGCATTGAGTCATCTTTGCCCGCAACTTCGGATCAATGCCTGGGGCAGGTGCTTCTTCTAAGATCTTTTGGTGCCTGCGCTGCATTGAGCAATCCCGATCTCCAAGATGGATCACATGTCCGTGTGTGTCCGCGAGTACCTGGAACTCAATATGACGAGGACGTTCCAGAAAACGTTCTAGGTAAACTGCGTCATCTCCGAAGGAGGCTTGTGCTTCGTTACGGGTCAGCTGCCAGGCATTGAGTAGCGCGGCTTCTGTGTGGGCAACCCGCATGCCCTTGCCACCACCGCCTGAAGCAGCTTTGATAATGACGGGATAACCAATCTCCGCAGCAATTTTCGCGACAGCGACATTGTCGTTGGGCAATGGGCCGTTCGAACCCGGCACGCAGGGCACACCGGCCCTTTGCATCTGCTCAATGGCTGCAATTTTGTTCCCCATGACACGGATTGTTTCTGCGGAAGGACCCACAAAGATAAATCCGCTCTGTTCGACCCGTTCGGCGAAATCAGCGTTTTCTGCAAGAAATCCATAACCTGGATGGATTGCAACAGCGTCTGTTACTTCAGCTGCAGCGATCACAGCCGGAATATTCAGGTAACTGTCTATGCTTGCCGCCGGACCAATACACACGGATTCATCAGCCAGGCGTACGTATTTTGTATCCCGATCCGCTTCGGAATACAGTGCAACAGTGCGAATTCCGAGCTCACGGCATGTTCTAAGAATACGCAGCGCAATCTCACCGCGATTGGCGATCACCAATTTATCGATCATCAGACGCTGGTCAGGGAGACAAAGATTCAATCAGGAAAAGAGGCTCACCAAATTCAACCGGGTCGCCGCTGTGCTTGAAAATCTTGCAGACGATGCCGGCGCTCTCAGTATCGACCGGATTAAAAATTTTCATCGCCTCAATGACACATAACGTATCCCCCACGTTCACCTCGGTTCCCAGTTCGACATAGGATGGGGTGTCAGGATTTGGTGAGGCGTAATAGGTACCTACCATGGGTGAAACCACGGGCACTTTATCGGCTGGAAAGCTCTCGCTACCCGCGTGGTCATCCAATGAGGGTTCAGCAACCGTGTTTAGTGGCGCGGGTGGCATGGCCTGAGCCGGTACCGAGTACACTTGGGTTCCGCTATTGCTGCGACTCAGACGAATCGATTCCTCCCCCTCACTGATTTCAATTTCAGTCAATTCAGACTCTTCAAGCAGCTCAATGAGTTTTTTGACTTTGCGGATATCCATCAGTTGTTGGTCGGTGTTCAGTGCCCGGATTCAAGGTGTGCAATTGCAGCCTCAAGAGCCAACTCGTAACTCATGGCACCGAAACCGGCGATAACCCCTAGCGCGAGATCAGAAAAGTAAGAATGGCGGCGGAAACTCTCTCGGGCGTGGACGTTCGACAGATGGACTTCGATGAACGGAATAGCCACCCCTGCGAGTGCGTCACGTAAAGCCACACTGGTATGTGTAAAGCCCGCGGGGTTGATCACGATGAATTCGGTGCCATCTGTCGCCGCCGCATGAACTCGTTCGATTAGGGCGTTTTCAGCGTTTGACTGGAAGCTCGTCAGCTGAAAACCTTTGCCGGCAGCGGTTTGAGATGCCAGCCGGTTGATATCAGCCAACGTCTGGTGACCATAATGTGAAGGCTCACGAGTGCCCAGTAAGTTCAAGTTTGGGCCGTGCAGTAGCAGGATGTGTCTCACGGAAGGAAGACCCTAAGCATTTACGAAGTATCCATTGTGCACAAAGCTTTCTAGCCTGTCTAGTTCGGGGATAATGGGGAAAGATAAGTACAAATATCAGCAATTTCGGCGAAATTAGGCGATCACCTAGAGAAGACGTGTTAACCAGTCCGAGAGCTCAGCTGCTTGCAGTTCACCCGTTTTCCGGTAGCGCAGCACACCGGTCTGGTCAAACACTAAAGTAAATGGCAGTTGTCCAGCACTGCCGTAGCGCTGCATGAGTTCGGGACCTTCGGTTAGGCCGATCAATGAGACATAGTTCAGGCCCACTTCATCCTCGAATCGGCGAACGGACTCCGCATCATCAACCGCAATACCCACGACCTGAATATCGTGCGCATGTCGTGCCTGCATTGCGATCAGCAAGGGGATTTCAGTTCGGCAAGGTGCACACCAGGTGGCCCAGAAATTAATCAATACCACTTTGTTGCGAACCACTTGCGTCGACCATTTCTCTCCCGTGCTGGTAGGCAGGTCAAACGAAATCATGGTGTCAGCCCTGTCGCTGATGTCAGTGACAGAAGGTGAACGCAGTTGGCCTGCCCAGTACCCGCCAGCCACCACCACCGCCAATGCAAGCAGGGTGTAGACCACCAAGATTTTCCTTGGATTGTCCACTAGGTTGTCATTCTCTAAGGGTCTTGAGCAGAGAGAGGAAACGATTCGGGTCAAGGTAGCCGTAGAGGCGTTTTGCCAACAGTTCTTGACCCTGTGCGTTGAAAAACAGCAGCGCTGGGGGACCATATACGCCATAGCGTTGCTTGATGGTCTTGCCAACGGGATCTGAGGGATCGGTGACGTCCAGTTTGAGCAAGCGGAATGGGGTCAGGTCTGTGCGTACCTGCGGATCATTAAATGTTGTTTTTTCCATGCGCAGGCAATCAGTACACCAGTCTGCATAAAAGTCCAGAATCACAGATTGCCCATCCGAGCGGGCGTCAGATAGTAGCTGTTCAAATTCGGCCACGCTGGTCACCTTGTAAAATTGAGGTTGGCCTTTTTGAGATGCAGCGTCTTTCAATACCTCCCCACTAAACAGCGTTAAGCTGACGGGCTGGAGGATATTACGACCACCGTTCAAGCCGCCGAACATTGCCAACATTCCCCAGATGATGCAAAGGGTACCCAAAGCATTCCAGGCGTAGCGCCACTTCAGTATAGGGGTCTGGCTTTTAACGAGGTAGATGCCAAACATGATTAAGAGCACTGCCCACAACAGTAAAACAGGTACAGCGGGGATGGTGCCAAGAAGATAAATGGCAACACCGATCAGCATTACTCCAAACAGATGTTTCACTCGATCCATCCAGGCGCCAGTTCGCGGCAGTAAGATACCCGCACCGAAGCCGATGGCAATGAGAACCACGCCCATACCCAGCGCCATAGAAAACATCAGCCCAGCACCCAGATAGGGGTCACCATGGAAAATAGCGATGCTCAGTACAGAAATCAGCAGCGGTGACACACAAGCGCCGACTACCAGTGCGGATACTGCGCCGAGTAGAAAAATCATGCCAAACGAACCGGCACTCAAACTGCTCGTACGCGCAGTCAGAATTGACTGCACAAAGACAGGCATCTGAATCTCATACAGGCCAAACATAGACAATGCCATCAGTGCGAGGATGATGCTGATCAACCCAATTGCCCAGATGTTCTGGAAATAGGCTTGCAGTTGCTCTCCGGTTGCGCCTGCCACAGCACCGATTGCAGCATAAGTCGCGGCCGTCCCCAGTACATAGGCCAATGAAATCGCCCCGCCCCGCAGGCGACGGGAAGTGTCGCCTTGACCAACGATGATGCTGGATAGAATCGGAATTAAGGGCAGTACACACGGTGTAAAGGTCAGCAGTAACCCCGTGACGAAAGCGGCAGCGAAAAATGCGATCAGGTTGCGCGCTGATAATGCCCCTTTAGCTTGGTCCTTAGTCTTGGTGTTCACGAAGCCGGGGAGTTCAATCGTGCGGATTGTGCTCATGGGTGCATAGCAAATGCCCTTTTCGGCACAACCCTGAAAATTGACGGTCACGCTGAGCGTGCCAGCCATCAGACTATTTCTTTCGATGGGCACAATGATGCTACGGCTAATGAGGTAAACATCAACAGCACCAAAATAGGGGTCCTGTTTTACAGTGCCTGGCGGCAGGTCGAATGCGCGAACCTGTGCATTACCTTGCACAATCTGGAAAGCGATTTTGTCACGATATAGGTAGTACCCCGGTGCGATCTTGAAATGTACCGCCAGAGCGTTTTCACCAGCGATCTCGATCTCTACCTGAAATGCATCCTCGGGATCGAGGAATTCCTGGACATCACCAGTGCTGGTGCCCAGCAATGTCTGCAATGCAGTCACGCTGCCCCCAGTGCTGGACGACTCCGAACCGGTCTTGACTGAACCAGAGCGCTGATCGTTGGGTAATGACGACGTCGTGACGGGTACGTTTATCTGGACACGTTGTGTAATCGGTGGATAACAAACGCCGACCGGTTTGTTACAGCCTTGACCTGCCGCCAATAGGACCAATGTACCCTCGACAAAGTGATCTCTATCCAACGGCAGAGCGATGCGAACTGAATCTGTGTAAGTCTCGACCTCGCCAAAATACTCATCGTGTTTGATGGTCCCGGCAGGATATCTGGGGTCACCGAGAACGGCTTGAACCGGTTCAGCTGTAAAGCCAAATTTACTGCGATACATATAATAACCCTCAGCGATTGTCCATACGGCCTCAATCGTGTTCGGGTTGACCAGTGAGGCGTGGAACTTGAATGCTTCTTCAGCGGGAAGGAGTTTGCTGTCCTGCTGCGCTACCCCAGTCAATGGTGATAGCATTACTGATAACAGCAGGAGCAGGGCGGTTATCGTTTGCATGAGTAAATCGAGACAATCGCGTTGAGTTGTTACGCTGTACAAATCATCTTGGCGCGGTAGACGTCGAGCATTGTTACCACCCGACTATGTGTCCTGGGCTATTGTAACTACCCAGACCGACGAGTGTCTGGCAATCGACTACACTTGGCGTCCACAATCGAATTAAGTTGCTGTTGAGTCAAAACGTGCCACCTAGACCTTAACTGTGCCCATAATATTTCTGATATTTCTCGCGGTCCCATTGGTTGAGATTTTTTTGTTGATCAAGATGGGAAACCTCATTGGGGCACCGTGGACCATCGCACTGGTTGTCCTCACGGCGCTGGTGGGTGCTTGGCTGGTCCGGCTGCAGGGCCTGTCTGCCCTGAACCGTGTCCGTGAGAGTGCAGCGCGCGGTGAGTTGCCGGCAATCGAATTGCTGGAGGGTTTGTTTCTTCTTGCTGCAGGCGCATTGTTACTCACGCCGGGGTTTTTCACGGATATCGTGGGGTTTGCGTGCTTGACGCCGCCACTCCGACGGTTGCTAATCCGGCTGGCTGTCCGGCGGTTTGGTCCAATCTATCCGGGATCGAGCTCCGTGGATTCCACGCAAGGTAATTCCAGCATTGAAACCGACTATCGCCGGCTGGATGATTGAGTGGCAAAGGCCTACTTGACAGGGAGCTGAAACCAGCTATCATTAGCACTCAATGGGGGTGAGTGCTAGTTGTACCGCATACTCACCCCTTTGTTGTCATCCATCAATACTTTAGGAGATTTAGGTAATGAAGATTCGACCGCTTCACGACCGCGTCGTTGTGCGACGACTCGAAGAAGAGCGTACGAGCGCCGGCGGAATCGTGATTCCCGATAGTGCTGCGGAAAAACCGATGACGGGCGAAGTTTTGTCGACCGGTAACGGTAAAGTTCAGGAGAACGGCGAGCGGCAGTCACTGGACGTCAAAGCAGGAGATAAGGTGCTTTTTGGCAAGTACTCCGGTACCGAGGTAAAAGTCGACGGTGAAGAAGTTTTAGTCATGCGTGAGGACGATATCATGGGAGTTATCGAGGGTTAAGCCTACCGATCACTCGGACCGTTGAACATCAACACTGATTTATATCTATAAAGGAATACAGTAATGTCAGCTAAAGAAGTTAAATTCGGCGAAGCAGCCCGTGCAGCGAAGTTGCGGGGTGTAAATGTCCTGGCCGACGCCGTCAAGGTGACGCTAGGGCCTAAGGGAAGAAATGTAGTACTCGACAAATCGTTTGGCGCACCTACCGTTACTAAAGACGGGGTTTCTGTCGCCAAGGAAATTGAACTTAAAGATAAGTTCGAAAATATGGGGGCACAGATGGTGAAAGAAGTAGCCTCCAAGACATCAGATGTGGCCGGTGACGGCACCACGACAGCCACCGTGTTGGCGCAGTCTATGCTGCGTGAAGGTCTAAAGGCCGTAGCTGCGGGTATGAACCCAATGGACTTAAAGCGCGGTATCGACAAGGCGGTCGTCGCGACCGTTGATGCGCTTCAGAGCATCTCCAAGCCTTGTGCGGATCATAAAGAAATCGCACAGGTGGGTACCGTGTCTGCCAATTCTGATGATTCCGTCGGCAGCATCATTGCCGAATCTATGGAAAAGGTGGGTAAGGAAGGTGTAATCACCGTTGAAGAAGGCAAGACTCTGGATAATGAACTTGAGGTGGTCGAAGGGATGCAATTCGATCGTGGATACCTCTCGCCTTATTTCATTAATGATCAGGACGCGATGCAGGCGGATATGGAAAATCCGATGATTCTGATTCACGATAAGAAGATCTCAAATATCCGGGACATGCTGCCGGTGCTTGAGGCGACTGCCAAAGCCGGACGGCCGTTGCTGGTTATCGCTGAGGATGTTGATGGCGAAGCACTGGCGACTCTGGTCGTGAACAATATTCGCGGGATCGTTAAGGTCTGTGCAGTCAAGGCGCCAGGGTTTGGCGATCGCCGTAAAGCGATGTTGCAGGATCTTGCAATTCTGACCGGTGGGCAGGTGATCTCCGAAGAAGTCGGGATGAGCCTCGAAGCTGCCAGTATCGATGATCTGGGTAGTGCCAAACGTGTGCAGATCACTAAGGAAAACACCACCGTGATCGACGGTGCCGGCAGCAAGGCCGATATCGAAGGCCGGGTCAGTCAGATCCGTGTCCAGATCGATGAAGCTACCTCGGATTACGACAAAGAGAAGATGCAAGAGCGCGTTGCTAAGCTTGCTGGTGGGGTCGCCGTAATCAAGGTCGGTGCGGCAACCGAGATTGAGATGAAAGAGAAGAAAGCCCGTGTTGAAGATGCGTTGCATTCAACCCGTGCCGCAGTAGAAGAAGGTGTGGTTCCTGGCGGTGGGGTAGCTCTGGTACGGTGTATGGGCGCACTAGAAGCTGTTAAGGGTGACAATTCTGATCAGGATGTCGGCGTCAGTATCGTCAAGCGCGCCGTCGAAGAACCGTTGCGTCAGATCGTGGCCAATGCCGGGGCAGAGGGCTCTGTTGTTTTGAACAATGTTGCTGGTAAAGACGGTAACTACGGTTACAACGCAGGTACCGGGGAATATGGCGATATGATTGAGATGGGTATCCTGGATCCGACCAAGGTCACTCGGGCGGCACTCCAGAATGCAGCTTCGATTACTGGTCTTATGATCACGAGCGAAGCAATGGTTGCTGAATTACCCGAAGACAAACCGGCGATGCCACCGATGCCAGGTGGCGGTATGGACGGTATGGGTGGTATGGGCGGTATGATGTAAGCTATCAGTCATAGCACTAGTTTGTATCTTGAGGGCCCCGATTATTCGGGGCCCTCTTCGTTTTGGGGTACTTTAAGTGGGCTTCTGTTCTAGACGATGGTAATCAGCGCATCCAGCACATCGTTGGGCCGTTCCATCATCAGGGAGTGGCCCGTACCCTCAAGCAACTCGACACGCGCGCCCGTTATGACCTTGGCCAATTCTTTGCCAGCTCTGGCGGGTGTCATGATGTCACGATTTCCCAGAATAAACAGAGTTGGGCACTGTACAGTCTCGGCGTGCACCACCCCGGCGTCATAGGAATTGCAGGCTGCAAGGCCGGCATGAATGACATCATCGTCTGAATGCTCAAGCAGTCGCAGGGTGCCGCCGACCATCCACATTCCGGGATTCTCATTGCCACCAAGTTGAG
>Ga0208750_1000183_pt1 | contig 18362 bp, 16 predicted proteins | sample Knorr_S15_td_O2m_FD_185602 | JGI IMG/M metagenome (GOLD analysis project Ga0208750, IMG submission 185602) | Marine microbial communities from Southern Atlantic Ocean transect - Knorr_S15_td_O2min_ad_340m_LV (SPAdes) (version 2) | ecosystem: Environmental > Aquatic > Marine > Oceanic | place...
GGTCGACCGCGCCCTGACCGAGACGCCGAACGAGGCCTGTGGGCTGTTTACCGGGGCTCCCGGGAGCCTGCAGGTCGACGGCTACCACCCGATGGCCAACGCCGCCGATCCGGATGAGGCATGGAAGCTCTATCTGCTGGACGGCCAGGAGATGCTGGACGTGGAGGCGACGGCCGACGCTGACGGTCGGGCCGTCCTCGGCGTGATGCATAGCCACACTCACACCGAGGCCTACCCGTCACCCACCGACGTGGCCGACGCCTCACGCTTCGACCCTTTCGGGGCCTGGATCTTCGTAATCGTGTCGCTGAAGCATCCCGATCCGGTGCTCCGGGCCTACCGGATCCTGGATGGTGAGATCACCGAGGTGCCGGTCGAGGTTGAACGGGGTTAGAATCCTGACCAGATCGGTCACCTTTAGATCGGTTGCCTCCGAACCCAGAACGACACCCCATGGCCGTCCACCCCTCCGTACTCGACCTGATCGGCGACACACCGATCGTCGACGTGAGCGAGCTCAGCCCAAACCCGTCAGTCCGCCTGCTGGCCAAGATGGAGGGCCAGAACCCGGCCGGCTCGGTCAAGGACCGCATCGCCCTGGCCATGGTTGCCGACGCTGAGGCCGACGGCACCCTGGTGCCCGGCCGCACCATCATCGAGCCGTCCTCCGGGAACACTGGTATCGCCCTGGCCATGATCGCTCGCATCCGCGGCTACCCGATCAAGATCGTGCTGCCTGAGAACGTGTCGCCCGAACGCCGCCAAGCCCTGGAAGTCTTCGGAGCCGAGATCATCTCGTCACCCGGCGAGGAGGGCTCCAACGGCGCCGTCCGCCTGGCCCGCCGGCTGGCCGACGAGAACCCCGAGTGGGTGTTTCTCTACCAGTACGCCAACGAGGCCAACCCCCGGGCCCACTACACGACCACCGGGCCGGAGATCCTGCGCGACGTCCCCGACATCACCCACTTCGTGGCCGGCCTAGGCACCAGCGGAACCCTCATGGGGGTCGGGACCTACCTCAAGGAACAGAAGCCCGACGTACAGGTGCTGGCCGTCGAGCCGCCCTCCGGCGAGCTGGTCCAGGGCCTCCGCAGCCTCGACGATGGGTACATCCCGCCGGTCTTTGAGAAATGGGGCGGCTTCGATCTGCTGGACGGTAAGCGCATCGTGCGGCCCCGGGAGTCCATCGAATACACGCGCCGGCTGGCCGACACATGCGGTATCTTCGCCGGCCTGTCGGCCGGCGCGGCCCTCGCCGGAGCGGTCCGGGTGGCCGAGCAGGTCCCCGAGGGAGAGACGGCCACCGTGGTGTTCGTCGTTTGTGACGCCGGGTGGAAGTACCTTTCCACTGGCGCTTGGACCGACGACCTCGATGAGGCGGCGGCCAACGCTGAAAGCATCATCTACTTCTAGGGCGACCGGCCACCGGTCGCCGACCAGGAGGCCACATGCGATCTGACGGACGCGCCGACGACGAACTGCGACCGCTGTCCTTCGAGCGGGACTTCACCGAGATGGCTGCTGGCTCCTGCCTGGTCACATTCGGGCGGACCCGGGTGCTGTGCACCGCCTCACTGGGCGACGGCGTCCCCCCATGGCTGCGTAATACCGGCCGGGGCTGGGTGACCGCCGAGTACTCGATGCTCCCCGGGTCCAGCAACGAACGGATCCGCCGCCGCACCTCGGGGCGCGACCAAGAGATCCAACGGCTTATCGCTCGCTCACTGCGGGCCGTGGTCGACCTGGAGGCCATGCCCGAAGTGGAGGTCACGGTGGACTGCGACGTGCTCCAGGCCGACGGCGGCACCCGGACGGCTTCGATCTGCGGCGGCTACGTCGCCCTCCACGACGCCTTCACCCGGATGGTGGCCGACGGCACCCTGCCTGCTTTGCCGATCCTTGACGAGCTAGCCGCCATTTCGGTGGGCATCGTGGACGGGTCGCCCCTCCTGGACCTCCCGTACTCCGAGGACTCCACCGCCGAGGTGGACTTCAACGTGGTTATGACCGGCTCGGGCCGCTTCGTCGAGGTGCAGGGCACCGCCGAGGGACGGGCCTTCGACCGTTCCCAACTCGACGCCCTGGTCGACCTGGCGGCCACCGGGATCTCCCGAATCGTGGACGCCCAAAGAGCTGTCCTGGCCGACCCCCCGGCCGCCCGCCCCTGACTGTTAGGGATGCCCCACCACACCGCGTCCCCGACCACGCCGTGACCAGTCGGCCCCAGCTGGTGGTGGCCAGCGCCAACCCCGACAAGGTGGCTGAGATCGCCCTAGTCCTCGACGGACTAGTCGACCTGGAACCCCGACCGGCCGACCTCCCCGACGTGGTCGAGGACGGCGACACCCTGGAGGACAATGCCCGACTGAAGGCCGTCGCTGTCTGCGAGGCCACCGGTCGGGCTGCGGTGGCCGACGACACCGGCCTGGAGGTCGACGCTCTAGGCGGGGCGCCCGGCGTACGGTCAGCCCGCTACGCCGGCGACGACGGAGACGCAGTGGCCAACACGGCCCGGCTCCTATCCGAGCTCCACGGGATTCCCGCCGGCCGGCGCACGGCCCGATTCCGCACCGTGGCCCTCGTACGACGACCAGACGGCACCGAGGTGATGGCCACCGGAACGGTGGAGGGCCGCATCGCCGAAGCACCGACCGGCGACGGTGGCTTCGGCTACGACCCAGTCTTCGTACCCGTCGAGGGTGACGGCCGGAGCTTCGCCGAGATGGGCGACGAGAAGCACAACATTTCGCACCGGGGTCGAGCCTTCCGGATTCTGGCCCGGCGCCTGGCCACCGACGACTGACCGCTGACTGGCGGGATCAGTTCGGCGAGACCGGCGCCTCGGAAAACCGACGCCCCAGGAAGCGGTCGAACTCGGCGTCGGTCACCGGCTCGGAGAAATGGAACCCCTGGGCCAGGTCGCACCGCAAGCGTCGGAGGCTCCGCAGCTGCGACTCGGTCTCCACGCCTTCGGCTACCACCTGCAGTCCCAGGCTGTGGGCTAGAGCCACCGTGCCGGTCACGATGGCCGTGTCGTCCCGTCCCTCGTCGCCATCCTCCGGGTCGTCTAAGCCGGAGACGAACGACCGGTCGATCTTCAGGAAGTCGATGGGGAAGCGCTTCAGGTAGGCCAGCGATGAGAAGCCGGTCCCGAAGTCGTCAAGGCCTATCCGGACCCCGATGGCGGTCAGCTCGCTGAGGACCATCTCGGTCACTGGGTTGGCGGCGATCAGGGCACTCTCGGTGAACTCCAGAGCCACCTGCTCGGGTCGGACTGCGTTGTCGGCGACCGCGTCGGCCACCACGGCGGGGAACGCCGGGTCGGCCAACTGACGGGCTGACACGTTGACGGCCACGCTGAGCGCCGGACCGTCGCCGATCCGTCGGGCCTCCCAGGTGGCCAGGCGGCCTACGGCAATAGTCAGCACCCGGGCCCCCAGGTCGGCGATCAGGCCGCTGTCCTCGGCAATGTCGATGAACTGGGCCGGCTGGAGCAGCTCGCCAGAGGTAGCACGGATCCGGGCCAGCGCCTCAGCGCCGGTCACCGCCCCGTCCGAAAGGCGGACCACGGGCTGGAAGTGCGCCTCGATCCGGTCCTCCTCCAGGGCGGCCCGGAGCTCCTGTTCGACCGAATGGCGGCGTACCGCCTGGGCCCGTAGGTGGTCCCCAAACAACTCAGCCCGGTCCCGGCCCTGTTCCTTGGCCCGGTACATGGCCGTGTCGGCGTCCCGTAGGAGGTCGGCTGGTGTCTCGGCGCCGTGGGCCACGGCGATTCCCACGCTGGCCGACACCACAGTCGAGTCGCTGCCCAACAGGATGGGGCGGGCCAAGGCCGTCCGTACCCGCTCGGCAGCGGCCAGGGCGTCGGTGGTGCGGACCATGTCGCCGATCACCACCACAAACTCGTCCCCTCCTAGGCGGGCCACCGTGTCGCCGGGCCTCACCGTTTGGAGCAGCCGTCGGGCCGCCTCACGGAGCAGGTCGTCACCGGCGCCGTGTCCCAGTGAGTCGTTGACCACCTTGAACCGGTCCAGATCCAGGAACAACACACCCACCATTCGGTCGTGGCGGGCCGACCGGTGCAGGGCGTCCTGCAGGCGGTCCAGGAGCAGTGCCCGGTTGGGGAGCCCGGTTAGCTCGTCGTGAAACGCCCGCTCCTCGAGTTGAGCCGCTACCTCCACGCGCTCGGTCACGTCTCGGGCGTTGACCACCACGCCGGCCACCGCCGGGTTGCCCAGCAAATTGGTGGCCACGATCTCCATGTGGCGCCAGCCGCCGGTGGCGTGGGCGATCCGGGCTTCGAAGGCCGGCGACATACCCGGTCGGGCCACAACCTCTCCGGCTCGTTCGGCCAGTTTGCCAACGTCGTCGGGGTGTACGAGTTCGCCCACCGGCACGCCCTCCATCTCGTGGGCCTCCCGGCCCAAGATGCGGGCCACAGCCGGGCTGGCGTACAGGATCCGTCCGTCCTCGCCGATGACGCACACCAGGTCCGAGGCGTGCTCCACGAGAGCGGCCAGGCGCATCTCGGTGGCCTCCACCCGCTGCTGGGCGGCGTGGAGGTCAGTCAGGTCGCGGGCCATCATCGAGATGGCGTCCACTACGCCTTCGGCGTCGCGGTGGGCCACCAGCACGGCAGACACCGGGACCGCCGGGCCGTCGCCAATCAGGCGCAGCTCACCCCGCCACGTCCCTCCGCTGCGCACGGCGGGCAGGGCGGTGGTGGCGTACTGGGCCTGCGACCAGCCGTCCAACAGGTCCAGCAGCCGCGGGGGAGTCGCGCCAGCCCGGCCGCCGATGTGGTGCTGCATGGCGTCGTTGGACCACACGACCAGCTCACCCGACGGGTCCAAAACGGCCACCGGGTCGGGGCTGGATTCCAGCACCCGCGTCAACTCGTGGGCTCGCCGGGTTTCGTCGACCTCGTCGGAGACGTCGGCAACGGTCAGCAGCGCACCGCCTGGACCACCTGAGCCGGTCAGAGGCACTGTGGATAGGTCCAGCCACCGGGAGGTGCCGTCGTCATTCAGTAGGCGGAGACGGCCTCGGAGGGCCACCCCGTCGACTAGAGCCCGCCGAAGGTCGGCCAAGAATTCCGGGCGACCATCCGGGTCGATGATCGTGGTCCAGCCCTCGCCTTGGGCGTCGACCGGGTTCTGGCCGGTGGCCTGCCCCCACCGGGCGTTGACCCGCACCAGCCGGCCATCGGCGTCCAGGCGGGCCATCCCCGACGGGGCGGCGTCGACCAGTGCGTCGAGGACCCGGAGGTCGGACGACGCGTCAGGGGATGGTTCAGTCACGTGCGGACGGGGGGACTCGAACCCCCACGCCTCTCGGCGCCGGCTCCTAAAGCCGGTGCGTCTACCAGTTCCGCCACGTCCGCGTTTGTGAGCCTACGGGCCGGTAGTCATCGGCTGGGGCTCAGCGCATCTCCCCACGTCGCACGATTACCTGATCGATGATCCCGTACTCCCGGGCTTCCTCGGCGGTGAACCACCGGTCCCGGTCACTGTCAGCCTCGATCGTCTCCACCGACTGGCCGGTGTGATCGGCGATCCGCTCCTGGAGCATCTTCTTCGTGTATGCCATCTGCTCGGCCTGGATAGCGATATCCGACGCTTGGCCCCGGACCCCGCCCAGGGGCTGATGCATCATGATTCGGGCGTGGGGCAAGGCGTAGCGCTTGCCGGGAGCTCCAGCGCATAGCAGGAATTGGCCCATCGAGGCGCCCAGGCCCATGCAGATGGTGCCCACCTCGGGACCCACGAACTGCATGGTGTCGTAGATAGCCATGCCCGATGTCACCGACCCACCGGGCGAGTTGACGTACAGCCAGATCGGCTTGTCGGGGTCCTGAGCCTCCAGGAAGAGCATCTGGGCGATGATGAAGTTCGCCACGTCGTCGTTGACGTCGGTCCCCAGGAAGACGATTCGGTCCTTCAGGAGGCGGGTGTAGACGTCGAAGCGCCCAAGCTCCAGGCTTTCGGTATCGCCAGCCGCGGCGTGGGGCAGGAGAGGGGGAGAGAAAGGGGTGTCCATGACGGCGCAGGGTAGCGGCGTGCCCGGTCAGGCCTGCGCCGCTACGGCACGGGCCCGGAGGTCGGCCACAGCGTGTTCGAGGCCTTCGTCATCCCGAAACAGGGCGCTGCCCGACACCAGCCGGTCGGCGCCAGCGGCCACCACGGCGCCCACCGTGGTCGGGCCGATACCACCGTCCACCTCGACGGCGCAGTTGTAGCCGTCGAGCAGCGACGCCACCTCGGTCACCTTGGATTCCATGGATTCGATGTAGGACTGCCCGCCGAAGCCCGGGTTAACAGTCATGACGAGGACCACCCCGACCAGATCGCGCACGTTGCGGATCACCTCGGCCGGGGTGTGCGGGTTCAGCGCCACGCCAGGGGTGGCTCCCAGGTCGGCGATATGGGCCAGTGTCCGGTGGAGGTGATCGCAGGCCTCGACGTGGACCAGCACCGTCGAACAGCCCGCCTCCACGTAGCGTTCCACCAGGCGGTCGGGCTCCACGACCATCAGGTGGGCCTCGAACTCCAGGTCGACCAACGGTCGGGTGGAGGCGATCACGTCGGGACCGAAGGTCAAGTTGGGGACGAACACGCCGTCCATGACATCCCAGTGGATGAGGTCCACCCCGGCCTTCTCCAAGGCCATGACTTCGTCACCCAGGCGAGAGAAGTCGACTGGCAGCACCGACGGCGCGATGGAGAGGGGACGGGGCACGGCTCGACCCTAACCGAGCGCCCCGGTCGGCCTACGGCGGAATCGGAGGCCCTCGGCGTACGGGTAGAAGTCGGGCAGGTCGCGGCGGGCCAGGCTGTCCTGGACCCCTTTCCAGAAGGCCGGGGTGTACAGATCGGAGTGCACCTCGTCGAACCGCTGACGGACCTCGGGCGACACATCGTTGGGGAAGGCCATGAAGGTCGGGAACTGCTCAGGGAACACGTCGCCCGGCTCGATGGAAAACCAGGGCTGAGAACGCATCTCGTCGGACGGGTCGTCGGACTGGGGGATGGACCGGAACCGGCACTCCTCCAGTAGCACGAGTTCGTCGTAGTCGTAGAAGACGACGTTGCCGTGGTTGGTCACCCCGAAGTTCTTGGTGAACAGGTCGCCGGGAAACACGTTGGCCGCCGCCAGGTCTTTGATGGCCCAACCCCAGTCGATGGCCGCCGCCACCGCCTTGTCGGTCGTCATCTCTCGCAGGTAGAGGTTCAGGGGGTACACCTGCCGCTCGCTGTAGACGTGGTTGATGACCACCCGGTCACCTTCCACCCAGACCGAATCGGCCGCGGTGGCCAGCAGGTCGTCAAGCAGTTCGGGGTCGAAGCGGTCCCGGTCAAAGGACAGGTTCTCAAACTCCCAGGCCTCCACCATGCGGCCCACCCGGTCACGGTTGTACACCAGGGCGTAGCGGCGTTTCACCGCCTCCCGAGTGGTGTTTTTGGGTGGATCGAACCGGTCCTTGATGATCTTGAACACCACGTTGAACGACACCAGCGTGAAGACGGCCATGACCATGCCCGGCGTGCCTCGAGTACGGACGAACTTGTCGTGGGAGTGCTCGAGATGCCGGTACAGGGAGCGGTAAAGGCTGGTCTTGCCGTGCTGAGGGAAGCCGACCGCCGTGTAGAGCTCGGCGAGAGACTTTCTAGGCAGCAGTGACTTCAGGAAACCCACCAGCTCCGACGGGTTAGGCCACTCCACGAAGAAGTACGACCGGGTGAAGCTGAACAGGCGGCTGGCCTGGGACTCGGTGACCAGCACCGTGTCGACCCGCAGGCCGTCGTCCTCATGGAGGATGGGAAACACGATGGGGGTGATCCGGTTGAGCTGGCTCAGGCGGCCCACCAGGTAGGCGGCCTTGTTCCGGTAGAAGACGGGTCGCAGCATGTCGATGCCGTCGGCCTCCAGGCTGTCCCACTCCTCGAGGAGGTAGGAGTCGATACGGGCCGCCACCTGACGAGAGTCGGCCTCCAGGTCGGCCCACGGGGCGCCGAAGTCGAAGGCCTCCAGGATCTCGCGGACCATGGCCGCCGTGTCCCGCACCCGGGTGGCCGTGGTGAAAAGTTCGGCCCGCCCCTCGCCCCGAGGGACCGACGTGGCACCAAACCAGCGCAACTCCACATCGTTGTCCACCCCGATGGTGGTGAAGACCCTTCGGGTCACCGAGTTGAAGAAGGTCTCGGCCAGCACAAGGTCGGACCGCTGGGCCACCCGGTGTTTGTAGTGGGATCGACCGGTCCGCCAGGCGCCGCGCCGGTCGGCTACCTCGTCGACCAGTGGTCTGACACGCTCCACGGTCTGGAGGACGGTGGACCGGTGGAGATCCAAGCGCTGGCGCGAATCGTCGTCCTGCTCGGTCCACTCCCGCTCGGCGAAATGGCGCTGGGCCCGCTTGGAGACCTTTCGAAACCCGGCGATGTAGTCCACGAACCCGGCCAGGATCGTGTCGGCGATCTGTCGCCCCGCCGCCTCGGAAGTGGGTTCGTCGACCATCAGTCCGGCCCTTCGGCCTCCGGACCGGTGAACTCTTGCCAGCTGGGGTCAGCGGCGGGCAGGGTGCCCAAGCCGTCGTGGTTGCGGGGCCAGTCGGCGGGCGGAAGGCCCAGGGGATTGGTCCCGACCTCGGCTCCGTAGAAGAGTTGGTGGATGCGGCGTACGAAGAGCCAGACGCCGTCGACGCGTCGGTAGGTGTCGTCATAGCGGATGGCCTGGTGAATCCACCGGTCGCCGTCCTGTACTTCGGCCTTGCAGTACACGTGGCCGTTGGCGTCGTCGGACCCCTGCAGGTCGATCTGGTGGGTGCCCACGTTGAGGATGGTCACCCCGACGGACCGGAGCTGCCCATCGAAGGACTCCCGGAGGGCGTCGCGTCCGCTGACGTCGCGTCCCACGCGGACGTCGGGAACGAACAGGGCAACCAGTGCGTCGAGGTCTCGGCGGTCGGTGGCCACCGCGTAGCGGGCCACCAGTTGGCGGATCTCGGCCTCGGCGACCAGGCGGTCCAGGGGCGATACCCCGGCCGTCACGTTCCGCCTCCGCTCACCCGCTGGTCGGCCCATCCGCCCGGTGTGCGACCGTCGGTCCTGACCCGTCGGGAGGCGAACTGCCATACGTCGTCGACCAGCCGGTAGGCGTCCTGGTAGCGGCCCCAGTGGTCGATGCCCCGGTCGGTCATAACCGTGAAGTAGGCGTGCCCGGTGGCGTGCTCCCGATCGGCGACAGCGAGCAGGAGTCCGCTGGTGTGGTGCTGGAGAAACTTCGGCCCGTCGGCATCGACGACCGAGTCCCGGGTGTCGGTGAAGATCGACCGAATGGCGTTGACGCCCTCGTAGGTGGCGCCATCGCCGATGTCCATAGAGGCATCGTCGGCGAACAGGGCCAGCAACTCGTCGAACCGGCCCCGGTCGCCGTGAGCGTTGTAGGCCGCGACGAGGTCGCGAATCTGCTCGCGGGCGTCAAGTTCCCAGGCCTCCATGGGGTCCTTCCCGTTCGGGGTCGACCACTAGCGTGCCCGACGATGGGCCACCTCAACGACATCCGCAACCGATTTCCCGGTATTCCAGGTGACTGGGCCCGTTTCGACGGCCCGGCCGGGACCCAGGTGGTGGACTCGGCCATCGAAGCGGCAGCTGACTGGCAGCGGAGCGGCGACAACGCCAACGCCCATGGGGCCTTCGCCGCTTCGGCGGCCTGCGACGCCCTGGCCGAGCGGACCAGCGCCTCGATGGGTCGGCTGCTGGGCGCCGATCCGGCGGGCATGGTGTTCGGCCCCAGCACGACGGCCAACATGATGGCCCTGACCCGGGCCGTAGCCCGCGACCTGGGACCGGGCGACGAGGTGGTCTGCACGACACTGGACCACGACTCGAACGTGGCGCCGTGGCTGCTTCTGGCCCGGGACACGGGGGCCAAGGTACGCATGGCCCGGTTCGACGCCTCGACCGGTCGCCTCCCAATCGAGGCCGTGGTCGACCTGGTAGGGCCGGCCACCCGGTGGGTCGCCGTCACCGGTTCGTCCAATGCCGTGGGCACCATCCCCGATACGGCGGCTATCACGGCGGCCGCCCACACCGCCGGCGCCCGGGTGGTGGTTGACGGCGTGCACCTGACCCCGCACCGGCCCGTCGACGTGGGCACCCTGGACTGTGACGTCCTCACCACCTCGTCGTACAAGTGGTACGGCCCGCACGCCGGGATTATGTGGGTGGAGCCCGGCCTGCTCGAATCCCTGTCTCCCTACAAGGTTCGACCGGCGCCCGACGCCGGGCCGGGGAGCCTCCAGTACGGCACCCCGTCGTGGGAGGGCCTGGCCGGGATTGACGCCGCAGCTTGCTTCTTGCTGGACGTAGGCCTGGAGGAGATCGCCGCCCATGAGACGGAGCGGTTCGCCCGTCTGCTGGACGGCCTCCACGAGATCGACGGTGTACGGGTGGTGGGCCCCCAGGACGCCGCCGACCGGGCCCCGACCCTGATGTTCGAGGTGGCGGGGAAATCGCCGGCTGCGGTGGCCGAGTTGCTGGCCGACGCCCAGGTGGCCGTATGGGACGGCCACAACTACGCCGTGGAGGCCATGATTCCGCTGGGACTGGACGCCGAGGACGGCGCGGTGCGGGCCGGGATCAGCGTCTACACGACTGACCACGACGTGGACCGTCTCCTGGCCGCGGTGGCCGACGTGGTCGACCGGCCGGTGTCGGCATGACCGGGCACAACCTGCCGGTTGACAGAGGGAGACCCTGGCCGGGGGCTGCTGGTACTACTCGCCGGAAGCCCGGCGCTTCGTGAACCGTCCGACCAGGTTGTGGCGGCAGGTCGACTAGGTTCCTGACGGACCGTCAGATACGGCAGACTGGTAGCCCATGGGGACCCCGGACGTCGAGCAGGCCGTAGAGGACGACCACAGGAGAAAGCGGCCCCTTGACGGCATAAGGATCCTGGCCGTCGAACAGATGGCCGCCCTGCCGTTTGCCACCCAGTTGCTGGCCCGCTTGGGGGCCGAGGTTGTCAAGGTCGAGCACCCGACCACCGGCGACAGCGGCCGGGGCTCCCACCCCGCCGTGGCCGACCCGGACGGACGACCCGTAGGCGCCACCTTCCTGCGCAACAACCTGAACAAGCGCAGCCTGGCCATCGACCTCAAGCAGCCCGAGGGCGTGGACCTAGTCCTGCGCCTGGCACCGCGCTTTGACGTGTTCGGCGAGAACTTCCGAGCCGGCACAGCCGCCCGTCTAGGCATCGGCTACGAGGCGGTCCGGGCTACCCACCCAGCGGTCGTATACCTGTCGATCTCCGGATTCGGACAAGACCCGGCCTCTCCCTACCGGGACATGGGCGCCTATGCGGCGATCGTCGAGGGCATGTCTGGGATCTACGAGTACAAACGGGCCCCGGGGCGGCCCCCGGCCGCCAACCCAGTCGGTGCGCTGGGCGATATCAGCTCGGCTCTCTTCGGAGCGGTGGGAGTACTGGCCGCCCTCCGCCACCGGGACCACACCGGCGTCGGCCAGCACATCGATGTTGCCATGCTGGACGCCACGGTGGCCATGACCGACATCGTGGCCAACTTCCAGTCCCTGGGTGTCGAACGGGAGTGGGGGAGCGGCATCGGCATCGTGGAGACGTTCGCCGCCTTCGACGGGCACTTCGTGCTGCAGTGCGTGCGCGAGCACCACTTCGCCACCCTGTGCACCGAGATTGGATGCCCCGAGTTGGCCGACGACGAGCGCTTCGCCACCCGGGCTGGATGGCAGGATCACCTGGACGACGTGCTGCGCCCGGCCATCGAGTCGTGGGCCTCTGACCGGTCGCTGGCCGAGGTGGTGGGCATCCTGTCCGGCGCCGGGATGGCCTGCGGTCCATCCCAGACCAGCGCCCAGGTGGTGGCCGACCCGCACCTGGCCGTTCGCAACATGCTGGTCGAGACGCTTCCCTCCGACGACGGGAACCCTGTCCTGGTACCCGGTAACCCGGTCAAGCTCTCCGAGGTACCCGAGGTCCCCGACGAACGAGTTCCGTGGCTAGGAGAGCACACCGACCGAGTACTGGCCGACGAGTTGGGACTAGGCGCTGACGAGCTAACTGACCTCCGGTCTCGCGGCGTCATCGGTGCTACCTGACTCGGCGCCTACTCTGGCTCCCGAAGGGGAACCACCGGCGATCCGGGAGGGGGTGACGATATGGCGGAGACCCGCCGACTGACCCAGTTCAGCCACGGCGCCGGTTGAGGCTGCAAGCTCGCCCCCGGTGAGCTGGCGCACGTGGTGCGCCGCCTGGCCCCCGTGACCGATCCCGACCTGCTGGTTGGTGTCGCCACCGGCGACGACGCCGCCGTGTGGCGCTTGGACGACCAGCGTGCTCTGGTGGTCACGGCCGACTTCATCACCCCGGTCGTCGACGACGCTCGGACCTGGGGTCGTGTGGCGGCCGCCAACGCGGTATCCGACGTGTACGCCATGGGAGGCCGGCCACTGCTGGCCCTCAACTTGGTGGGGTGGAACAGCGAGGAGCTGTCGAGCGATCTACTGGCTGAGGTCCTCCTCGGAGCGCAGGACATCGCGGCCGAGGCCGGGTTTGTGATCGCTGGCGGGCACACCGTCGACGATCCGGAGCCCAAGTTCGGCCTGGCCGTCGTGGGCGAGGTCCACCCCGACCGCGTCCTGACCAACGCCGGGTTCCGACCCGAAGACGTCCTGATCCTGTCTAAGCCGCTGGGCGTAGGCGTGACCACCACGGCCATCAAGCGGGGCGACGCCCCTTCCGAACTGGTGGCCGAGGTCTTGGACTCCATGGTTCGTCTCAACGACGATGCGGCCCGGATCGCGGTGAAGGCCGGCGCCACCGGTGCCACCGACGTGACCGGCTTCGGTCTCTTGGGCCACCTCGGCCGGGCACTGGTCGAATCCGGCTTGGACGCCCGCCTGGAGGTGGCCGCCGTGGCTGTTCCGGACGGGGTCCGGGCCCTGGCCGAATCGGGGGCCATACCGGGAGGCAGCCGACGGAACCTGGCTTGGGTCGATGAGCGGCTAGACCGCGGAGGTGTCGACGAGTTGGACATCCTGGTGCTGGCCGACGCCCAGACCTCCGGGGGTCTCCTGTTTGGTGTCGCCGACGACAAGGTGGATGACGTGGTCGAGGCCCTAGAAGCCACCGGTCATCGGCCGTCGGTGATCGGACAGACCACAGTCGGCGAAGGTCTTATCACCCTGGGCTGACGGGCCCCGTCGCCTTCGCCGACCTAGGGTCGGCTGGTGGCCCGTCGTCTCCCTCTGGAGATCCCGCAGTCGGTCGAAGAGCTGACAGTGGGTTGGTTGACCGACGCCGTCCGCTCCTCTGGTCTGGCCCGAGACGCCCGAGTGGTGGGCTTCAAGGCCGGGAGCCCGGGTTCAGGCGTGGGCTTCCAGGGCCAGACCATCCGGGTCTCGCTGGACTGGGACGTCGACGAACCGGACGCTCCGGCGGCCCTGCTCGTCAAGTTCCCCAGCGCCAACCAGGGCAACCGGGGCCTAGGCGAGGCCGAGGGCGCCTACGACCGGGAGTTCGACTTCTACGAGCGTTTCTCGGCCGACTTCCCGGTACGGGTGCCGCGCCTCGTCCACTCGGTGCGGGACCCCGGACCCCCACAGGCCGCCCGGAAGCGCCAGGAACGGATCGTGAACGGCCTCCCGACTCCGCTCCTCGGTTTCATCGGACGCCACGCTCGACGGCTCCTCCGAGCCTCGAACCGCCGCTACGCCCTGGTGCTGGAGTACGTGCCCGACGCCCGGGTCACCACGGCCCTGGACCTGCCCCCCGAAGACGACCTGTCGACCATCCTGGCCACCCTTGCCCGCATGCACGCTCACTTTTGGCGCAGATCGGTGCTGGCCGACAAGACGGTCATCGAGTGGTCGATGGTGACCCAGATGCCGAACGCCATGAACGGCGTATACCGGGCCTGGCGTGACGACGTGGTGCTCCGAGACCCCGCGGTGTTCACCGAGCGGTTCATGCGTCACGCCGACTGGTTTAGGGACCACATCGTCGATCTGGTGGTTCACCTGGACGAGCCACTCACGTTCCGCCACGGCGACTGCCGGACCGACAACATGCTGTTTGCCGCCGGCGGCCTGGTACTTGTCGACTTCGGCGTCATGGGGTCGGGGCGGCCGGCCGGCGACGTGGCCTACCTACTGTCGGAGACCATCCCGCCGGGCCCCGGAGCCCGGGACATCTTCCTCCGGCTCTGCCGCGAATACCACGGGGCTCTGGTTGCCGCCGGCGTCGACGATCACCCGTTGGACGAGTTCCTCGAAGACTGCGACATCGTGCTGGCCCTCCAGGCCTACCGGGCGGTCCTCATCGAGGGCGCCTACGAGGCGGACTACGACGGCGATTCATTGGCCCACCTGTGGGGGCCCCGCATCGGATCCCTCCTGTGCAAGGAGCCACCCGACCGCTGACCGGAGGCAGCCCGGGTCAGCGGATCCGCGGATCAGGGCGGTCGCCAGAGTCGAACCCGGCGGCACCCTCCAGGAGCGCCGCCTTGTCAGTAGCCGTGCTCAGGATGGAGGCCGCCATGGTCCGGCTCCCCAGGCGACCCAGGTCCTGAGCGGCCCAGATAGCCCGCAGAGTCCCCTGCACGGCCTGCGGCGGGTTGGCGGCGATGGCCGCCGCCAGGCGGGCTGCCGCGTCGGCCAGGTCGCCAGCCGCTACTACCTCGGTGACCAGGCCCATTCGCAGAGCTTCCTGAGCCGAGATCCGCTCGGCGTTGCCGGTCAGCGACATGCGGACCACCTCACCGAACGGCATCCGGTCGAGCATCTTCATGGGCTCGTAGACGGCAGGCATCCCGTAGGTCACGTGGGGGTCGAAGAAGGTGGCGTGCTCAGCGGCGATCAGAATGTCGCACTCGCCGAGAAAGTAGAAGGCGCCGCCGCAGGCCATGCCGTTTACGGCGGCGATCACCGGCTTCCAGAGGTCGTTGGACTTCGGGCCCAGCCAGTCGCCGGGATCGTCGTACATGAAGTTGTTGGACGTGCCGTACAACGACGGCGAGTCGTCCAGGGCGGTAAACGGCTCGTTGCGGTCAATGCCCACGCAAAAGGCCTGTTCGCCGGCCCCGGTCAGGACGATGACGTGAACCTCGTCGTTAGTGCGTAGCGAGCGCCACAGGTTCCGGCATTCCTCCCGCATCAGCGCTGTGAAGGCATTGTGGGCCTCCGGTCGGTTCAGGGTCACCCAGGCCACATGGTCCCGTTCCTCAATCACCAGGGTTTCGTAGTCGGCCATCGTTGGTGCCTCCGGTGTCCATCGGGGTGGTACCTCTGGCCAGATGGTAGGTCGAGACGATCTTTCGAGTGGTCGTCGGACCGTCCACCCAGCCGGGCCGGTGGATTCGCTCGCCGGTACCCTTAGAAACGGGTCGAGACCGTCCGCCGTCTTCCCCGTCCGGGAGGGGCCATGAGCGAAGAGTTGGAATACCGGCCCTTCGATTGCGACAACCACTACTACGAGGGTCCCGATGCCTTCACGCGTCATGTGCCGGCCGCCATGCAGCCGCGGGTGGTCCAGTGGGTGGAGGTGGACGGACGGCGACACCACCTGGTCGGCGGCAAGCTCAGCCGGGCCGTGGTGAACCCGACGTGGAATCCAATCGCCAAGCCCGGTGCGCTGCACCGGTACTTCCGAGGTAATCCGGACGGCAAGATCCCCATGGAATACCTGGAGGACCGCGAACAACTTCCTACCGCCTACGTCGAACGTGACGCCCGGGTCGAACGGATCGAATCCCAGGGCCTCGAGGCGGTCTGGTTGTTTCCCACCCTCGGCGTGCTCTACGAGGAACTACTCAAGCACGATGTTGAGGCCGTGGTGGCCCTCATGCGGGGGTTCAACCGTTGGCTGGACGAAGACTGGGGTTTCGACTACCGGGACCGCATCTACGCCGCCCCGTACCTTTCACTGGCCGATGTCAACGAGGCGGTGATCGAACTGGAGTGGTGTCTCGACCAGGGGGCCCGCCTGATCGTCATGCGACCCGCCGCGGCATGGACCGCTGACGGGCCGAGGTCACCCGGGCACTCGGCGTTCGACCCGTTCTGGGCACGGGTAAACGAGGCAGGGATCACCGTCGTCGCTCACGCCGGCGACAGCGGCTACACGACACATGGGTACGCAGGCGGAGGGGGCTTCGGGCTGAACATGAAAGGTCGGTACCGGCCCTCCATCAAGGCGTTCAACATCGAGCGGGCCGCGCACGACTGGCTGATCACCATGTCCCTGGAGCAGATGTACACCCGGTTCCCGGGCCTTCGGGTTGTCTCGGTGGAGAACGGGTCGGACTACCTGGCCCTCCTTCTCCGAAAGCTCAGCCAACAGGCCTCGAGGGCGCCGGGATGGTTCGACGATGACCCGGTTGAGCTGTTTCGTCGACACGTCTGGATGAACCCCTTCTGGGAGGACGACGTGTACGAGCTGGTCGAGCTCATGGGGGCGGACCACGTGGTGTTCGGTTCGGACTGGCCCCACATCGAGGGGCTCCCTAGTCCGCTGGACTACCTGGCCGAGGTCGAGGAGTTGGACTACGGCGACCAGCGACTAGTGATGCGAGACAACACGCGGTCGCTCACCGAGTTGCGGCCCGCCTAAGACGACCGACGGAGGACAAACCGTGGCCGAATGGGATCCGGAATTAGCCGAGCTGGGCGAGCGGGAGGCGCTGGCCGAGCGGATGGGCGGCGAGGAGAAGGTCGCCCGACAGCATGAACGGGGCAAGATGGACGTGCGCCAGCGCATCGATGCCCTGGTCGACGAGGGGTCGTTCCACGAGATCGGCAAGATTGCCGGTAGCCCCACCTATGACGACGAGGGTGCCCTTGTCGACTTGCGGGCAGCCAACTTCCTGTTCGGCCGAGCCCGCCTGGACGGCCGCACGGTGGTGGTGGCCGCCGACGACTTCACAGTGCGCGGAGGGGCGGCCGATGCGGCGATCATCGGCAAGCAGGTGGCCGCCGAGAAGATGGCCGGCGAACTGCGGCTCCCCATCGTGCGCCTCATTGACGGCACGGGAGGAGGAGGGTCGGTGCGGACCATGGACTCGGACCCGTCCAAGAAAGTCTCGGACGGCGACGGGGGATACGGCCGCGGCGCCCGCACCTACGTGCCGCTGAACCCGGGCTGGGAGCACGTGGTGACCAACCTGGCCACCGTGCCGACTGTGGCCCTGTGTCTGGGATCGGTGGCTGGCCTGGGAGCGGCCCGGGCGGTGACCAGTCACTATTCGATGATGGTGAAGGGGATGTCTCACCTCTTTGTCGCCGGCCCACCTGTGGTCAACCGGTTGGGTGTCGAACAGGTTGAGAGGGAGGACCTCGGAGGCAGTCGGATCCACACCCGGAACGGCGCGGTTGACGACGAGGTGGGCTCAGAAGCCGAGGCCTTCGAGCGGACCCGCCGGTTCCTTTCGTACCTGCCGTCCTCGGTATACGAGGTAGCTGAGCGGGGACCGACCACTGACGACCCAGATCGCACCGACGACTCCCTGGTCGACCTGGTGCCCCGAGACCGCCGGCAGGTGTACCGGATGCGGGTGATCATCGACTCGGTAGTCGACGATGGTTCGTTCTTCGAGATGGGGAAGGCCTTCGGCCGCTCCGCCATCTGTGGGTTGGCTCGCTTGGACGGGTGGCCAGTGGCCCTGATGGCTGGGGACCCCTATCACTACGGCGGAGGTTGGACGGCCGACTCGTCGCAGAAGGTCTGCCGGTTTGTGGACCTGGCTGAGACGTTTCACCTACCGGTCGTCCACCTGGTGGACAACCCGGGGTTTGTGATCGGGACGGAAGCCGAAAAGCAGGCCACTATCCGCCACGGGGCCCGGGCGCTGGCCGCCGTGTACCAGGCCACCGTGCCATGGTGTTCGATCCTGGTCCGCAAAGCGTTCGGGGTGGCCGGCGCCGCCCACTCACCGGGACACCGGTTCCAGTACCGATATGCGTGGCCGTCCGGTGACTGGGGCTCGCTGCCCGTCGAGGGTGGGGTGGAGGCCGCCTACCGGGCTGACCTGGAGGCCTCCGACGATCCCGACACTCTGCTGGAGGAGATTACCGAGCGCCTGAACAGCGTCCGATCGCCGTTCCGAACCGCTGAGGCGTTCCTGGTTGAGGAGATCATCGACCCTCGCGACACCCGTCCCTTACTGTGCGAGTTCGCCAACCTGGCTGCGCCGCTACGTACCGCAGGCCCGACCGGGTTCCCCTACCGGCCCTGACCGGTCCGGCCCCTCAGGCCGTCTCGACGACGGCCACCGGATCGTCCTCGGAAACCCGGTCGCCTTCGGAGACCAGGATGGCGGTCACCGTCCC
>Ga0208750_1000188_pt1 | contig 18232 bp, 16 predicted proteins | sample Knorr_S15_td_O2m_FD_185602 | JGI IMG/M metagenome (GOLD analysis project Ga0208750, IMG submission 185602) | Marine microbial communities from Southern Atlantic Ocean transect - Knorr_S15_td_O2min_ad_340m_LV (SPAdes) (version 2) | ecosystem: Environmental > Aquatic > Marine > Oceanic | place...
TCCCATGAGACCTGTCGGTTCCCAATAGTAAGAAAAGACCGGTTTCCCTTTCTTGAATCCACCGGCAATTGCAGCGTCAAGCGCCCCACCTGAGCCAGGATCAAAGTTGGTATAGAATTCATTCAATCCGTAAACATTGTGCTTCACCAGGTTGATAGTGTAACACGTCCAGCCTGAGATACAACTTGTCATCCTGCCTTTGCCAGGCGATTCTGGATCTGCAAAAAGAGCAGCAATCTTAGCACTATTCATGTCACTCACGTATTTCAGACCGTACTTATCCGAGGTCGGTTTGTCCACGTAGAATCCCTGCCCGGATTCCGGCGTATTGATCCCTAGTTCAACAATATTTCCCTTTGCCAGGTTGTCTTCAACCAACTGGACAAGATTATCCCTCCAGACTTCCGTGACTATGTCGATCTGCTGATCGAATAATGCGGCCATAATCGGCGTGGTGCTTCCTTTGGACACTTCGACTTTACAGCCATATCCTTTTTCAAGAACAAACGAGGCTATGGCAGTATGCACATTGGCGCTGTCCCAGTCGAAGTCACCCAGGTGGACTTTGCCGCAAGCGGCGAAGGCCGAGGTATTTAAGATCAATAATGATCCGAGCAAAGATAACGAGATCAATGCTCTTTTTATAATATACATGTCTTTTTCTCCTTATTAATCGTTCTTAGTTTTGATTCTCACCCAAACCCATGCCTAAAGCAAACATGAGACGATGAAACCACTAAACAAGGAACAGTAATCTGTATAGATTCTACTCCAGTTCTTATTGCCAAATGAGGCAACGAGCCTTCAGGAAGGTATACTGTAACAAGGAAAGCAGGTAAAGCAAGTTTTTTTTAGTTTTGCCTAAATATTCAGGTTTGGGCATATTTTCAGTAACCCAGTGCTGTGTTATCATTTTTATGAAAAGGAATGTATTGTAGAATCGATGATGCCGGATGTCTTTCGGTATTTATGGAAACCATATGCGGGCAGACAATCTGCAGCCATCTGGCATGGGGACCCAAATGCGCTGGATCGTAAGTGTATTGTGGTGGAATTCTGTTCTGATTTTAATTTGATAAATCTTGCTATGCAGCAAGTACCTGGACTACTCCGACTAAGGATAAAAAAATCTGCAAACAAAGTGCAAATTTGCGAAAAGATTCCGGAGATGTTTTAACAAAACGGAGGTGTCCAATGTAAATTCCTATGGTCAGTGGAATCAAGAAAACACCTGTGCGCCATAAAAGTGAAGATGACATCAGATCTTGGCTTCCGGAAAGGATTGATGCGTAGACGTCTGTGAAAAACAAATAGGCTACCAATGAGGCTCTAGTTAATGCGGCTCCGGATGAAGTTGACAGCAGAAACAAGACAACAGGCAATCCTCCAATCCCTGCTGATCCGTTAACAAGACCTGAAAAAGAACCTAAACCAATGGTCCAGATACGACCCACAGAACGTTTAAAACGAAAATCTTTCCACAATAGCAAGCTAGCAGTTAAGACCAACCCATATATAACCAGTCGCATAGTTCCCTGGGGAACTTCTGATAAAAGTGCAATACCAAATGGAGTACCCAAAACTGCTCCCAAAACCAGCCAGCGGAGAATTTTCCAGTCAACTTGCCGCCAAACTAATGGCAACATGTGGATACTGGCAGCAATTTCCAGCAAAAATGCAGTTGGTACCACTTCTGCTGGCGGTAAAATCAGCGACAGACTGGTAACCGTCAAAGCCGAAAAACCGAAACCGCTGTATCCCCTGATGATAGCAGCCAATCCGATAGCCAAAACCGCAAATATCAACATGAACGGACTGAGGCCTGTCAAAATTTCAAACTCAAAATACATTATTTGTCTGCTGCACGGAAAGATTCGATAGATTCTGATTTTCTGACTTCCTCAAGCAGCCAGTCTTTGAACAGACACACTAAAGGTTTTTGCAGGGCATTTTCAGGATATACAAGAAAGTAAAAACCGCCTCCGGTAATGGAAAGCTCAAAGGGGCGCACCAACCTTCCTGTATCCAAATATTCCTGGACGATTTCCACTGCGCAAATTCCTATTCCATGTCCATCAAGAGCAGATTGGATAAAAACGTTAGAATCATTGATCAAGGCACGTCTTTTATATTTTCGATCCGGAAGGCCAGCCAATTCTAGCCATTCTTTCCAGCTTTCTGAAAAAAAATCATCCAGCAGGGGATAGTGTATCAGATCTTCAGGAGTATTCAGAGGATGATCTTTCTGCAACAAATCTGGACTGCAGACTGGCGTAAACTCCACAACCATCAATTGTTCGTGGACCAACCCCTGCCATTCACCTTTACCCCAAACTACAGCCATATCCATTTTTTCAGTATTAAAATCCGGATTGTTGTTTGAAATTTTCAGATGAAGATTGATGTCAGGGAATTTTTGATAAAAAGGCCCAAGACGATGGACAAGCCAGTTTGCTGAAAAAGATGAACCCACTCCGACGACTAGTGTATCTTCAGTTTCATCTTTACGAAGACTATCTATACTGTCGGCAATGCCCTGTAAACCACTTACTACGGAAGGTAATAATTGTTGCCCTTCCTCAGAAAGAAAAATCCTGCGCTTTTCCCGGAGAAATAATTTTGAACCCAGGTAGTCTTCCAATGCTTTGATCTGGTGACTCACTGCCGCTTGTGTCACACAGAGCTCTTTTGCGGCATTAGTAAAACTCAGATGACGGGCCACAGATTCAAAAGTGAGAAGAAAATTAAGAGAAGGGAATCCACTAAAGTTATCCATAAATATAACTAATCTTAATCATTAAAAAATATCAATTGTATAAAAACATAATCTTTTGTAAAACAATTGCTAAACTTTATCAATAGGAAAAATAAATTATTAGTCACCTGATTAGTTTGGTTGTTATTTTGATAAATTCAGCTAATACATATTTTTCATTGATAAGCGATTCTTTCACATGCTGTACTGGAGTTATTAAATGTTAATCCGTGCCTATTCCTGTATGCTTTTGGCAATTCTATTTTGGTCGCTGAATCCTGTGGCCAATAAAATTGCGCTTGAGGACATTGCTGTTCCGCAGCTTGTTTCAATGAGAGCTGTTTTTTCTTCGATAATACTGTTGATTATATCTTATGCAATAGGATATCGTTATAGCCCAAAAAAGATAGGCTGGAAACCGTTTGCACTGGGAGTTCTCGATCCTGGATTGACTTCCCTTCTTTTTGTCACTGCTCTCACGGTGCTTAGTGCTTCAAACACTGTATTAATACTGGCACTGATGCCATTCTCTCAGTCGATCCTTGGCCGTGTGGTGTTTAAGGAAGATTTACAGTCTTCTGTTTGGTTTGGGGCTGTTTTGTCCGTATTTGGACTTTTTATATTTTTTTCTGGAGAACAGTTTTTTGACGCAGATAGTCTTTGGGGCAATGGACTTATGATGATTTGTTTTTGTCTTTTTTCTGTGAGCCAGTTACTGACACGCAAAATAATGAGATCTGAAATTCCAGCGATTCAAGTTACATCAAGTCAAATGATTTCTGCTTCTGTTGTTTTAATCTTATATCTGATTATTTTCGGAGACATGGAACTTCCACTTCAAGCTTCTTCTGGAACATTGATGACTTTTGTGTATTTGGTTTTTTCGATGGCACTTCCATTCTTTTTTTACAACCAGGCAATGCGAAGCATTCCAGTAGGCATGGCTAGCTTGTTTCTCGTTTTGATCATTCCTTTAGGATTTTTATTCGCAGCAATTTTACTGGGAGAAGACATCACTTGGATCAAGACAGCCGGAGCAATCTTGGTTATGATCGGGGTGGCACTCCCCCATCTGTTGGAGTCAGGGAAAAGAAAATTTAGTCTTAGGCAGAAATAATTATTATTTGCTAATTTATGAGTGGAGTAATAAAAAAAGTAGCAATCGTTGGCGGGGGGGTTATTGGTGGAGGATGGGCTGCTCGATTAATGCTAAACGGCATTGATGTCAAAGTCTTCGATCCTTCTGCAATTGCAGGACAAACTCTAAGAGAGATGCTTGCTAATGCGAAACGTGCATATTCCAAATTAACACTGGCCCCACATGTGGAGCAAGGCAAACTGGAATTTGTCGACTCTATTGAAAAAGCGGTCAGTGATGTCCCATTTATCCAAGAAAACGTTCCGGAAATTTTGGACGTAAAGAGTTCGGTATTGGAAGAAATTGGCAAGCATGCTCCTGAAACTGCACTCATCTGTTCTTCAACTTCAGGACTAAAACCCACATCACTTCAATCCGAAATGAAGTGTCCGGAACGTTTCATGGTTGGCCATCCATTCAATCCCGTCTACCTTTTGCCTCTAGTCGAAATTTGTGGTGGCGTACAAACTTCTGAAGATGCCAAAAAGCAAGCAGCAGAATTTTATTTAGAAATTGGGATGAAACCTTTGATTTTGCGTAAAGAAATAGATGCCTTCATTGCAGACCGGCTGCAGGAGGCCGTTTGGCGCGAAGGATTGTGGCTCGTCCGTGATGATGTTGCCACCACCCAAGAGTTGGATGATGCTATTCGTTTTGGTTTTGGAATGCGCTGGGCGCAAATGGGATTGTTTGAAACCTACCGGATTGCTGGAGGTGAAGGTGGAGTACGCCACTTCATTTCTCAATTTGGACCTACATTGAAATGGCCTTGGAGCAAACTGACCGATGTTCCGGAATTGAGTGAGGATTTGATTGAGAAAATCGTCACGCAATCCGATATGCAATCCGGAATGCATTCCATTCGGGATTTGGAGCGAATCCGTGACGATAATCTGGTGGCCATCATGCAGGGCCTCAAGCTCCATAATTGGGGCGCTGGCGCTGTTCTGAAAAAATACGAAGAACGTCTTTACGAAAAAGCACATTCCGGAGTTGTTTCTGGCGATCCTGACTTGTCTAAACCTCTTAAATTGCATGATTCAGAAGTTCGTCCGGACTGGTTGGATTACAACGGACACATGACAGAAAGCCGGTACCTCCAAGTTTTTGGTGATGCAACTGATGCATTTCTCCAATTTATAGGGATGAATGAAGAATACAGGATGCAAGGTTTTTCTATTTATACGGTTGAAACACATATCCGGCATTTGAGGGAAGTTGCCGGTGGTGAGTTGCTCTCTGTAGAAACTCAACTCCTTGGTTTTGACGAAAAACGTTGCCGGATTGTTCATTCAATGCTCCATCCTGATTCGGGTGATATCTTGGCAACAGGTGAACATATGCTTCTTCATGTTGACACTGATGAAGGACATGCTTGTCCGATGGGTAAATACCTATACGAAAAACTTGCACTAATTTGGAATGGGCATCAGAATATGGTCGCACCGGTCTACGCTGGAAAAGGTATTCGTGAATTAAAATAAGAGTGTCTCAATACTGCAATTTGGTAAGGATAACAGGTTAAACAAGGTTTTATTAAGGAGAAACCAATGTATGTCTGTAAACTTTAGAATGCTTTTTCCGTTAATCCTTTCAAAAAACAATGGAGTACAATGAATTACGATGTGATCATTACATGTGCGGTGACTGGTTCAGGAGACGCAGCCGGCAAACATCCGCAACTTCCAAAAACTCCGAAAGAAATCGCTAATGCCGCCATAGAAGCTGCAGAAGCAGGTGCGGCAGTGGCGCACATCCATGTACGTGATCCGCAAACAGGAGCGGCGGGGCGAAAGCTGGAGTGGTACACAGAAGTCGTTGAGCGCGTTCGTGCGGACTCTACCGATGTGGTGCTGAATCTTACCTCCGGAATGGGCGGTGATTATGTCCCTGATCCGGATGATCCCGGACGAGGCGGCCCAGGAACTGATATGGCAAATCCTGCCGAACGTCTGTCACATGTTGAAAAACTCCTTCCGGAAATCTGTACGCTTGATGTCGGAACTCAGAATTATTCCGACACTGCTTACATTAGCACTCCGAAGATGCTTCGCGAAATGGCACAACTCATTCAGACCTACGGAGTCAAACCGGAAATTGAAGTTTTTGAGCTGGGTCATGTCTGGTTTGCTAAAGAATTGCTCAAGGAAGGATTGATAAACGAACCACCTCTTTTTCAGCTTTGCATGGGCATTCCGTGGACAGCAGAAGCCAATACGGAAAATATGCTGGCACTGCGTAACATGCTGCCCGATAATGCGGTTTGGGCAGGATTCGGTATCTCACGCATGCAAATGCCGATGGTCGCGCAAGCTATGATTTTGGGCGGAAATGTACGTGTTGGTTTAGAAGACAATCTTTATCTTGAAAGAGGAGTTCTCGCTAGCAATGGGCAATTGGTTGAGCGAGCGGTAGAAATTATTGAACGATTGGGAGGAAGAATTCTCAGTCCATCTGAAACTCGTCAAAAACTGGGTTTGAGCAAGAGTTGATAATTGCTTAAACAGCTAATCAATTTTGGAATTTTGCATGCAGTTAGCAAAAAAACCATACAATGCACCAGAAGTTAACGAATGTAAAAGAACGGATAGACTTGGCTTGCGCCTTCAGATGGGCTGCCAGGATGGAAATGCACGAAGGAATTGCCAACCACTTTTCACTGAGAATAAAAGGGGACGGGAATAGTTTCCTCATGAATCAGAACAAGCAACACTTTAGTCGCATCAGGGCTAGTGATTTGCTTTTGTTGGATACTAATGTCTCGCCAAAAATGAACCATTCTGATTCTCCGGATCCAACTGCCTGGGGTTTGCACGGGGCAATTCATCGTCATTGTCCACATGCCAGTTGCATAATGCATGTTCATCCAATCTATTCTACAGTGCTTGCGACTTTGGCAGACAGTAGCTTACCTCCCATAGACCAGCGTTCGGTAATGTTTTACAAGCGTTATGTTATTGATGAAGAGTACGGCGGTTTGGCATTTAAGAATGAAGGGGAACGCTGCGCTGCTCAGCTCAGTGATCAGAAATTCAATGTTATGATTATGGGTAACCACGGTTTACTTGTAATTGGAGAGGACGTCGCAGACACTTTTAATCGTCTCTATTATTTTGAGCTGGCGGCGGAAACTTACATCAAGGCACTCTGGACAGGTAAACCTTTGCGAGTTATGCCTGATAAAATTGCAGAAAAAACAGCCAAAGAGTTGGCAAACTATCCTGATCAGTCGAAAATATTTTTTCAAGAACTAAAGTCAATTTTGGAGGAGGAAGACCCGACATTTAGACTTTAATTCGTTTTCCAAAACCACAGATTAGAAGTTAGTGAATTCATTTCTAACAACGGAGCAGCAGGAAAGTTATCGTGAAAAAGGTTGTTTTTTCCCGCTTAGCTTATTTAGCCCAATAGAAGCGATAGAACATCGTCGTAGATTGGAGGAAATTGAGGGACAATATGGGCCTATGCACTACCGAACCAAGCCTTACCTTTTGATGACTTCGGCCAATGAGATTGCAAGGCTCCCAGAGTTGCTTGATATAGTAGAATCCTTACTTGGGCATGATATTCTGCTTTGGGATTCGGCCTATGTCATTAAGGAGCCACAGAATACGAAGTTTGTCTCTTGGCATCAGGATCTCACATATTGGGGGCTTGATTCCGACGATTTAGTTACTGTTTGGGTTGCTCTCTCTCCAGCAACTGAAGGAAGCGGATGTATGAAAATGCTTCCCGGCTCACACCGTAACGGCAAAAAATCGCATCGCGACACTCATGAAAAAGAGAATATTTTGCACAGAGGACAGGAATTGGAGATGTCTATTGATGAAGAACAAGTAGTTAGTGTAGAACTAAAGCCGGGCGAGGCTTCCTTACATCATGGCTGGATAGCTCATGCCTCTTATCCTAATCTTTCCAACGACAGGCGTGTCGGCCTTTCTCTTCAATATATTTCACCAAGGGTTATGCAGATGCACACAGATAAAGAATTTGCAACACTAGTACGTGGTGAAGATCTTTACAATAATTTTTCCCCAGAACCAATTTGTAATTTTGATTTTGATCCGGAAATGGTTGCTTTCCAAGCCAAGATGCAAAAGCTCAAGCACGAGGTTTACGAAACACAGTAAGCTATAAAAGAATTGCAAATCTGATACTTTTTTTGGAATGACACTTTTTAATTATCAAGACAGGAGTTCAGAATTTACTTTTTTTTGGTAAGATAAAAAATGACGTATTCAGGGGCTTATTTTACTGTGATTTTTAGGCAATCCTTTCAAAAAATTGATTGTGACATGGTTAAATTAAGTGGAATCATAAGTTAAACTTATCAGTAAGAATTTCTTAGATAGACATGAGGACAGTTAGTTTCACTAAAATGGAAAACGGTACTTTAGAGGAATATTCTTTCCTCTCAACGTTATACGCGAAGTGTAGAAAAAATGTTCCGGACATGTTATTGGCTTTGCTCAAGCAAATGCAAGGGGATCGAATGGGATACCAGGTAGACCGTTATACACATTCCTTGCAATCCGCCACACGAGCAGAACGAGATGGGGCTGATGAAGAAACGATTGTTTGTGCTCTCTTGCATGATATCGGCGATATCTTGGCTCCGGACAATCATAGCGAAGTAGCTGCAGCAATTCTTCGTCCGTACGTCAGTGAAAGGAACTATTGGATAATCAAGTATCACGGCTTGTTTCAAGGTTACTACTATTTTGAGAAAATAAATAAGGACCGGAATGCTAGAGATCGTTACAAGGAGCATTTGCATTATCAAGCATGTATCGATTTCTGTCATAAATGGGATCAGTGTTCGTTTGACCCGAACTACGATACCTTGCCTTTGGAGAATTTCGAACCAATGTTAAAGCGTGTTTTCCAGCAGCCGATAATCATTTTCGATTGACTTATTAAATAAGATAATTTTACTAATCATTCGTTTGGGATGCCCTTATCGATCAATAACTCGTAAATGAAGTTGTTCGTAGTTTTATGTTATAATTCTGATCATCTTTAAAGCACTTGTTAAATTTTCCATTCTAGATCAAAAGTATTTATGTCACAGCAAATCAATCGTCAAGTTATTCTGGCCAGCCGACCTAACGGTATACCACAGGCAAACAATTTTACTATCGCGGATGCACCGATCACTGCACCGGAAGATGGACAGGTTTTAAGTAAAACTATTTACTTGTCACTTGATCCATACATGCGGGGTCGTATGAATGCAGGTAAGTCCTATGCTGATCCTGTAGAAATTGACGAAGTGATGAGCGGCGGCACGGTGGGGCAAGTAATTGAATCTAAACACTCCGGTTTTAGCGCAGGTGATTTTGTATTCGGTTATGGCGGTTGGCAGGAGTTTTGGTTGCAGGATGGAAAAAAATTGAAAAAAGTTGATCCACAACTTGCTCCCATTTCCACAGCGACTGGAGTATTGGGAATGCCGGGTGTTACTGCTTACACTGGGCTTTTGAACATTGGACAGCCAAAAAAAGGTGAAACAGTGGTGGTGGCTGCCGCGTCAGGCGCAGTCGGTTCGGTTGTCGGGCAGATCGCACGCATTAAAGGGGCACGAGTAGTGGGCATAGCTGGTACTCCTGAGAAATGCGAATTCGTAACTGAAGAACTAGGTTTTGATGCTTGTGTAAATCATAGCCTTCAAGATTTCGGAGAGAATCTCAAAAGCGCTTGTCCTAATGGAATTGATGTGTATTTTGAAAACGTAGGTGGCAAAGTGTTTGAAAAAGTTTTGCCATTACTCAATAATTTTTCTCGAATACCTGTATGCGGAATCATCTCGTCTTATAATGCAACCCAACTTCCTGCAGGCCCAAACCTGACCCCTTTGCTGATGCGGAATATACTAGTCAAACGACTAACTTTACGGGGCTTTATCGTGTGGGATTTCGTCAGTCAAGAAGAAGAAGCCCTGACACAGTTGTCCAACTGGGTTAAGGAAGGAAAAATTCGTTATCGTGAAGATATAGTTGATGGACTGGAAAATGCTCCGGAAGCTTTCATGGGACTTTTGGAAGGCAAGAACTTTGGAAAATTGGTAGTTCGGGTGAGTGATGAACCGGCTGGTTGAATTATTGCTCTTTGCAGAAAGTGTTGTGTCTTAACTAATTATTTTTAAGCCACATGAAGAAAAACTATGAATCCGGAAACCATTGTTAATCTAAAACTACATCCGATACAGGACGCAGGCTATAATATCTCCTGCAAAGCCCAACTGGAACGCTCGGGTGCCTTGGTGATGGAAGATTTCCTGACCTCTGAAACAGTTGATTTTTTGCAAATCGAAGCCTGCGAACTGAGGCCCCAGGCGTACTTTTGTCACCAGAACCACAACGCCTACCTGCTAGATCCTGACCTTGCTTTCCCTGCGGAACACATTCGCAACCTTGAACAAGTTAGTGACAAGGGTTGCGTGCCTCACGATCGGGTTCCAGATCGCTCGCCACTAAGGGCTCTATATAAATGGCCTGATTTCCAGAAATTTCTGGAAAGTGTGTTGGGCGTGACGGTTTTTCCCTATGCAGATACTCTTTCTTCCATTAATATCAACTATTATGAGCAAGGACAGCAGCTGGGTTGGCACTATGACAACGCCTCCTTTGCCGTAACCTTGATGATACAGGCTTCAGAGGATGGGGGAGAGTTTGAGTATTTGGAAAACGTACGTAACAAAGAAGCAGGTGATCCGGGCTATCAGGACACCGAAGCAGTGATCAAAGGCGATCTTGACCCCAAAACTCTGGCTATGGGTGAAGGAGCATTAGTACTTTTCAGGGGACGAAATTCATTGCATCGAGTTGTACCGGTTAGCAGTGAGCGTTCCCGGATACTTGTGACTCTCAACTTCAACACGGAACCAAACGTAATGCTTTCAGAACTTGCTCGTCTGGCATTTTTTGGTAGGTTGAAGTAAGAAAAATTGTAATGATATTCTTTTAAGAAAGAAGAAGTTTTAACAGTAATCAATCGTAAATGAATAAAGGGATTTCCATGTCTGCGGAACTTAGCTGTCGTGAAATGATTAATCATGATGAATATCCGATTGACGAACTGGAAAATAAAAAACGCCGTCAGATGTTGGAAAAAGTTCGTAGAGAGTTGAAACAAGATGGCTGTGCCGTGATAAATAATTTTTTTAACAACGCGGGTTTAGATGCACTTTTGAAAGAAGCAAAGGAACGAAGTGAATACGCCTATTTTTCACCAAGGAAAAAGTGTAATGTTTATTTAGGAGAAGGAGATCCGCAAATGCCTGAAGATTATCCACAGAATATCTTTATGGAACGAACGAATGGATTTGTGACAGCAGATCTTTTTAATGAAGAAAGTGCCACTCGTCGTCTTTATTTCTGGGGACCTCTCAAAAGTTTTTTGGCAGAGTGTTTGGAAAAAACAGAACTCTTTATCTACGACGATCCGATTTCCAACGTGATTGTCAATGTTTGTAAGCCAGGTCAACAGTTCTGTTGGCATTATGATACAAATGAATTCACAATTACGATGCTTTTGCAGGCTGCTGAGTCTGGAGGGGAATTTGAGTATATTCCAAACTTAAGAACACCGGAGAGTGAGTGTACTGAAGGAGTAATTAAAGTCCTTCAAGGTGACCGCAATCGAGTGAAACAACTGGAGTTAAAAGCTGGTGATTTGCAGTTTTTTTTAGGCCGCTTCTCTCTGCATCGTGTGACAGAAAACACTGGAAATATTGATCGTTTGCTTTTAATTCAGTCATTTGCTGAAAAACCGGGAATGATTGGTAGCATGTATCGTGTTCAAGATCTCTATGGGAAAATATCAAAAATCCATAAAGTTCACGAACAAGACAAAAATCGTACTGATGAATTGTTAGATTGAAAGCTCTCAACAGGAGTCGAATTAAAGTCTTGACACAACACTACAAGGATCATCATGAAAATAGGATTTATCGGGCTTGGTAATGTAGGAGGCAAGTTGGCTGGAAGTCTCTTGCGCAACGGCTTTGACTTGACCGTGCGCGACCTGAATAGTGAAATTGCAAAGACTTTCTTTGAAAAGGGAGCAAAATTGGGAGAGTCACCTAAGCAAATGGCAGAGACCACTGACATGATGATTACCTGCTTACCCAATCCGGAAGCTAGTGCTGCCGTGATGGAAGCAGAAGACGGGATTATCGCCGGACTTTCTCCCGGAAAAGTATGGGCAGAAATGAGCACTACAGACGAGGCAGAAGTCAAAAGACTGGGGGCCAAGGTACAGAAATTTGGAAGTGAAGCACTGGATTGTCCAGTTTCAGGAGGATGCCACCGAGCCGCAACAGGTAACATCTCGATTTTAGTTGGCGGCGAACGCTCCACCTTTGAGAAAATCTTGCCAGTGCTGAAGGTATTGGGACGGCTCATCCTGCATACAGGGGCACTAGGTTCTGCTTCTGTTCTCAAAGTGATGACAAATTATTTGGCAACTGCCAATCTTGTGACACTTTGCGAAGCAATGACCACAGCCAAAATGGCAGGGATGAACCTCAAAACCACTTATGAAGCAATTAGGATTTCATCTGGAAATTCTTTTGTGCACGAAACCGAAAGTCAGGTGATTCTCAACGGCAGCCGGGACATCAACTTCACGATGGACTTGGTCATCAAAGACATCAGCCTCTTTCAATCCATTGCAGATCGCGCAGGAGTTCCGTTGGAAGTTTCTCCGCTCCTGATCGATATTTTCAAGGATGGAGAACAGCGTTACGGTACTCGTGAATGGTCTCCGAATATTATTCGTCGCTTGGAAGATGCTTGTGGAATACAAATCCTTGCTTCCGGCTTTCCGAAGCAGATGGTGGATAGTGAACCGGAAGTCTACGGTGAAGAAGTCGTGGTGCATAATTGATTCATTTTTTCAAAGGAAACTCTGGTCATGGTCTGTATTTTTATAAGTTGAGAAAAATCACACAAAATGAGAAAACAACACAATATTCTAATCATCATGGCGGATCAACTGACTCCCAAGGCACTGGGCTGTTACGGGAACAGCGAGGTTATCAGCCCCAATATCGACCTTTTGGCTGATCAGGGGGTCGTATTTGATGTCGCATATACAAGTAGTCCGTTATGTACACCGGCACGTTATGCGTTTATGACCGGGCAAAATATTTCGCAATGCGGTGGTTACGACAACGCCTCTTATATGCCTTCAACCATGCCGACATTTGCGCATTATTTGCGTTTGATGGGTTACCGAACTTGTCTCTCAGGAAAGATGCACTTTGTGGGTGCGGATCAATTGCACGGATTTGAGGAACGGGTGACAACCGATATATATCCGGCGGATTTTGGTTGGATTCCGGATTGGAAAAAACCGGATGAACGGATTGATTTATGGTACCACAATATGTCTTCTGTCAAACAGGCAGGGGTTGCAGCAGTGACCAATCAACTGATGTACGATGATGAAGTTGGCACGCAGTCGATGAAAGTTATTTACGATCATGCCCGTGGGGAAAATGAGCGTCCCTTGTGTTTGGTGACTAGTTTTATTCATCCGCATGATCCATATGCCGCACGGCAGAATTATTGGGATGCATACAAGAATGTGACTATAAGTATGCCTAAAGTCTCCAGGCCACATCCTGATCAACAAGATCTGCACAGCAAACGCCTGGAAAAAGTGATTGCCTTAGATGCAGTGGATCTCAGTGAAGAAGAAATTATCAACGCCCGTCGAGCTTATTATAGTAATGTTTCTTATGTCGATGAATGGCTGGGGCTTTTACAAAGTACGTTGCAGGAATGCGGAATGGCGAAAAACACCACGATTCTGTTCCTTTCAGATCACGGCGACATGCTGGGGGAATTTGGCTTGTGGTACAAAATGACTTTCCGCGAATGGTCTTGTAGAATCCCGCTGATTATTCACAACCCGGTAAGATATCCAGCAAGACGAATATCCCAACCGGTTGCGCTTGTTGATGTTTTACCAACCCTAATCGAAGTGGCTGATGAAGAATCAGAAGCACCAAAACCTGAGCCGGTTGCTCCGCTTAACGGCCGTTCGCTGATTCCGCTTTGTAAAGGAAATGCTGAGAGCGATTCCAACATAGCCATCAGTGAATATTTGGGAGAAGGAACCGGTGCACCAATGTTGATGTTTCGTCGTGGGTCTTATAAATTTATCACTTGCCCCACCGACCAGGATCAACTCTTTGATTTGAAGAATGATCCGGATGAATTGCAGAATTTAGTGAAATCCAAAAATCATTCAAAAACATTAGAGGAATTTCAAAATTTAGCGGCACAACATTGGGATACTGAAACAGTGAAACAGAAAGTTATTCAGGATCAGCACAGACGGCGGTTTATTCACTCTGCATTACGCACTGGGCATTACGAGGGATGGGATTTTAAACCCAAGCGTGATTCTGGAAAGGAATTCACGCGGAGTCATTTGGATTTATCAAATTTCGACTCGATTACACGTTATCCGCGTCCTAAACCTTTCAAACCACGCTGGAAATGAAATATTTTTAGAGAACAACACTGAAAAAATACATGATTGACTTTACCCTGACTGAAGAACAGCAAATGCTCGTGGAAATGACACGTAGTTTCGTGGAAAAAGAAATGCTGCCCCACGAAGAAACTTTAGAAAACACCGATACTTTGCCTCCGGAACTAGCCGCTTCGTTGAGAAAACGTTCGATGGAATTGGGGCTACACGCATGCAATCTTCCGGAAAAAGTCGGCGGTGGTGGATTAGATGCGGTGTCTGTGATGCTGATTGAAAAAGAATTGGGACGTACTTCGTTAGCTTTGGCCGAATGTGCACATCGCCCGCTCAACATCCTTGCCGCTTGCGAGGACGAACAGGTGACACAATTTTTGGAACCGACCCTTCGAGGTGAAAAACGGGATTGCATCGCCATGACCGAACCGGGGGCTGGTTCAGACTTGCGCAGCATGAAATGTAAAGCCGTGCGCGACGGAGGATGCTGGATCATCAACGGAGAAAAACATTTTATTTCCCAAGCATTCGTTTCGGATTTTTGTGTTTTGTTTGCAGCCACCGGAGAAGAGAAAACCAATAAGGGCATCAAAAAACTCATTTCTGCTTTTCTCGTGGATTTCAGCGATCCAGGAGTGGAGGTGGCGCCGGGCTACAAAAACGTTTCACATCGGGGTTACACCAACAACATCCTGCGTTTTGAAAATGCCCGCATTCCGGAATGGCGCATCATGGGGCCGGAAGGCGATGGTTTCCGCCTGGTCAATCAATGGTTGGGGCCGACGCGCCTCACCGTTGCCGCAACCTCTGTTGCACGAGCTGAACGTGCTTTTGAGATTGCCTTGAATTATGCCGCCACCCGCGAACAGTTTGGACAAAAAATCGGCAAATTTCAGGGAATTTCATTTCCATTGGCAGATATGACCACTGAAATTAAACTGGCCAATTTAATGCTTTTAGAAACGGCCTGGAAAATTGATCGAGGAACCGTAACTCCGGAAGATTGCGCGATGACCAAACTTTATTGCACAGAAATGCTGGCCCGTGTTGCTGATCAAGCGCTTCAAACCGTGGGTGGTATGGGCCTAATGGAAGACTTGCCGCTCGAGCGCATTTGGCGAGATGCCCGTGTGGAACGGATTTGGGACGGCACTTCAGAAATCCAGCGCCACATCATTTCACGCGGCTTGCTCCGTCCATTGGGATCATGAACCTTGAACGTCTTTTTCGTCCAAAATCCGTTGCCGTTTTTGGAGGCAAGTGGTCGGATTATGTAGTTGATCAATGCCGTAAATTGGGTTTCCCTGGAAAAATTTGGCGTGTGCATCCGACGCGGAAGGGTTGTTTCCGCTCGGCAGGGGAACTCCCTGGCGCTCCGGACTCAGTTTTTTTTGGCATCAACCGCGAATTGACCATTCAGGAATTTTCCGCACTACGCCAACGTGGGTTGGGTGGTGCAGTGGTGTTTGCCTCCGGATTTGGCGAGGAAGAAGACGGTGATGATTTTGCCAGGAGACTGGAAATTGCTGCTGGAGATTCACCTTTCATTGGCCCGAATTGCTATGGTTTTGCAAATATTTTTGACCGAGTTGCCCTATGGCCGGATCAAGTGATCGGTGAACCCCTGGAGCGTGGTGTGGCCTTTATTGCACAAAGCGGAACCATTTCAATCACTTTGATGGGGCAACAGCGTTCTCTTCCGCTGGGATATGTGATCACTCTCGGGAATCAACAACGGCTTGCCACCGAAGATTTGATTCGATACTGCACAGAAGATGAGCGTGTTTCTGCAATAGGACTGTATTTGGAAGGAATTCTTGACTTGTCTAAATTTATTGAAGCAGTGGATTATGCCCGTACTTTGGGTAAACCGATTGCGCTGGTCAAAGCCGGACGATCCGAACAAGGCCGCAACGCAGCACAAACTCACACTGGAGCCTTGACCGGTTCAGACGCATTGCACAACGAACTTTTTGAGAGGCTCGGCATAGCCCGCTGTGAAACTCTAAGTTCGTTGGTGGAAACGCTAAAGCTCTTGCACTGTTTTGGTCCGTTACCTTCAAAACGGATTCTAGTGCTTGGACCCTCCGGAGGAGATATGGTGATGGTATCAGATATTGCAAGCGGCCTCGATCTTGATTTTTCTCCGATTCCGGAAAACAAAAAAGAGGCTCTGCAGGCTTCGGTTGGGGAGCTGGTGAAATTGAGCAACCCGCTGGATATTCAAACTGCCACTTGGTTTGATTATCCGAAGTTGCACGAAATGTTTGCTGTTTTGTTAAATTGTGGTTATGCTTTGACGGCTTTTATGGTCGATCCGCAAGATGAAACGGAAGCAGACACGGAATCTTTTGACAAAGCGATTGACAGCTTACTCGAATCGGCGGTAGGGCAGGACCACTTGCCTGCCAAATCAGGACACGTCGCATTGCTCTCATCTTTGCAAGAAAGTTTGTCGAAAACCACAAGGGAAAAATGCCTGCGGGCAGGGGTCGCGCCCATGCAGGGACTTGCGGAATCACTAGAAGCAATGCATCATGCAGCCAGAATCAGCAGGGCTTGGGAAGAATGGTCTACTCCGGAGATTTTACCAAATCTACCGGAGGCTTCACCTTTCCGGACGTTGACGGAAGCTGAATCGAAAGAATTGCTGACACAACATGGATTTGCCGTTCCAAAAAGTCGTTTGGTTGAGGCGGAAAAAGTAACGACGGCGGCAGAAGAAATCGGCTTTCCGGTCGTGGCCAAGGTGGTTGCCACAGATATGCTGCACAAAACTGACTGTGGCGGAGTAGCGTTGAATCTGAAAAATAATCTGGAAGTTGTTGAGGCAGTTGCCGGAATGTTCGGACTGAGCGAAACTTTTTTGATTGAAGAAATGATCACAGACGGTGTCGCTGAGCTGCTTCTTGGTGTTTCCGTTGATCCACAATTCGGCCCAACTATAACTCTAGGTGCAGGTGGGATTTTAACTGAATTGCTTATGGATTCGGTTTCATTGTTGTTGCCTATTTCGGAAAAACAAGTTAGGCAAGCCATCTGTAAATTGCGTGTGAACACTTTGCTCCTGGGCTTGCGCGGTCAACCAGAAGGAGATAATGAAGCCTTGATCCAATCTGTACTTACCCTTGCAGATTTTATCAAACATCACGCCGATCGACTGTCCGGTTGTGAGATCAATCCATTAATTGTGCGACCTTCCGGTAAAGGGGTAATTGTTGTGGACGCACTCATTCAAATAAAGGAAACATGATGCCTGATGTACCATTTATTCTCAGTTCACGCGGCTCTATTTTGGAAATCACACTTTCCAAAGGCAAAGCCAATGTCATCAGTGCTGAGGACAGTCGTGAACTCAACCGGATGTGGGAGGCCTTTCGGGACAATCCGGAACAGCGTTTCGCTATTCTTACAGGAAAAGGTGAAAAATTTTTCTGTGCTGGATGGGATTTAAAAAACGTCGCTGAAAACGAAGAAGAGGCTGATTCAGAATACGGTTCAGGAGGTTTTGGTGGTTTGAATTATCCACGTAATTTCAACAAGCCGGTCATTTGTGCTGTCAATGGGATAACCTGCGGTGGAGGATTTGAAGTGATGCTCGGTTGCGATATTATTGTGGCTGAAGAACATGCTACTTTCGCCCTTCCGGAAATCAAAGTTGGAGTACTACCGGATTGCGGAGTGGTGAAATTGCGACGGCGTATTCCTTACCATGTTGCTGTCGAACTGATGATGACCGGTCGTTGGATGGATGCCGAAGAAGCAAGACATTGGGGGCTTGTCAATCACATAGTTCCAAAAGGGCAGGGTTTGACCAAAGCGCGTGAAATCGCAGACAA
>Ga0208750_1000191_pt1 | contig 18045 bp, 19 predicted proteins | sample Knorr_S15_td_O2m_FD_185602 | JGI IMG/M metagenome (GOLD analysis project Ga0208750, IMG submission 185602) | Marine microbial communities from Southern Atlantic Ocean transect - Knorr_S15_td_O2min_ad_340m_LV (SPAdes) (version 2) | ecosystem: Environmental > Aquatic > Marine > Oceanic | place...
TAAATCGTCTTTCTCAAATTTACAGGAACATCAAAGAAATTACCCAGCTGAATCCACTCAAGAAGTTGAACTCAATGAATTTGAAAAAAATCACTCTGCTGGCCTAATGAGGGTTAATCATTCAGGAGAGATTTGTGCTCAGGCCCTCTACCTTGGTCAAAGTTTGACAGCTGAATTTAAAGAAACTCGGGATCAAATGAAGCAGGCAGCTGAGGAAGAGATGGACCACCTAGCTTGGTGTAATCGACGCCTTGATGAATTAGGAGACAGTCCTAGTGTTCTCAACCCTCTTTGGTATTTTATGTCATTCTCAATAGGTGCTCTAACTGGCCTTGCTGGAGATAAATGGAGTTTAGGTTTTGTGGAAGAGACAGAAAAACAGGTGGTGAGTCATTTAGATTCTCATCTTGACAAGGTCTCAGACAAAGACATCAAAACAAAAAAAGTCATAAGAAAAATGAGAGAAGATGAAGACAGTCATGCAAAACAAGCAAAAGAATCTGGAGCAAGTGAATTACCTGATGAAGTTAAAACCGGAATGTCTTGGATAGCTAGACTAATGACATCTACAAGCTATTACATCTAATTGTGAAATTTAAATTAAATTTATTGCTAAATTGTTTTACATAAGTATAGTGCGTCTCGCAGTATCACTGCATTCGTTTAATTAGGAAAAAATATATGAATTTGTACGTAGGAAATCTTCCGTGGAGTTGCACGGAGGAAGAGCTGGAAGCTCATTTTTCACAAGCCGGTCCTGTTAAGGCCGTTAGAATAATTACTGAAGGTAGATCAGGCCGCTCAAAAGGGTTTGGTTTCGTCGAAATGGAATCCTCTGATGGAGGACAATCCGCAATAGACACTCTTAACGGTAAAGATTTCGGTGGAAGAGAGCTAAGAGTGGATACGGCTACGGAAAGAAGTTAATAAATCTTCTTTTACGGATTAAAGTCTCACTCCTCTTCGATCACAACAGCAGTCCCTATAACCAATAGCTCAGCGGCTCCTTGTGAGATCACTGATGTGGTTGTAGAAACGCTTATTATGGCATTGGCTCCAAGTTGCTCTGCATCTTGGACCATGCGATCTATGGCCTGCTCCCTACTCTCTGCCATAAGTTTTGTATATTCCTGAATTTCTCCTCCAACAATATTCTTGAATGCAGCCAGAATATCTTTACCGATATGCCTTGCTCTTATTGTGTTGCCTTTTACTAAACCTAAGGTCTTAACTATTTTTTTTCCTGATATATCAGGACTCGATACAACTAACATATCTATATCTCCACATCTTTATAGGGATCATCCTTAGCTTCTTTATAGCGTTGCCTGATTGCTGAAACAAGTAAAATTAATATTCCTATCCAAAGAACTAAAATTGATATTGTGAACACCAAAGACTCTGATTCGAGAATCCCTCTATAGATCCCAAATGCTGTTAAAAGCAGCCAGCCACTGATCAGGGCAACAATTCCTAAATTTTTCACACTTGAGATTATCTAGATAAAAAAGAGATTCTTCAACTCTTTACCAGGGTCTTCTGCTCTCATAAATACCTCACCAACCAGGAATGCGTTAACACCTGATGACATTATTTTTTTAACGTCTTTAGAAGATTTGATACCACTTTCTGACACAGTAAGAATTTCTTTAGGTATTTCTTCAACTAATCTTTCAGTTGTTTCTAAATTAACTTCAAATGTTTCAAGATTCCGGTTGTTTATTCCGATCAAGTTAGGCCTGATTTCTAAGGCTCTTTCTACCTCCTCTTCATCATGAACTTCAACTAAAACTTCAAGATTAAGATCTGAAGCTAAATGACTAAATTCTTGAAGTTGATTTCTTGATAAAGCAGCTACAATTAATAATATGCAATCTGCCCCTTTGAACAGACCCTCATAAATCTGATATTCATCCACAATAAAATCTTTTCTTAACACAGGTAGATCAACAGCCTCTTTTACTAATGAGATATGCTCTAAAGAACCCTTAAAAAAAGGTTCATCCGTTAGGACACTTAAACAAGCAGCCTCAGCTTCAAGATATTGCTTAGCTAGCTCTGAGGGGTCATAGTTTTCTCTTATAAGTCCTTGGCTTGGAGAAGCTTTCTTCATTTCAGCTATAACTGCTACCCGATGAGATTCTATTGAGGCCTTCAGAGATTTTATAAAACTTTCTTTAGATAAAAAATTTTCAGATGAGGTAGAAGTCTCAATTAATGGAAACCTCTTTTTCTTCTCTTCAACAGAAGCCTTTGTGGCTTTTAATATCTCATTTAAGTAAGTGTTTTTCATTTATCCTTTTTTAAAGACTTACTGTATTCAACAAGTTCCTCAAGTTTTTCTATACCGCTCCCTTCACTAATGCTTTGTAAAGACATATCAATTCCTTCTTTCAAAGTTCCAGCTAAACCCGCTACATAAAGAGCTGCTCCAGAAGTCATGGCTACCATTTGGGCTGATGCCTGATTTTCTCCTCTTAAAGCCTCCTTAGCAATCCGTAAGCTTTCTTCGGGTGAGTCTGCAGTGAGATTTTCAATCGGTAATATCTTTAGTCCAAAATCATCAGGTGAAATGGAATATTCTTTAATTTCTCCATTTCGTAACTCTGCTACATAGGTGGAGGTGGCGGAACTAAATTCATCTAGACCATCTTCTGAATGTAAAACCAATACATTCTCGCTGCCCAGTCCTTTCAATACTTCGGCTAAGGGCCTAACCCATTTATAGTCAAAAACTCCCAACACTTGATTTAAAGCTCCAGCAGGATTCGTCAGTGGGCCTAATAGGTTAAATATAGTTTTTATTCCAAGCTCTTTTCTGGGGCCAATTGCATATTTCATTGCGCTATGGTGAGCAGGTGCAAACATAAATCCTAAACCCACATTTTCAATGCAATCCTTTACTTGTTCAGGATTAAGATCTAAAGATACTCCAGCAACTTCTAAAAGATCTGCACTGCCACTCTTTCTGGTAGCACTACGATTTCCATGTTTTGCAACTTTTGCTCCACAAGAACTCGCTACAAATGCTGCCGTTGTTGATACATTAAAAATACCTGATCCAACACCGCCAGTTCCGCAAGTATCTACAAGATGCTTTGTGTTAACAGATACTTTTGTTGATAGTGATCGCATGACTTCTGCAGATCCAATGACCTCTTCTATAGATTCTCCTTTAGAACTTAGAGAAAATAAGAAAGTTTTTATCTGATCTTCCGAGACTGATCCCGTTAAAATTTGATTCATAACTAAAGAAATCTCTTCTCTAGACAAGTCTTGTTCAGAATTAATTTTTTTTATACTTTCTTCAATTTCCATAAATAATTAGTAATTTAAAAAGTTTTTTAATATTTCCATTCCTTGCTCAGTTGCAATTGATTCAGGATGAAATTGCAGACCAAATAATGGCAACTTTTCATGCTGAATTGCCATTATTGTTTTATTTTCTGTCCAAGCTCTGATAAGAAATTCTTTTTCTATAGTATTTTCTTCAATTATTAATGAATGATATCTCGTGGCTTTAAACGGACTTTCTAAACCTTTAAATAAACCTGATCCATCATGGATTATTTCTGATAGCTTTCCGTGCATAATTTCATCTGCCCTAATTATATTTGCTCCAAAAGCAGCTCCTAAGCACTGGTGACCTAAACAGACTCCCAAAATTGGAAGTTTAGCCTTAAATCTTTTTATTAAATCAACTGAAATACCAGATTCTTTGGGTGTGCCAGGTCCTGGAGAGATAACTACATATTCAGGGCTCTTCTTCTCTATTTCATCTAAAGAAATTAGGTCATTACGATGCACTTCAACTTCTTGTCCTAGTTGATTGAAATATTGAACCAAGTTATAAGTGAAAGAGTCGTAGTTATCGATCATTAATAACATAAGCTAACCTTTTAACTTTTGCTGAACCATTTCAACAGCCTTAAAAATGGCTCTACCTTTATTTAAAGACTCCTTCCACTCTAGTTCAGGATCTGAGTCTGCGACGAAACCTCCACCTGCTTGAATATATAAAACTTCATCTTTAATTATTGCTGTCCTAATTGTTATTGCCATATCCATATTTCCTTGCCAAGAAAAATAACCAATAGCACCGCCATAGATACCTCTTTTAACTGGTTCAAATTCATCTATTATCTCCATTGCTCTTATTTTAGGTGCACCCGATAAGGTTCCTGCAGGAAAGGTTGCCCTGAAAACATCCATTGCCTTTAATCCTTTTCTTAACTTAGCTCTAACGTTGGAAACCATGTGCATTACATGACTATATCTTTCTACTCCAAACTTCTGTGTTACTTCGACAGTACCTGCTTCCGCAATCCTACCAATATCATTTCTTCCTAAATCAATTAACATCAGATGCTCAGCAATTTCTTTTGGGTCATTAACCATGTCCTTTTCCATTGCAACATCATCCTCCTCATCCTTTCCTCTTCTTCTAGTTCCAGCAATAGGCCTAACTGTTACTTCTCCACCTTCTAACCTTGCTAGGATTTCAGGCGATGATCCCACTATGTGAAAGTCTTCAAGATTTAAAAAATACAGGTATGGAGAAGGGTTTAGATGTCGGATGGAGCGATAAAGTTCTACAGGGTCTGAGGTAAAAGGAACAGACATCCTCTGAGAACAAACGACCTGCATGACATCTCCTGCTTTTATATATTCCTTAACCTTCTCAACTGATTCTTTAAACTCCTTTTCACCGAATCCTGAAACAAAATCTTTCTCTGTTACAGGACTTTTTATCTCTTCTGAATTGTTCGGAGTTAAAGGAGTCAGTAATTTATCTGAGAGTTCTTTAAGTCTTTCATTAGCTGCAGAAATATCTGCTTCTGATTCACTTTTAGACAAAACGATGAGATGCAATTTATTATTAAGATTATCAAAGACAGCGACCTCCTCTGAAAGCATAAAAAGAGCATCTGGAGTGCCTAAAGGGTCTGGAAGATTTGATTGGGACAATCTAGGTTCAATATATCTAATACAGTCATAACCAAGATACCCGACTAACCCTCCTGTGAACCCTGGGAGTTCCTCGTTAACTTTTACTTTAATATTTTCTTGGTATTCCTCTAAAAACTTTAAAGGATCTTCCGAAGTTAACTCTTCTATGATCTTGCCATCTTCCCAGATTTGGATTTCATTATTGAATATCTTAATCACTGTTGAGGCAGGAAGTCCGATTAGAGAATATCTAGCCCACTTCTCCCCTCCTTCAACAGACTCAAATAAATATGAAAAAGGTTGATTTCCTAGCTTCTTGAAAACACTCAAAGGTGTTTCCATGTCTGCTAAGATCTCAACAGAAATAGGAATTCTTTGCTGGGACATGAATTTGTGTTTTAAGAGTTAGTTTAATGATTGACGCATTTTGGAAATGACATCTTGATAACTCTTCTCTCCGAATATTCCGGAACCAGAAACAAATGTATCTGCTCCTGCATTAGCAACTTCAGCAATATTATCCAATTTAATACCCCCATCAACCTCTAATCTAATGTTTAACTTTTTCTGATCTATGGTCTTTCTCAGGACTGAAATTTTATCCAATACTGAAGGAATAAAATCCTGTCCCCCAAAACCTGGGTTAACAGACATAAGTAAAACCATGTCTAACCTATCCCAACAACTATCTAGTAAATCTAAAGGGGTTTCTGGATTTAGTACTAAGCCAGTTTTACAACCAAGACTTTTAACTAATTGCAGAGACCTATCAACATGATCAGATGCTTCAGGATGAAAAGTTATGAAGGTAGCTCCCGCTTTGGCAAAATCTTCAATAAGACTATCAACGGGTTTTACCATCAAATGAACATCAATAGGTGAAGTTACTCCATGATTCCGCAAAGCCTCACAAACCATGGGACCAATAGTCAAATTAGGGACGTAGTGATTGTCCATCACATCAAAATGTACCCAGTCTGCACCAGCTTTAAGTACAGCATCTACTTCCTCTCCTAGCCGAGCAAAATCAGCTGAAAGTATTGATGGGGCTATGATATCTTCTTGTTTTGCCATCTCGTTTATCTCAAGGGCGGCAAAGTTTACTCTTCCAATAAGTAAGCGTCTAATTTTTCTAAGTCTTCTATTGTATTTATATTAACTAGATAACCTCCATAAACCTCTGCTGACACTTGTCCCTTCTCACTTGCAGGTAAAAGAATTTCCTTCCATAAATCATACTTACCTGCCTTAGCGCCTATAAATAACTGAGGGTCAATTAAAGCCAGTCCAGAAAAAGTAAGACTTCTTCCTTCACCTGAAGAATTAACCTTACCTTTATCTAAAAACATATCCCCATCAGGATTCTCTGGTGGATTTTCTATCATGATTAAATGCGCTAAAGAGCCCTCATTTAATGATAAATTTGAAAAATCAAAGTCTGTCCAAACATCTCCACTCATGACTATAAAAGGCTCACTTCCAATAGAACTTAAAGCGTTACCTATGCCTCCGCCGGTACCTAAAAGCTCTTTTTCGTAAACGTACTCTATATTTATGCCCCACTTAGAACCATCGCCCAAGAAATTTTCGATTTGTTCTCCTTTGTGAAATAAATTAATAATTAGATTATCTATCCCAAATGACTTGAGTTTTTCAACATGCCATGAGAGCAAAGGTTTTCCTCCAATATCTATAAGGCATTTTGGTTTATTTGCAGTATGCGGTAAAAGCCTTCTTCCTAATCCTGCAGCTAATAAAAAGACTTTCATAAACTTTCCTTGAGTGTTTGTGCTAACAAAGGAGCTACCTTTTCTTTTAGATAGTTAGAAACTTCATTAAGTTCTTCGTATTTAGTCGTGGTTTCTATCACAAAATTTAGAGTTTTATGTAAGTCTGGCAATCTAAAAGATTTACCATCCCTTAAGTGAAGTCTCGATAGTGTTCCTAAAATTCTTAATTGTCTTTGAAGACCAGTTAAATCCAATGACTTTCTTGGGTTTTTAATGGCACTTACCTGTGTGAGCCCAAGTTCATCAGATCTACTTAAGTATTCTTCTAGTAAAGCATTTAATTCCTCATCCTTTATTTCCAAATAAAGGTCTTTGAATAGAGCTGCTGGATCAAGAAATATAGGACCATAAACAGCATCTTGGAAATCCAATACACCTGCATTTCCATCTTGGAGAATCATAAGATTTCTACTTTCGTAATCAAAATGGCACAAGACTTTTGGTTGCTCTTTTAGGTCCTGAACAACAACCTTATAGAGATTAGAAAATAAGTCTGTTTCCTCTCTTCCAAGCTCTAAACCCAGCAAGTCTTTCAGAAACCAATCTTCAAATAGGAGCATTTGGTTTTGTAAGTCTATCTCTTCAAGTACAGATATTTTTACATCTTTTTGACAAAGATGAATATTAATCATCTCATCGATAGCAGCCGAAAAAAGATGATGATAATTTTTCTTATTTAGTTTGAACTGGTAGGAATCATCTCCAAAGTCTTCAACCAGCATCCAGCCACTTTCTAGATCAAAATAGAAAACTTCCGGTACTGTTACACCATTATTTCGGAAATAATTGGATAGAAAAATAAATTGCTCGTTGAGCTCTGTTTCAGGAGGAGAAAAGACACCTATCATGCTATTCCCTTTTCCTTTGAGTCTAAAATACTCTCTGGTACTTGCTTCCTGTCTAAGGGTCTCGATTTCAAACATTTCAGGTTTACCAGAACCTTTTAATTTTTCATTCGACCATTCAAGTAGCCCTTCTTTTAATAAAGACATCAACTCTTTCTCAGATTAATTTATTTTAGCTCTTGATTATAACCAAGTCTTAGTTAGTTAAAGAAATAAGCCCCTGAACCTTTCCTTGTCTTTATAATCTAACGACATCTATGGTTTTTCGAAGAAAATTCTTATTAGTTCCTCTGAGTTTCATTGTTTTATTGATTTCAATTGAAACCATTCATGGTTCTGAAAGAGAAGAAATCAAGATCAAGTCTATCGAAGCTGAGACTATTTCCAATGATAAAGATGGAAATTTGATCTTGGCAGGAAACGTAATCATTAACACAAACCTACTTTCCTTTTCTTCTTCTAGTGCTCTATTAAATGAATCAGAGGGATTGTTGGAATTAGTTGGCGATGTTGAAGTAATTTCCGATAACTTCCAAGTAAATTCATCTGAAATGAAAGCAAACTTAAATTTACAAACTTTTTTAGCTAATTCCACTGAAATTTATGATGAAAATTCTAATTTTGGTTCGACTGAAGAGTTTGTTATTAGGACATCAGGAGATGTAGAACTGATTAATACTTCAGTGACTAGCTGTTCAAAAGAAGATCCGGCCTGGACTATATCCACAAAGAGCATCACTTATTTAGATGGACCAAAAAATGTGGTGATAAGAGGTATTAAATTAAAATTAAAAAAAATTCCTATTTTCTATTTCCCCTATGTAAGAACTGCTTTAAGCAATGAGAGTATGTCTGGTTTCTTAACACCAGGATTAAATCAAACTCGTAATGGAGTAGATATCTCGATGCCTTATTATTTCAATTTAGCTGAAAATTATGACCTGGTTTTAACTCCAAGACATATCTCTTCAAGAGGATCTGGCTTGGCCTCAAATTTCCGTTATTTAAATACTAAATTTACTGGAGAGATTAATGTCTCAGGATTATCGGGGGATAAAAGATATAAGAAAGAAACCGGTATAGATGATTCTAGATGGAATGCATCTTGGCAGAATAAGACTGTCTTGAGTAAAAACTTGTATTCAAATATAGATTTTCAATCTGCAAGTGATGAATATTTTTTTAGAGATATAGGAAATGATCAGTTTGGCGAAACCAGAACAAGCTATTTACCTAGAAAATTCAGTTTGACTTGGAAGAATCCTTTTTTAAAAATTAATCTAGGAATAAGTAGATATCAAATACTGAACCCTTTCTCTTTTGAGGAATACAAGTCTAAACCAAACTTAACCATCCAAACCTATGTATCAAGAAAAGACCTGTCTTTTTCTATTTTTGCTAATAAAAGTAAGTTTGAATTAGACCGCATTAATCCTCTTAGAAGCTCTTATGAAGAAGTTGATCGTTTATTTCTATCCCCCAGACTAACCTTTAGAAAAAACCTTCCCAGCTCCACCTTTTTATTTTCAACTGGAGCAACTTATATAAAACATAACTTTGATTCTTTGCAAGAAAGTAAATCCTCCCCATGGGTTGAGATGAAATACAGTGTCTTCTTAGATAAAGTAAACAACATTCAGGTTTCGAGCCTAATCCCAGTAATAAAATACGTTTTTGTTGAGGACAACTACAAGAACCAAACTAATCTAATTGATTCACGAATAATCTCTTTGGATTATTCAACTATATTTCAAAGAGGCAGGTTTGTGGGACTGGACAGATTTTCAGAAAATAACAAGATTATTGTCGGGCTTGAGAGGGTTTCAAGTTCGTTAGATAAAGATTCCTTTAACTCTGTATCACTAGGGAAAGCTTTTTACCTTAAGGATAGGACATATTATGAAGATTCTTCAATTATTAGAAATTCTTCTCCCTTGGTAGCTGAATTTAAAACAAAAATAAGAGGTAATATTTGGTCTAAGAGTTTAGTTGAATGGGATAATGAATCCAAGAAACTAAATCTAGCTAGTTTTGGTTTTTCCTATCAAAAAAATGATCATAAAAGAATCGAATTTAGGTCAATTTACAGAAGACAAGATCCAAATAAAGCTTATATCCCGTGGATTGATAAAGATATGAAAACTAATCACAGTGAATTAGTTACACAATGGCCCTTATCTAAATCTATAAATGTATTTGCTAGATGGCAAAAAGATCATGAAAGTAATAAGTCCAACGATATTTTATTTGGTTTTGAGTATTCTAATTGCTGCCTGAAATGGGGCTTAATGAACAGAAAGTGGATAGAAGAAGACTATTTTTCATGGAAAAATAATTACACTTCTTCTTTTCAAGCACTTTCTGAAGGGCTGGATCCATCCATAGAAAGAAGCAGAACTTATGTTTTTTTTGAACTGAAGAACATAGGAAGATTTGGCAAGGAAATATCTAAAGCTTTATCTTCAACCAAATTAGAATAATTGCATCGAGATGTAACTAAGAAGACAATAACACCTTATTAATAGTATGAAGAATAAGTATCAGAAAAAATTCACCCTATCCTTAACAATTGGATTGTTTCTTTGTTTTTTCTATGTTGAAAAAATAGAAGCAAAAATTGAACTTTTAGATCGGGTTGTGGCTGTAGTTGATTCCGGTGTAGTAATGGAATCACAACTTAACCAAAGGGTACAAGATATTATTGGCAGGTTAAGGAGTGATGGTATTGAATTGCCTCCTAAAGAAGTACTGGAAGAACAAATTCTTGAGAGGTTAATCATAGAAGAGATCCAACTTCAGATTGGAGATCAGGCTGGGGTAAAAATAAGTGATGCAGAATTAAACCGTGCTCTTTCAATGATTGCTTCAGAAAATTCTATGAATTTAGAACAGTTCAAAGAGAGTCTAGATGCTAACAATGACTCTTACGTTAAGTTACGTGATCAGGTAAGAAAAGAACTAATCATCCAAAGAGTCCAGAGAGGTAAAGTTGGTGCAAACATTGAGATTTCTGAACAAGAAATTGAGAACTTTCTCAATTCCGAAGAGGGAAGATCAAAGCTTGCGGAACAATATAATGTGCAACAAATTCTTCTTTCTCTAAGCAGTTCAGCCCCTGAAAACGAAGTTAATTTAGTTAAAGAAAAAGGAGCTGATCTAATTGAGAGATACAAAGAAGGGGAAAGTTTTGAAAAATTAGCAGCCACCTATTCTTCAGATCAAAATGCCTTAGAAGGTGGAAGTCTGGGCTGGAGAAAATCTTCTGAATTACCCTCATTATTTTCGAATGTTGTTGTCAAAATGAAGGTGGGAGAAATATCTGAGTTAATTAGAAGTGGAGCGGGGTTTCATATTATTAGATTATCAGAGAAAAGAGGTGAAGTAGTTAAATTTGAAGACCAAACATTGGTCAGGCATATTTTGATACAAAGTTCTGAAATTAGATCTGAGAATCAAACTAAAGAACTAATTAATGAGATACATCAGGAACTTATTGATGGAGAAGATTTCAAACAACTTGCCAGGCAGCACTCAGAAGATCCAGGTTCAAAAATGGAAGGAGGTGAACTGGGTTGGAGCTCACCGGATTCATTTGATCCAGCTTTTGAAGCCGTAATGAATTCAATAGACATAGGAGAAATGTCCAAACCCTTCCAGTCTAGTTTCGGCTGGCATATCTTAGAAGTTCTTGATAGAAGAAATGAAGATATCAGTGACGATGTAAGAAAAAATAGAGCCTATTCCATTATCTTTAATAGAAAGTTTGAACAAGAACTTCAAAGGACTTTAATAGAATTAAGATCAGAATCCTACGTAGATATTAAATTAAACACATGATTAAACTGGCTGTCTCGCCAGGAGATCCAGCTGGTATAGGCCCTGATATTTGCATCAAGGCATTTGGACTGAATAAAGACTTAGATTTTTCACCTGTTGTATTTGGAGACATAAACCTTTTCAAGGAAAGGGCTCAAAATTTGGAAGTAGATATTCAAATTCAAGAATATAAGGGTCAAACAGATCTAGATGGTAAAAGTTTTTGGATTTTGCCCTACCCTCTTGATGTAAAAGTAGAGCCAGGAGAACCTAATCCTAATTATGGTGGTTACCTCATAAAAGTCTTGGAAGATGCAACAAATTTAACTTTAAAAAATGAATTTGATGCTTTAGTAACTGGGCCTTTAAATAAAGAATTGATTAATAAAGCTGGGATAAGTTTCTTTGGCCACACTGAAGTTCTAGCTGATCTTTCAAATACTCCTAAAGTTGTAATGATGTTGACATGCGATAACCTGAAAGTAGCCCTAGCAACAACACATGTACCTTTAAGAGAAGTACCAAAACTGATTACACATGAACATCTATGTGAATGCTTAACAATTTTAACTAATGACCTTAAGCTTAAATGGGGCTATGCCAATCCTTGTATTAAGGTTTTGGGATTAAACCCTCATGCGGGAGATGGTGGATATCTGGGCAAGGAGGATCAAGAAATAGTAGCTCCAGCAATTGAATACCTTAAAACAAAAGGGCTAAATCTCATTGGGCCAGTTTCTGCTGACACAGCCTTTGTAGGAAAAAACTCAAAACAAATAGATGCTTACCTTGCTATGTACCATGATCAAGGCCTTCCTGTTTTAAAAACTGTGGGTTTTGGTAATTCGGTTAATGTTACATTGGGATTACCATTCATTAGAACTTCAGTTGATCATGGTACAGCTTATGATATGGCTGGAAGAAAAGATGTAGATGAGAACAGTCTGCTTGAAGCCGCATACTTAGCTTTTAACTTAGCAACACGAAACTAGAGTGATAAGAGCAAAAAAAAGTTTAGGCCAGAACTTTTTAACGGATGAGATAATCATTAACCGTTTATTGGAAACTGTAAGCCCTAAAAAGCAAGACAATTTTTTTGAGGTAGGATCGGGTCGAGGTGAGATCACAAGAAAGATAACACCAATTGTCAGAAGAATAGATGCTGTCGAAATAGACAAAGATCTAATCCGAAACTTAAAAAGACTAGAATCTGAGTTTACTAACTTAACGATTCACAAAAATAGTGTTTTAAATATGCGCTTAGGGGAACTTTCTGAAGAAGAGATAAAGTTCCGTGTCATAGGTAATTTACCTTACAACTTATCCTCCAAGATTATGCTTTGGACTTTTAGTAACAGTGAACATATTTTAGACATTCACTACATGTTTCAAAAAGAATTTGGAGAAAGGCTAGTTTCTATTCCTGGAAAGAAATCCTACGGACGACTAAGTGTCATAACCCAGTACTTGTTTGAATGCGAAGCCTTATTTAAAATTTTACCTGAAAGTTTTTCTCCTAAACCTTCTGTTGATAGCATTTTTATTAAATTTCTACCAAAAGCTCAAAAAAATATAAACTCTGCCGAAGCCAAACAACTTCAAGAATTTACAAAACTAGTATTTTCTAAACGAAGAAAAAAAATATCTACTTCTTGTAAAAATATTATGAATTCAAACCAATTTATTGATTTAGGAATTAATCCAGATAGTCGACCAGAGTCATTGGAGTTGAGTGAGTTTTTAAAAATTATTAAGTATTTATCAGAGACGGGTAATGGCTAACTATGCAATAGGCGATGTGCAAGGTTGTTTCCTTGAGCTAAAAGGACTTTTAGATCTAATTAATTTTGATCCAAGTCATGACAAGCTTTGGTTCGTAGGTGATCTTATTAACAGAGGACCTGATTCGCTCCGAACAATTGAATTTATTTATGAAATAAAAGACTCTTGCCACATAGTTCTAGGTAATCACGATATGCACTTCTTAGCAATTGCTGATGGTCTAAGAAAGCCCTTTAAAAAAGACACTCTTAATGAATTGCTAGAATCAAAGAACTTGAATCAATATAAAAAATGGCTCAAAGGCCAAAGCTTACTCTATTACGAAGATATACAATGCCAAAAAGGAAATAAAACTTATTTAATGAGTCACGCTGGCATCCCTCCTCACTGGTCTTGGCAAGAAGCATTAGAAGCTGCGGATGAAATAAAAGAAGCTTTAAATGATGAAAATCTTTATAGCGAATATTTAGAGAATATTTATGGAAACCTACCAAATAAGAGCCATCCGGATTTAAACAGAATAGAACGAATGAGATTGAATACTAATTACTTAACAAGAATGCGATTTTGTAAAATTGATGGGGAGTTGGAACTTGATACCAAGGGTATCTCCTCTAATGAACCTGAGGGGTTTAAGGCTTGGTTTAAACACCCTTTAAAAATTGAAAGAGAAAACCTTCATTTAATTTTTGGTCACTGGGCAGCTTTAGGTGGTAAAACAGATAATGAAAAGATTACTGCTATAGATACAGGCTGTGTGTGGGGATACAAATTATCTGCATATAGATTGGAAGATAGTAAAGTCTTTAGTTATGATCGAATAACTAAATAAAATGGATATATATCTTGTTGGCGGTGCTGTAAGAGATACTCTTCTAGGTATTACAGTTAAAGAAAAGGATTGGGTTGTGGTAGGCGCTACTAAAGAGGATTTGACTGAACTTGGTTATAAGCAGGTTGGTTCAGATTTCCCTGTTTTCCTTCATCCAGAAACGAAGGAAGAGTATGCGCTGGCAAGAACTGAGAGGAAGTCAGGCATGGGGCATAAAGGATTTTCTTTTGATACTCAGCCCAATGTTACTTTGGAAGAAGACTTAAAAAGAAGGGATTTAACAATCAATGCAATGGCTCAATCAGAAGATGGAAGTCTTATAGATCCTTTTAATGGCCAAACAGACCTTGAAAACAAGATCTTAAAACAGGTATCTGATGCTTTTCAGGAGGATCCTCTAAGGGTTTTTAGGGTAGCTCGATTTTCTGCCAAATTAAAACACCTGGGATTCTCAATTGATAGAAAAACTATGAATACAATGAATAAACTATCTCTTTCCGGTGAGCTAGAAACTCTTCCTAAAGAAAGGATCTGGCAAGAAACACATAAAGCCTTGCAAGAAAAGAACCCAGCTGAATACTTTAGAGTTCTTATTGATTCCAAAGCTACCTTAGGATTAAAGGATATGCAGAAGATTGATCTAGATATGTTTGAGTTAATCACATCAAAAATTTCTAATCCCAAATTAAGATGGGCCTCTTTGGCCTCAAGCCTTGAATGCGACTTGAATGCCTTAAATGATACTTTTGGAGTACCAAAAAAAATACAAGAGTTAAGTCACATTTATAAAAAATTGTTTGAATTTACTGCTAAACAAGCCCCTGATGTTGAAAACCATGAAGTATTGGCATTCATTGAGGATGTGGATGCATTAAGAAGAAATAAACGTTTCAACAAGGCCTTAAAGATCTTAGGGGCTGGTAGAGCACCTGATTCACTTAAGGATAAAGCACTTCCATGGCAAGAAATGTCTAAAAAATTAAAAGAAATAAAGCCTTCTTCTTCAGAATTAACAGGTACGGAAATTATTGAAGACTTAAGGAAGCAAAGATTAAAAGTTATTGAAGTTGAATTACATAAGCATGGATAAGGAAAAGGTAGTTCTAATAACTGGGGGAGCTAAACGCATTGGTGCCTGTATAGCTAGGTACTTCCATGCTAAGGGTTTCTATGTAATTCTACACTTTAACAGTTCAGCTAAAGAGGCAGATCAACTGAAATCTGATCTGTTATCTGTTAGAAAAAATTCTTGTAGAACTATACAAGCTAATTTTTCAGACGAGAGTTCCATTAAGTCTGCATTAAAAGAAATCCTAGATAGTACAGAGAGATTAGATGTATTGATTAACAATGCTTCCGGTTTTTATCCAACACCAATTGAATCAGCTACGAAAGAACAGTGGTTAACTCTTTTGGATACAAATGCAACAGTACCTTTATTACTAATCAAGGCCTTAAGGCCCCTATTAGAAGACTCTAAAGGATGTGTAATTAATATTTCAGACTCTGAAGTGAGTTCAGGAATTCCTGAATATAGCCTTTATGCTGCTGCCAAAGCAGCTTTGGAATCTTTAACTAAGTCTCTTGCAAAAGAGCTAGCTCCTTATGTAAGAATTAATGCAATAGCCCCAGGTATCATTCTCTGGCCAGAAGAAGGTGGCTTAGATGAAGAAAAAAAAGCAGAAATAGTTAATAAAACAGCCTTAGGTAGACATGGTGAACCAAATGATATTGCATCTGCAGCTTACCTTTTATACAGGTCCACCTATATGACTGGGCAGATACTAAAAATAGATGGAGGAAGGTCTCCTGGATAAACTGTAAAAATTAATTTACTTTAAGTTATCTTTTAACTATCTTTTCTAATAAGCTTGAAACAAAGATATGGATTTTGAAGAAAACCAGAATATAGGGACCATGGAGGTTCTGGAAAGACATCAGTTTGACGAAAAAGCTCTAACTGATTTTATGGAGAAAAGTGTACAAGATTTTGTAGGCCCTCTGTCTATTGAAGAGTTTAAAGGAGGACAATCCAATCCTACTTACCTTGTCAAAACTAAGGCTCAATCTTACGTACTAAGAAGAAAGCCACCCGGAAAGTTACTTAAATCTGCGCATGCTGTTGACCGAGAATATCGAGTCATTACAGCTTTAAATAATACCGATGTTCCTGTCCCAAAAACCTTTGCTTTATGCGAAGACACTGAAGTAATTGGTACAGCCTTTTATCTAATGGAGTTTATGGATGGGAGAGTGCTTTGGGACCCTTCTATGGAGGAGTCTGATGCTGAAGAAGCATTAGGAGTTTACACTTCGATGAACAATACCTTAGCTAAACTTCACTCTGTGGATCCTATTAAAGTGGATCTTGAAAGTTTTGGAAGACCAGGAAATTATGTTGGCAGACAGGTTTCTATATGGTCAAAACAATATGTTGATTCTGAAACCGAAGAAATTGTTGAAATGAACAAGCTAATAGACTGGCTTCCTCAAAATCTCCCGTCTGATAAACCCTTGAGGATAGTGCATGGAGACTTCAGCTTAACAAACCTAATGATGCATAATGACAAACCTGAGGTCATAGCAATATTAGACTGGGAGCTATCTACTTTAGGTGACCCTTGTGCTGATTTTAGTTATCACTGCATGCAATACAGACTGAATCCCCATTTATCCGATCAAGAATATTGCAAAAAAACCGGAATACCTACTGAGGAAGAATACGTGAAAATGTATTGTGATAAGACAGGTTATGACCTGAAGGAAGAATGGGAACTTTACATGGCCTATAATCTGTTTAAGTCAGCTGGTATCTTACAAGGTATTTTAGGCAGGGTTAGGGATGGAACAGCAGCAAGTAAACATGCCAAAGACATGGCTGCAAGAGTTCGACCCTTAGCTGAAGGTGCATGGAAACTTATAGAGGAAAACTTTGTATAAACTTAGAATTATTTTTAGTTTAAGCTATTGAATATAAATTAAGAAAGGAGAGAAAAATGGCAATAGACAAATTTTTAGTAGAGGCAAGCCACATTATGATGTTTGCTAGATCTATTGGAGATGATAACCCTATTTACTACGATGAGGATCATAAGTCGGAGTCTGGTAGTGAAGGAATAATTGCACCTCCAACATTTGCTCAATCCAGTGCGCAGTTTGATCCAGATTATTTTCTTAGACCCAAAATTGGAGGAGAGGGTTGGTTTGGTTCAGGTAAAGAACCCTCTGGAGCTAAATCTTCTGGTTCTGGTGGGGGAAGTGGTAATGCTGCTGCAGGTCTTCATGCTGAACAGCGCTTTGAATATCATCTTCCATTAAAAGCAGGAGACACTTTAAGTGCTACTACTAAACCTGGCAAGACTTGGGAAAAAGAAAGCAAGAGAGCAGGTAAACTTAGATTTAGTGAATCTGTAACTGAGTATAGGAATCAAAACGGAAAATTAGTAATTACTGCTATAGGGGTTGGAGTTCAAACCGAAAGACCTGTTGATAGCTGAGGAGAAGGTATGTTAAAAGAAAGTGAAATAAATATTCAAAACAAAATTAAAGTTATAAAAAAATATCAATTTGGTAAAGCAAACCTTGTTCTTGCTATACCCGACTTGTGGTTAGATGTACAAACATTGCTAGATTTGGATGAGGTTGCAGACGAATTTAAAAAAAAGAAAAAAAAACTTTTAAGAGTTGCAACAAAATATCCTAATTTAACTAGGCAATTTTTATATTCAAAAGGAGTAACCCAATTTCAGCTTGTTAAAAGTTTAGGAAGTACCGAGGTAGCTCCATTTACAGGCACTGCAGAAATTATATCAGATATAACAAGTACAGGAGCAACATTAAAAGCTAATAATTTAAGAGTATTAAAAGACGGTGAAATTTTAAAATCACAAGCCTGCTTGATGATGTCAAAACTATCTTTAAGAAAAGCAGGAATTAAAAAGATTATAAACTTGCTTAGTAAATAGTTTATTTTAGTATCTCATTATTTATGCAAGATTCGTTGTCATACATAATTTTAGTCCTAGTAGGG
>Ga0208750_1000192_pt1 | contig 18009 bp, 15 predicted proteins | sample Knorr_S15_td_O2m_FD_185602 | JGI IMG/M metagenome (GOLD analysis project Ga0208750, IMG submission 185602) | Marine microbial communities from Southern Atlantic Ocean transect - Knorr_S15_td_O2min_ad_340m_LV (SPAdes) (version 2) | ecosystem: Environmental > Aquatic > Marine > Oceanic | place...
TCGAGCGTTTTCTGCGGAATTGAATAATCTGTCACGGATTACATCTCTTGTGTATGAGAGGCCTGGATCCGCGGGTCAATAATGCGATAGACCATGTCTGTTAGAAGGTTGGCAACAACCACAACCAGTGACGAGAAGAACAGTATTCCAAGAATCGTTGGTGTGTCGCGGGCAACGATGGCCTGAACCGCAAGCGTTCCAAGTCCAGGCCAACTGAAAACAGTTTCTACCAGCACTGCACCCGACACGATGCCGGAGAATACTAGGCCGGCCGTGGTGACGACCGGCAGTAGTGCATTCCGCAGGGCATGTTTGAAAACCACCTGAAATTCAGAAAGCCCCTTGGCCTGTGCAGTACGAACGTAGTCTGATCCCAGAACGTCCAGCATGCTGGCCCGCGCCAAGCGGCTATAAAGTGCGATAAAAATTGAAGCGAGCGTCAACATGGGTAACACCAGGTGATGTAATACATCGGTCATGTACGCGAACCCTGTTCTTTCAACTGTAACGTCCACCATGTTGCCGATCGGAAATAAAGGGATCATCGATGCGAACAAGATGATGAGCATGATGCCCGTCCAGAATACCGGTGCTGCATATCCGACGAGGGAAAGGATAGTAACAAAATGACTGGCGAGCCCGTTCGGTTTTCGAGCCGCAATCACACCGAGTACTACGCCGATCAATATTGAGACAACTTGGGCGCTGATAATAAGCAGTAGTGTTGCCGGAAGTTTTTCAAGAATCAGCGTGGTAACGGGTTGGTTGTAATAGAAAGAGTAGCCTAAATCGAGTTGGGCAACACTGTAGAAATATTTCAACATTTGTTGCCACAACGGAAGGTCGAGTCCGTAATCTTTGCGAATCTGGGCCATCACTTCGGCATCCAGTCCACCTGCGTCCTGTGCGATGGTGTCTGCAACATCGCCGGGTGCCAGGTGCATCAACAGAAAATTCAGTACCAGGACTGCAAGCAGCAATCCAAGGCCTAACCCAAATCGCCTTAGAGTAATGACTAAAAACTGCATAACGCCTTTAAGAATGAAGTCCTGAACCCGAAACAGAAATGCCTGCTGCTAGGCAGCAGGCATTTCAAGAACCGCATTAGATCCCGCCGAGGATCAATTCTTCAAATAGACCTCGTCCAGTGGTGAGCACGTACCCCAGATCGTCCCCGGTGGATTGCCGACCTTCGTGTGATTGAAGATGGTGTGATAAGGCACGGTATCGGTGAAGTAGATGGGCACGTCATCTGCGATTATTTTCTGCGCGCTTGAGTAGAGTGCGATCCGCTTCTGCTGATCATTTTCCTGGCCAGCTTTGGCGAGTATCGCATCGACCTCGGGGTTGCAATACTGCTGCGTATTTGACCAGATCACGCCGTTCTTTGCGTTATTGCAGAGGTAGGTGCGGTGCACGCCGATCACGGGATCTCCCCAGTTAAACACCACGTCCACAGTCATGTCGAAGTCCCAGGTTGAAACAGTCTTGGCCCAGGCTGGAAACCCAGCAGATGTTCTAACCGTCACATCGATGCCAATCTTTTTTAGTTGTGGTTTCATGTATTCGGCCATGGGCTTGGCGCTGGGCCAACCGAAGTCGATCGTCAGCGGAAAACGCATGCCATCAGCACCGCGAGCGTAGCCCGCTTCATCCAGCATTGCATTGGCTTTGTCGAGGTCGAGGTCGTAGCGCGCTACATTGGGTTCATGAAAAATACTGTCCGGGTGAATGCCGGTGTACGCGGGTCTTGAAGTACCCATCATGACAGCGTTCACTAGAAAATTTCTATCAACGGCATAGGCAATTGCTTGGCGAACGCGTTTATCGCTAGTGGGCTTCTTTTTGGTATTGAATGCCAGCCACGTTATCGGACCGATCGCGGCATAGCCTTGGTCCGTTGCCGTCAGGTGGGAGACATTCTTGGAGTGCAGAATATCCTGTGGCGTCGACTCAAATGCAGACAGGTGGATTTCCCCGTTCTCGCGTCCAAGAGAGCGGGCAGATGGGTCTCTGATAATTCGTATCACGAGCTTGTCCAGGTAGGGACGACCCTCTATAAAGAAATTTTCATAGCGCTCCATGATGATGTGTTGATCTCGCACAAACTCGATCAGTTTGAACGGACCTGAACCCACAACGTCCTTCGAGTTACGTGGATGCTTTTTGGGATCCTGGCCATCACCATAAATATGCTCTGGAATAATCGATCCAAGTTGCGAGGACAGCGCCAGCATCAGCGCCGGGTGTGGCTGCGATAACTTAAATACGACTGTGTTGGCGTTTGGCGTCTCGACACTTGAGACCGCGCGGAACATGGTTTTAAAGGGGTGATTCGCCTTGATCGTCTTGATAGAAAAGGCCACATCCTTCGAGGTGATAGGCGTGCCATCATGGAACGTGGCTCCCTCAACCAGATTGAAGGTAACCGCTAGGCCATCGGCAGAGGTCTGCCATGATTTGGCAAGATAGGGATGCGCATTCCATTTGTCGTCAAAGCGAACCAAGGTTGCGAACAACTGGGCACCCGGCGCACCGGTCGCGATGCCCGATTGCACCGCCGGATTAAGGTGCCTTGGAGTGGTGCCGATGGACCACACCAGTGTTCCGCCACGTTTGGGTGTTTCGGCTTGCACACTCACGGCCGACAATGCCAGCAACAATGTTCCAAACAGCGAAATTAATTTTATAGTTTTTATTCGCATTGTAGTTTCTCCTAACATAGAGGGTTAAAGAAAATTGTCATGCCAAAACACATCAAATAATGAAGTGGTTATGACAGACTGTTGGTTTTAAAAAACTTCCTTAGAACAGAAAGAATGAGAGCATTAGACAGCAAAAGAATTTAAATGTAAAGAAAAATATTATTTTAAATTGTAGAAGTATGTAAAAAGTTGTCATTCCCGCGGAGCTTGTCCTCTACCTGATCGGGAAGCGGGAACCCAGGAACTTGTATTTATCTGAAATGCTTGTCCTCTACCTGATCGGGGAATAGATTCATGCTTTCGCAAGAATGACAAACAAGTGTGGTATTTTGACTTTGTATGGGTTAATCAACAATGAGTTTCCTGAAATAATTCAGAATCAGATGGAGAGAGGAACATTAATGGGACGAGACTGTGTTTCCGAAAGAATCGCGACCACAGTGCCTGATTCGACCTTGCAGTATTCAAAAACTGAAGCGAATGTCTCAATCCATTTGCCTTCTATCCACTCTTGCAACTTATATATTCCTTTCTTTCAGAGCATCACCTTTAGGCGATACAGACCATTTTGTATGAAATTAAATCTTGATTCCACAATAATTAATACTTTCATAAACCACAGGAGTCCATTTTTTCATATCCAGTGCTATTTATTTTAACGAAAAGATTTACAACTTATTGCAAAAATCGGAATTTTATGTCACACTCGCAAATTGATCATAGAAATCTTGCTGATTTTATAGTTCGGTAGTTAAATATTTAAAACATTACTACATAGAAAATTAAATTAGATTAAGTGGGTTTAACTCCAACATAAACCACATCTCATGCGAAACATAATGTAACTCAAATAGCGAAGCCACAGGTTGGAACTGGCAGCTAAAACACCGTAAAATCAGGAATGCTGGAACGACTGCATGAAGTCGCTCCGGATATGATTGAAGAATGGAGTCAAACCAAACAAGCACCCAAAAATGCTGCCTGGATGCACGATGGCCCTTATGGATTAGCTGAATTGAACGAATAGGCGAAGTATATATGAAACTGGAATCCCAGATAATAGATTGTGATAGTCCACAGAGATTAGCCAATGATTCCGTATTCTGTTTTTTATCAATTCCTGGACGGAATCGTGCCGTCATGGAAATCGAAATCCTGTAATCTCCCCAGGTATTCGGTATTATTTTGTCAGGGAGAGTTCTTTTATTATTAGGAGATAGTATGAAAAAGTTAATTGCCGCCATAGTGGTTCTTTCTGCAACCGCATTGTTAATTGCATCCAGCATACAGGCGAAAACCACCCTTCGTTTGTCAAACTGGATTCCACCAAAACACCCGATTGCAGCATTTATGATTTATCCGTGGGCCGAGAACGTGGAAAAGGCCACCAACGGACGAGTAAAAATCAATATCCTCAAAAAAGCATTGGGTAAGCCCCCTGCGCATTTTGATCTCGCCAAAGACGGAATAGCGGATATTTCATGGGGCGTTCATGGATATACTCCTGGACGTTTCGTCTTGACCCAACTCGTTGAACTTCCTTTTCTGGGAGATGACGCAGAAGCACTTTCAGTTGCTTACTGGCGTGTACACCAAAAATATCTTGCTGCAGCAAATGAGCACTCCGGTGTGAAGCTCCTGGGCTTGATGACGCACGGACCGGGACATATTTACAACTCCAAACGTGCCATCAATATGCCGGGTGATTTAGAAGGATTGAAAATCCGTGTCGGAGGTGGGGTGGTTTCTGACGTGGGCAAAGCCCTGAACATTGTAACCATCCTTAAATCTGCCACCAAGTCTTATGAAATCCTCTCCCGTGGAGTAGCAGATGGTATCTTTTTTCCAAAAGAGTCAATCAAATCTTTTAAAATCAGTAAGCTCCTCAAGTATGCGACCTACATTCCTGGCGGACTCTACAATACAAGTTTCTTTCTTGTAATGAACGAAAAGAAATGGAACAAGTTGAGTGCACAAGATCAAAAAGCGATCATGAGCGCTTCCGGTGAAGCGTTTGCAAAACTTGCTGGAGCAGGATGGAACAAAGCTGACCGTGCAGGTTTAGCTGCCATGAAAGCTTCAGGAATGGCAGTCCAAACCGCGAGTAGTGCCATGATGGCAAACTTACGCCAAAAACTTTCCGGAATTGAAGCAAAAGTTGTTGGACGTGCAAATGCGAAAGGCGTAGATGGTGCGGCCGCGTTGAAAATGCTCCGTGCAGAAGCTGCAGGATATTAAGGCTTTAAACACAGGGTAGTCATGTCAGAGACATTCGAAACTCAGAATCCTGCTCCACTTACACGCTGGGAAATCGTGCTGGATCAGTTTCTGGGTTTCCTGGCAGCAACAGTGTTGATGCTGCTGATGATTGTCACTTTTATTGATGTTACGGGGCGCTACCTTTTTTTAGCTCCTCTGCCCGGTGCCTTTGAAATGACAGAAATCATGATGGCCATGCTGATTTTTGCGGGATTGCCTCTTGTTTCCCGTGCGAATCAGCACGTGACAGTCAATTTAATCATAGGTCTTTTGTCTCCTAAAATCCGGCATTTCCAACGTCTGATTACACAAATCATAATGGCCCTCGTTTTTGGAGTGATGGCCTGGCGCATGTGGATCAAGGCCGCAGAAATGCTAGTTCAAGGTGATGAAACTGCTTATTTGCTGATACCAATTGCACCAGTTGCATTTTTTATGACGATATTATTAGGAGTAAGTTCACTGATTGTTGCCATTCAATTTGCAAGGATTATTCGCGGCAAAGAGCGGCAATGAAAGATCATTTTCTCTCCATTTTCTATCCCAAAAGAGTCCCATCGAAATTTGGTTAAGCGGCATCGTCATTTTGATGGTGATTATGTTTATCGGTGTTCCGATTGCGTTTGCAATGGGAATTGTCGGATTTTTTGGTTTGGTCGGTATTATCGGCTGGGATCCGTCTTTGGCCATGATTGCCAGCGTGACCATGGAAACAGGATTGGATTATGGGCTTTCCGTGGTTCCACTGTTTATTTTGATGGGAAATTTTGTGACCCATGCCGGACTGTCGGATGAATTATACGCTGCATCAAATGCATGGCTTGGACACCGTCGTGGGGGTTTGGCGATGGCAACGGCATTGGCCTGCGGCGGGTTCAGTGCGGTTTGCGGAAGTTCCTTAGCTACAGCAGCCACCATGACAAAAGTCACCATGCCGTCGATGCGTAAATACGGTTATGCCGACTCGTTGGCAACGGGAGTGATTGCGGCAGGCGGAACGCTTGGGATCCTCATCCCTCCAAGTGTGATTCTGGTGATCTATGGAATCATGACCCAGCAGGACATCGGCAAGCTATTTGCCGCCGGAATAATCCCGGGCATAATTGGAGTACTTGGATACATGGCTGCCGTTTGGGTGGTGACTGCTTTCAATCCTGAACTCGGTCCAAAAGCGGAACGTGTTCCCATGCTCGAACGATTCTATTTGCTGAAAGGGATATGGGGTATCGTACTCCTGTTCATTCTTGTAATCGGTGGTATTTATCTGGGGGTATTTACTCCAACTGAAGCGGCAGGTATTGGAGCAAGCGGTGCTTTTTTGTTTGCTTTGGGGCGAAAACGGCTTTCGTGGAAGACGCTCTACGTCGTGCTGGTAGAATCAGTCCAAACAACAGCAATGATATTTTTCATACTTATCGGTGCCATTTTATTTTCAAATTTTGTTAATATAGCAGGACTTCCGGATGACCTGGCAAATTTTATTGAAACACTGGGCTGGACGCCATTGGCAGTCCTTTTCTGTATTTTGGGGATCTACCTGATTCTTGGTGCTGTACTGGAAAGTTTATCAATGATTTTACTCACGGTACCAATTTTTTATCCCATTGTTGAAGGACTGGGTTTTGATTTGATTTGGTTTGGAGTAATTGTGGTTGTTGTCACAGAGATCAGTCTCATAACTCCACCGATTGGCCTCAATGTGTTTGTAATCCGCTCCGTTCTTCCGGAAGTTCCTACGAGTACGATTTTTAAGGGAATCATTCCTTTTTTGATTGCGGATGTAATTCGTTTGGCTTTACTGGTTTTTGTCCCGGTACTTGTGCTGCTACTGCCTTCATACATGCCATAGCCAAACCACTTATACTTAAAAAGGGCTAAATTTGCAGGTTGAAAAAGGGGAGTTGATCTACTTTTAACCATACAAAATTAGTCTTCAATTTTGAAAACCTATGCCGGACAACAATCCAATCTTCGAGTTTCAACACAGTCCTGATCAGGATTCGGCAAGTCCCGTAAGACACCCCGTGGTGATTGCAGGTGCAGGTCCGGTTGGGTTGACTTTGGCAATAGACCTAGCTCTCAAGCAGGTTCCGGTAGTTTTGCTGGAAGCACTGAACACAATCAGTGACGGTTCCCGCGCGATTTGCTTTGCTAAGCGTACCTTGGAAATATTCGAGCGGTTAGGGATGGGGCGGCGCTTACTGGACAAAGGAGTTACCTGGAAAACCGGCAAGGTGTTTTTGGGAGACGATCAGTTGTTCGAGTTTGATTTGCTTCCGGAAGACGGCCATCAGTTTCCGGCGTTTATCAACCTCCAGCAGTATTACATGGAATTGTACGCTATAGACCGTGCGCTGGAACTGAAGGAATTCATTGACCTGCGCTGGTTCAGTGAATTGAAGGGGATTGAATCTATGGAAGAAGGTGTTCGTCTTACAGTTAGTACTCCGGATGGTTCATATCAAATGGAATGTGATTGGCTGATCGCTGCAGACGGAGCGCGAAGTTTTTGCCGAAAAGCGCTGGGTCTTGAATTCCAAGGACGTACTTTTGATGACCAGTTTCTGATAGCGGACATTAAGACCAAAGCGGACATGCCGCCTGTACGCCGCTTCTGGTTTGCACCGACTTTCACGGATGCGGATTCAGCACTGCTGCACATGCAGCCGGATGATGTCTGGCGGCTTGATTTTCAGATCGGTCCGAAAGCAGATGCCGCGAAGGAAATGCAGATCGAAAAGGTGATGAGTCGTGTGCGCGGAATGCTTGGAGATGAGATTGAGCCGGATCTGGAATGGATCAGTGTTTATCGTTTCCAAAGCCGGTGCATCAGGAATTTCCGACATGGGCGAGTGATATTTTCCGGAGATGCAGCACATCAGGTTTCGCCGTTTGGGGCACGCGGCGCTAACAGCGGAATTCAGGATGCGGAAAATCTCGCCTGGAAACTCCAGCTTGTACTCAAAGAACTGGCTCCGGAAAGTCTACTCGACAGTTACAACTCCGAACGCATATACGCAGCAGAGGAGAATATTCGACACTCGACTCAAAGCACGGACTTTATTGCACCGAAAGGCGCTGTCAGTCTTGCATACCGCAATGCTGTGCTGTCCCTCGCAAAGCAGTATAAATTCGCGAGACCGCTCATCAACAGCGGACGTCTCTCAACTCCTACAATTCACCTGGAGTCCACCCTGAACACCGCTGATATTGACTCATGGTTAGGTAAACTGTTGCCGGGAGCACCCGCGGCGGATGCTCCGTTGCAAACTCCGAAAGGCGAATGCTGGCTACTGAGTGAACTCAAAGGTGAATTCACACTGCTCTACTTTACGGATGGCGCGGTTCCGGAAGATGTAGAGGCTGAGCTGCGACGCTTGAGTGAAAAATCTGTACTTGTGAAGCCTCTGGTAATTGGTCTCAACTCAGAATCTCAAGGCGTTTCCTTATTCGACTTGCAGGGGATAGCTGCTCAACGCTATGATGCCCAAAACGGCACTACTTATCTGTTGCGTCCGGATCAGCACATAACCGCACGCTGGAAACGGTATGTTTCATCAGCAATCTATCAAGCACTTGCCAGAGCAACATGTAACTGAATAAACCTCTAAATGCAATTAAACCTGGAACCGAATATTGATGAACCGGACAGTTTTTATAACAAACTGATCCAGTTATACGAAGGCCTCAACGAATCAGAAAGCCGTGAGGTACAGGCCCGTCTGATCCTGTTGCTTTCCAATCACATTGGGGACAGCGAGGCACTGTATGAAGCAATGCGGATAGCACGGGAGCCGTTTGAAAAATAAACTATTTCAGCGTCATGTTCATTCTGTTACGATTATATCAAATGATTCTTGATTACTGTTCCAGCGATGTTAAAAGTAGGGTGGATAAGCGAAGCCCATCCACCTTTTTCCTGAAAGCAATATTGCAAACCAACTTCAAATAATAAAGAAAATATGACAACAAAAAAATTCGCCTCACAGGGTGATCTTGAGGCAAAGACGATTAGTTTTACGCAGCTCGGTGAGGGGCTGTACGCCTTCACAGCAGAAGGGGATCCAAATTCAGGCATCATTATCGGCGACGATGGAGTGATGGTAATCGACACACAGGCGACTCCGGTGATGGCACAGGAGGTGCTCTCTCGTATCCGTGAAGTAACGGACAAGCCGGTGAAATATGTGGTGCTGAGCCATTACCACGCCGTTCGTGTATTGGGAGCAACAGCCTATCAGCCGGAACAGATCATCGCTTCGGCAGCCACCCATTCGCTTATCCACGAACGCGGGCAGGAGGATTGGGACAGTGAGTATGGACGTTTTCCTCGCTTGTTTGATTCCGCCGATTCGATTCCGGGTTTGACATGGCCAAGCCTGACATTCACTAACAAGATGACCGTTTACCTCGGCAAACGCCGCGTGGAAATCATGCACCTCGGACGTGCTCACACGGCAGGGGACACGGCAGTTTGGATTCCGGATTCTGGAGTTATGTTTTCAGGTGACACCGTTGAATTCAATTCTGCGTGCTACTGCGGAGATGCGTATTTCAGTGACTGGCCCGATACCATCGGTCGGCTAAAAAGCTTCAACCCGCAGGCACTTGTGCCTGGACGAGGTGACGCTCTCACCACTTCTGACATGGTGTCCGAAGCTATTCACTTTACTCAGTCATTCCTGACGGACACCTACACTCCCGTTGCAGTTGCCGCTGCGAAAGGCTGGCCACTCAAGGACGCCTTTGCTGCCTGCCGAGATAAATGTGATCAAAAATATTTGGACTTTCCGATTTATGAACACTGCCTGCCGTTCAACGTGGCCCGTGCCTACGACGAGGCCAACGGCATTGGCCATCCCAGAATCTGGACAGCGAAGCGCGATCAGGAGATGTGGGAAGCGTTGCAGCAGTAATTCGGAATCGGGTGTAGTTTACTTACTGAGTAATAGTTGAATTATAATAAAAAAGAACAAATGCCAAAAATCCTCGTAACTCGACGAACATTTTCAGCCGCCGCCGTCGCGTTGCGAGCTAGCGGCGCTGATGTCGTTATTTGGGAAGACTCTGAATCGCCGTCGCAAGAGGATCTGATCAAAGCTGTTGCCGATGTGCATGGTCTCTATGCCCACATCACGAATCAAGTAAATGCTGAAGTGATGGATGCCGCACCAAACCTCAAGGTGATCGCCGAGTTCGGTGTTGGCTACGACAATATAGACATTAAAGCTGCCAACGAGCGTGGCATTGCGGTTTGCAACACTCCAGGCATTCTATCTGAGAGCACAGCTGACGAGGCATTCGCACTGCTTGCGTCAATGGCCCGCAGGACCATCGATCTTTCGGCGATGGTCAAGCGAGGCGAATGGGGTGATTTCGACCCGCTTGGCTACCTTGCCACTGACATTCACCATAAGACGATCGGAATTGTTGGTATGGGTAAAATCGGATCCGAAATGGCCAAACGTGCCAACGGATTCAGCATGAAGGTGCTGTACTTCAACCGGAACAAGCGGGATGAAGAGTTCGGCGCCAGTTACGTGGATTCGCTAGAGGAATTGCTCGAACGCTCTGACTACGTCACACTGCATAATCCGCTTACGCCAGAGACCATGAATATGATGAGTACAGTTCAGTTCAAGCTGATGAAAAAATCAGCTATTTTGATCAACACGACTCGTGGTGCGGTTGTCGATCAGGATGCTTTGTACGAGGCACTTAAATCAGGCGAGCTCGCTGGAGCTGCGCTGGACGTTACCGTCCCCGAGCCGATTCCTGCCGACCATCCCTTGTTGACACTCGACAACTGCCTCATAATGCCGCACGTAGCAAGTGCCACGGGCGACACACGCATGAAGATGGCGATGATGTCGGTTGAGAACGTGCTAGCCGGTGTGACAGGCGATTGGCCGCCGTACTGCGTGAATCAAGCTGCGATCGCAGGAAACGCTCGATTAAAGAGTTAAGTTGTCGGCATCGACAGAGCTGATCGAAAAATATGTTTCCGGTTCGTAGGTGACTTCCGGAGCTTCATCAGGCAGGAGCTGCATGAAATTGAGGAGGGTGGGGGGTGGAGCGCACTGTGGGCCGACTATCAATACATAAAGTAGTTAGTCACGTTTTTTTGCCTGACGGACGAAAACGTATTAAGCTTGTCCGGTATAAAGGCGTATTGCCTGTTGCCCCAGTATTTGCTGGTGAACTTCGGAAGACCCTTCGTAAATGCGCAATGCACGAATTTCTCGATAGAGTGCTTCAGCAGGATTACCTTTCTGCACTCCGCGGGCTCCGAACAGCTGGACGGCAGTGTCGATGATCTCCTGTGCGGCTTCAGTGGCATAAAGTTTAGCCATTGATGCTTCTCGGGTGGTACGTCCACTTTGCAGGTCATGGGCCCAGGCTGCACGGTAGATGAGTAGGGCGCTGGCGTCCAGCTTCAATGCCATCTCTCCTAGTTTCGCCCGCACCACGGGCAGCTGCTGCATACTCTGCCCATACATCTCGCGGCTTCCACTGTGTCCTAGCGCCTCATCGAAAGCCCTCCTCGCAAAGCCAAGCGCGGCAGCACCAACCGTGGGCCGGAAGATGTCCAAGGTGGACATCGCAATTCTGAATCCATGTCCTGATTCACCAAGCAGGAGGTCTTTCGGAATGAAGGCGTCTTTCAGCTCGATCCTGGCCAGAGGATGGGGAGCAATGACTTCAAGCCGTTCGCAAATCTCAAGTCCCAGGGTTTTGGCTTTCAGGATAAAGGCGCTCAATCCAGAGGTTCCGGAACTTTTTTCCGTTCGTGCGAACAAGGTGTAAAAATCCGCAATCCCACCGTTTGAAATCCACGTCTTGCTGCCGTTTAGGTTCCAGCCCTTAGAAGTAGGTTCAGCGTAGGTTGTCAGATTGGCGACATCCGAACCAGCATCGGGTTCAGTCAGGGCAAAACCGGCGATGCTTTCTCCAGTAGCGATAGCCGGCAGAAAACGTTCTTTCTGGTCCGAGGTTCCGAAGCACGAAATTGCTCCGCTGCCTAGTCCCTGCATGGCAAAGGAAAAATCAGCCAGTGCGTCATGACGAGCCAGGATCTCTCGGATGATGCAGAGTGAACGGACATCCAGGTTTTCAGTTTGACCTCCGAAAGCTTTTGGTACGCACCACCTGAGCCAGCCTGTGGAAGCAAGGTCATGGACCCGTTTGCGGCAAGCCTCGTCGACTTCTTCCACGCTTTCGACTTCTCCCGACCATTTGCGGCTTCTGCACCATTCCTCAAGTTCATGCGCCAGTTTCCGGTGACTTTCCTGGAAAAAGGGCCATTCAAGAAAACTATGGTCTGCCATCAGTTGCCTTCAAACTCAGGCTTTTCCTTGGCCACAAAGGCGTCATAGGCACGCTTGAAATCAGCGGTCTGCATGCAGATCGCCTGAGCCTGGGCTTCCGCTTCAATGGCCTGATCGATCCCCATGTTCCATTCTAGGTTGAGCATAGTCTTGGTCATGCCTTGGGCGAAGATGGGGCCTGAGATGAGTTTGATTATGGCAATTTTTACTTCTGAGAGCAACTGATCTGCAGGATGAAGGGCATTATAGAAACCCCAAGCGGCACCTTCCATTGCCGTCATGCTCCGTCCGCTCAAAAGCAGCTCAGAGGCACGTCCCTGACCAATCAGCCTTGGAAGCATTGAGCACGCACCCATGTCGCATCCTGCCAGACCAACACGTGTAAAGAGAAATGCCACCTTGGACTCTGGAGTTCCGTAGCGCAGATCACAGGCCATTGCAATTGCAGCCCCTGCTCCAACACAAATACCGTCGATTGCTGCAATAACAGGTTGTGGACAGCCCCGTATTGCCTTGACCACGTCTCCTGTCATTCTTGTGAATGCCAGCAGGTCTTTCATGCTCATTTTGGTTAAAGGGCCGATGATCTCTTGAACATCCCCTCCGGAACAGAAATTTCCTCCTGCTCCATTGATCACTACCCCCCGAACTTCCTCGTTGTAAGCAAGATCACGGAAAGTGTTGCGAAGTTCTGCATAGGACTCGAAGGTCAGTGGGTTTTTACGTTCCGGTCGGTTAAGGATAATCGTTGCCAAGCCCTCTTCAAGGTTCCATGAAAAATGCTGTGCTGTATTTAGCTTTGAGTTCATCTTTGAATTTATGAATGGTTTCATTCAGGGATCACTGCAGTGGTCTCTATCTCCAGCTTAGCACGTTTCTCTAACAGTTTGGAAATTTCTACGATAGTCATCACGGGAAAGTGAACGCCAATAATTTCCCTGTAGACTTCGCCCACTTGCTTAAGTTGAGAAAGATACTCTTGACAATCAGTAATGTACCAGGTCATTCGAACGATATGTTCAGGTTTTGCCCCAGCTTCTGAGAGAATAGAAACTGTGTTTTTAAGAGCCTGTCGGGTCTGTTGCCAAAATTCATCGGACTCAAAAAAACCTTCTGAGGTCCAACCAATTTGTCCCGCAACAAAGATCTGTGTTCCACGAACGGCAATGCCTTGGGAGTAGCCACTCGGCATGGGCCATCCCTTTGGGAGTAACAGTTTTTTCAAACTGCCTCCTGTTGCCGAAGACGGAAACGCTGAATCTTGCCGGTTTCCGTTTTGGGGAGTCCTTCAACGTATTGTATACATCGCGGATACTTGTAAGGGGCAATGTTCTGTTTGACGAAATCCTGAAGTTCCCCGGTTAGCTGATCATTCCCCTCAAAGCCTGATCGTAGCATTACGAAAGCTTTCACCAGTTGGCCTCGCAGCTTGTCCTCAACTCCAATTACAGCACATTCTGCCACAGAGGGATGTGCCATCAGGGATGCCTCGACCTCAGGTCCGGCTATGTTGTAGCCCCCCGAAATGATCATATCGTCAATCCGGGCCTGGAACCAGAAATAACCATCTTTATCCATCTGGTAGGAGTCACCGGTCAGGTTCCAGCCATCACATACATATTTCTGCTGACGCTTGTCTTCCAGATAGGTGCAGCCAGTAGGCCCTTTGACCGCCAGTTGGCCGGTGATACCAGGTGGTACCTCGTACATTTCATCATCCACAACCCTTGCCTCGTAGCCCGGCACTGGTAAACCAGTGGAACCGGGTTTGATGGCATCCCGGCGTGAGGAAATGAAAATGTGTAGCATTTCCGTTGAGCCAATGCCATCGAGGATTTCGATGCCTGTCATCGCTTTCCACTCTTCGAAAGTCGGTTTAGGTAGTGTTTCCCCTGCAGAAACGCAGATCCGTAGTGAATCCGGAATCGTGCCACCCATGTCGCCGAGCATGAAACGGTATGCAGTTGGGGAGGTGAAAAGCACGCTCGCCCGGTGACGTTGAGCCGCAGCCAACAAATTGCCCGGAGTAGGCTGCTCGATAAGGATCGTTGCGGCCCGTGCATCCAGTGGAAAAAGGCCGACTCCTCCTAGTCCAAAAGTGAAGGCCAGCGGCGGGCTGCCGATGAAGCGGTCATTGGGCTGAGGCTGGAGGCAGTTGCGGCTGTATGCCAGGCACATGCTGAGCATGTCTTGTTGGGTATGAACGACAGCCTTGGGCTGTCCGGTGGTTCCGGAAGTGAAGGCTATCAGGCAGGGATCATCTCGCGTTGTGGGAAGATTATTGAACTCTCCGGATTTCTCCTTCCCAAGTTCTTCCAGTTCACCACCGTTGAAGCTTACCAGTCGCTCAAGACAGGAATCCTTCCCTATACACTCGAGTTCTTCTAGCAGGCGACGGTCGCAAAGAGCAAGAGAAATTCTGGCCTTGTTGATGATAGTCTGCAGTTCCACCGAACGCAGCAGCGGCATTGTCGAAACGGCGATGCCGCCGGCTTTGATCACGCCGAACCAGGTGTAAAGCATGGCATAACAGTTGGGGGCCCTGAGCAGAACACGGTTACCCGGGACCAGCTTCAAATCCTCAGTTAGGACCTGCGCGATACGATTGGCCTCTTTCTGGAGATTCGAATAAGTCCACTCACCTTCATCCATGATTACCGCGGTTCGGTCACCATGCCCCTCCTTGACTGCGTCATCAAGCAGCGGGTCAGAGCAGTTGAGGATTTCCGGATAGGAAAAAGCCTCGAGATTGATAAAATCTGGCTGCAGCTCAGGTGGTGGAAGGTGATTGCGTACAAAAAGGTCCAAGTGTGCTGTCATGATTTTTCCTTCAAAATTAAACTTTTATTCTCATTGGTTTTTAAGCTCTGCTCGCATCTGTTTCAGGCAGTCTTCCAGTAATTCCTCGTATCCCCTAGCCCCCTGACAGCAGAGATGAAATCCGTCATCTGTCTTGATCTGCTTGAGACGCGGCACGCTCAAGGTTGCGTTCCAGTTGTTCCTTACCCGAAAGGTACTGCACTGGCCAAGGATGTTCTGCATATCCTTGTTCCGCCGCCGCTTGAAGGGTCCAGAAAGGATTACTGAGATGCGGACGGGCAAGACAGCACAGATCAGCCCTACCGGCGACGAGGATTGAGTTGACGTGATCGATTTCATAAATGTTTCCCACTGCCATTACAGGGATGTTCATTTCGTTCCGGATTTGATCTGCAAATGGAGTTTGATACATGCGTCCGTAAATCGGTTTCTCATCAGGATGGGTCTGTCCACTGGAAACGTCAATCATGTCACAGCCTGCATCATGAAAAGCTTTGGCCATTGCTGTACTCTCCTGTATGCCAACTCCTCCGGGTAGCCAGTCACTGGCGGAAAGCCTTACGGACATGGGTTTGTGCTCTGGCCAGACTTTGCGCATCGCCCGGAAGACTTCGAGAGGGAATCTAAGGCGGTTTTCAAGACTTCCTCCATACTCATCTGCACGACGATTGTTCAATGGAGTGAGAAACATCGAAAGCAGGTAGCCATGAGCACAGTGCAGTTCAATCCAGTCGAAACCAGCCTCCTCGCTCATTTCGGTAGAACGTATGAAAGCATCACGGACCTGGTTCATGTCCTCTCGGTTCATCTCTCGGGGAACCTGATTGACCGGTGAATAGGGCATTGCTGATGGCCCGATCAAAGGCCAGTTTCCTGAATACAGAGGCTGGTCGATTCCTTCCCACATTTTCCTGGTGGAGCCTTTGGGGCCGGCATGACCTAGCTGGATAGCGATCTTTGCAAGCGTGGAGTTGTGGATGAAGTCTACAATTCGCTTCCAGGCACCGACGTGTTCCTCCTTGTACATCCCAGCGCATCCAGGGGTGATCCGACCTTCCCGGGAAATGTCGGTCATTTCAGTGAAAACAAGTCCGGCACCTCCTTGAGCTCGAGCTCCATAATGGACCATGTGGAAATCACCTGGCATTCCGTCATGTGAACTGTACATGGACATCGGTGAAACAACGACGCGGTTAAGAAGTTCAAGATCACGTACTTTGAGGGGAACGAACATCGGTGGCAACCGCTTGCGAACCCGACCGTTCGACGCCTTCTCTGCATACCAGGTTTCCACGTTTTCCAACCACCCCTGATCCCGGAGCCTGAGATTTTCATGACTGACGCGCTGGCTTCGTGTAAGCAGACTGTAAGTGAATTGGATCGGTTCAAAGTGCAGGTAGCGCTCGACATTCTCGAACCACTGCGTGCTGTTTCGTGCAGTGCTTTGTAGTCTCAGCACTTCCATGCGCCGCAACTCTTCGTAATCCTGTAGGGCCTTTTCAAGCGGTTTTCCCTTGTGGAGTTCGTTTGCAAGAGCAATCGCGTCCTCAAAGGCAAGCTTGGTTCCGGAACCAATAGAGTAGTGTGCTGTATGTGCCGCATCACCAAGCAGAACTATATTGTCATGAGACCACCTTACGCAGTTTACTCGTCTGAAATTAATCCACATTGCAGAACTGTGCAGATGTTCTGCCTTGCTCAATAATTTGTTACCGTCAAGATACCTAGCAAAAAGCATTTCGCAGGTAGTGATGGATTCTTCCTGAGACATGCTGGAAAATCCAATATTTTGCCACGTCTGCTCCGTGCATTCAACAATGAAGGTACTGGTGTCACGGTTGAAGCGGTATGCATGTGCCCATATCCAGCCATGTTCTGTTTCCTCGAAAATAAAGGTGAATGCTTCGAAAACCTTGTAAGTACCGAGCCAGACGAACTTGTTAGCACGAACATCAATGTCTGGCTGGAATTGCTTGGCATAACGCTTACGGATACTGCTGTTGATGCCGTCGCAGGCGACCACTAGGTCAGTATCCGCATATTCTTCTGGTTTGGTGAACTCATGTTCGAATTGCATTCTTACGCCAAGCTCTGCAGCACGATTCTGCAGAATGTTCAACAGACGCTGGCGTCCCAATCCACAAAAACCATGGCCACCGGAAGTGACTACCTGACCCCGGTAATGCACGTCAATGTTGTCCCAGTGGGCAAACTCGTCCTGGACTTGTTCTGCACTCAGGGGATCATTGGCTTCCAACCCCTCCATAGTCTGATCTGAAAAAACCACCCCCCATCCGAATGTGTCATTCGGTTTGTTGCGCTCGACAACAAGGATATCGTGACTAGGATCCCGGAGTTTCATGCTGATCCCGAAATAAAGACCTCCGGGACCGCCTCCAATGCAGATAATTTTCATTGTTAAACACAAAAGTTCTAATTACAGTAATTACTCGTAGACCGGATCATTTGTTCAAAATTATATTTTATCGGACATACCGATTAACAATCAATTGGTTAATGTTTTCATAGCAGAAACAGATAAAAGATATAAACGTAGTACTAGGGGAAATATAGAAGAGTTTTGTGCCATTGTATAACAATAGATCAGTCAACTATTTTCATAAAGAAAAAGTTACCAATTCCACATTGTACCATCCTCCAACCTGTTGACAGGCAGATAAGAGCGCTTGTAAGGATATTTTGCGGCAAGTTTTTCATTTATATCAACGCCATGTCCTACTGCCTCTCCGGGATACATATAGCCGTTCTGGAAAGAATATGAGTGTGGAAATACTGCGTTCGTTTCTTCCGAATGTCGCATGTATTCTTGAATGCCAAAATTCGGAACCCATAAATCAAAATGTAAAGCAGCTCCCATACAAATAGGTGAAAGGTCA
>Ga0208750_1000193_pt1 | contig 17981 bp, 17 predicted proteins | sample Knorr_S15_td_O2m_FD_185602 | JGI IMG/M metagenome (GOLD analysis project Ga0208750, IMG submission 185602) | Marine microbial communities from Southern Atlantic Ocean transect - Knorr_S15_td_O2min_ad_340m_LV (SPAdes) (version 2) | ecosystem: Environmental > Aquatic > Marine > Oceanic | place...
CATCACATACAATAAAAATGATTGAATTGGAGAAAGAAAATTTCCTTAAGACATTAAGAGACAAGTTATTCTGGGGAAAAGATAAGAGGAATTAAACAATAAAATTAATTGACAGTAGTTTTATAATTAAATTTTTATTTAGAGTTAATGGTATTCAAAACCAAATCAGATGCTTTAAGATTAGTACAATTTATATTAATTATAATATTTAACTATCAGCTTTGTAATAGTCAAATATATGAGATTGGAGGTACTATTGGGGGAACTAATTTTATTGGAGATGTAGGCAATACTACATTTATTAACCCTAATGAATCTGCGTTTGGAGGAATAATCAAATGGAATAGGAGTCCAAGACATTCTTATAGACTTTCATTTATTTCAGCAACAATTAGTGCTAACGATCTAGACTCTAATGATCCTAGAAGAAATGAGCGTGGTTATAATTTTAGTAGTAGTTTAAAAGAACTGTCAGCAGGGATGGAATTCAATTTTTTTGACTATAATCTACATGAATATGATGTTATATTTACCCCTTATATATATTCAGGAATAGTTTATTCTAAATATGAAAATTTATTATTTAATGGAAATAATCTTCAGAACAGCGGTGATTATGAATGGAGCTTTGGAATTCCAATGGTACTAGGAATAAAATATAGAATATTTGAAAAAATTATTTTGTCATTTGAAATAGGAGCTAGATATATCTTTTCTGATAAAATTGATGGCAGTCTTCCATATAATGAAAATTTTAATTATACATTTGGTAATGAAAATAATAATGATTGGTATATGTTTTCAGGATTTAATTTAACCTATACATTTGGAAGACAACCGTGTTACTGTAATATAAAATGAGCTTAAAGAAGGACATTATTATTGATTCTATCCCAAATCATATTGCTATAATAATGGATGGCAATGGAAGATGGGCGAAAAAAAGAAATAAGAGTAGGGGTTATGGCCATAAAGAAGGAAAAAAATCTGCAAAAAAAATAATTGAAGTATGTGCTGAATTAGGTATTAAAAATCTCACCTTATTTGCATTCTCAACTGAAAATTGGAATAGGCCAAAATTAGAAATAGAGCTTTTAATGAAATTGCTCCTAACTTCTCTAAATGAAGAATTAGAAGCTCTAAATAAGAATAATATCAGATTTAAAACAATTGGAAATTTGGAAAAACTCCCTAAAAAATTGTTATCATATCTTACCAAAGCAACTAAAAAAACACAGAATAATAACAGGATGACGTTAACACTCGCGCTAAGTTATGGGGCAAGAGAAGAAATTGTATATGCTATGCAAGCAATTGGGGATAAAGTTAAAAATAACTTAATTTCTTTAAAAAATATTGACGAATCCGTAATAAATCAGCATCTTTACACTCATTATTTACCAGATGTAGATTTATTGATAAGAACAAGTGGTGAAAAAAGAATTAGTAACTTCTTATTATGGCAAATTGCTTACTCTGAGCTTTACTTTACAAAAAAGCTATGGCCTGACTTTTCTAAAGAAGATCTTTATGAGGCAATTGTAAATTATCAACAAAGAGAGCGCAGATTTGGAAAAACTAGCAAACAGATTAATTAAAAACAAATTACAATTGAAAATTAAATTTTTTCTTGCACTTCTTTTGTCTATCTCTTTCAGTTTAAATTTATTTTCTCAGGAAGAAAATAAATCCAGTAAAAGTATAATTGGAGAAATAACTGTCTCAGGGAATACTTCTTTCAGTCCTATTACAATTATTACCTATTCCGGACTTAGAGAAGGTGATGAAATATCAATTCCAGGCGAGAAAATTAGTACAGCAATAAAAAAATTATGGGAATCAAATCTTTTTAGCTCAGTTGAAGTATTTAGAGTTAAACAATTAGATAATATTGTTGATTTAGAAATAAAACTGATTGATTTACCTGAATTGACTAAACTTGAAATTAGTGGAGTTAAAAAAAGAAAACATGAAGATATAATTAAAGAAAATAAGTTGCAGACAGGGGTTAAAGTAACTGAGAATTTAATTACAACTACCAAGAATTACTTAGAGAATAAGTATAAGAAAAAAGGGTTTTTAAATACAAAGGTGACTATACTTACTGAAGAGGTAATTGATTCAACAAATAAATCTAAGGTAAAAATAGCATTAGACATTAATAAAGGCAATAAGATCAAAATTAAAAAAATTGTATTTGATGGAATAGATAATTTAAGCTCAAAGTCTCTTCAAAAATCAATGAAAAATACCAAAAAATCAAAAATTTACAGGTTTTGGAAAAGATCAAAATATATCGAAGATGATTTTAAAGAAGACTTAGTTAGTCTAGTAGATAAATATAAAGAAAATGGTTTTAGAGATGCCAGAATTATCTCAGACACTATTGTAGCATATGACGAAAATTCTATTGTATTAAAAATCAAATTACAAGAGGGGGAAAAATATACATTTGGAAAAATAAATTATCTGGGTAATTCTGTATATACTGATGAACAATTAGATCAAATATTGAAAGTTAAAGAAGGGGATACATACAATGGTGTAGAACTAGAAAAAAGAATTTCTGATGATTCAGATCCAGACTCTGATGATTTATCTAATTTATATCAAAATAGTGGATATTTGTTTTCATCTGTAACTCCTGTTGAGGTTAGTGCTGATGGAAATGTAATAGATCTTGAAATTAGAATTAATGAAGGTAAGCCTGCTTATTTTAATAAAATTTCTGTTGTTGGAAATGATAAGACAAATGATCATGTAATATATAGGGAAATGAGAACCCGGCCTGGACAATTATATAGTAAATCAAATGTAATAAGGACTATTAGAGAGCTTGGACAACTTGGCTTTTTTGATGCACAATTAATTTCTCCTGATTTTAAAAATGTAAATCCAAATGATGGGACTGTTGATCTAGAATATACCGTTGTTGAAAGAGGATCAAGTCAAATTGAATTACAAGGTGGTTATGGTGGTGGTGGTTTTATTGGAACATTAGGATTATCATTTAATAATTTTGCAGCTAAAGATTTATTTAATAAAGAGGCATATAATCCAGTTCCTATGGGTGATGGTCAAAAGCTATCTTTAAGATTACAAGCAAGTAGATTTTACACACAGAATAGTTTTAATTTTACTGAACCATGGTTAGGGGGGAAAAAACCTGTTCAATTCTCAATTCAATTGTCTCAAACAAAACAATTTTTGTTTAATCCAGTTACATATAAGGCAGATAAATCAAAATCATTTAATATAAGTGGTATATCTGTTGGGCTAGCTAAAAGATTGACTGTCCCTGATGATTATTTCACTCTTGCACAATACATTGGATTCCAATATTATAATTTAAATGATTACAATACAGGACTATTCACATTTGGTAATGGATCTTCTAATAATCTATCCTATACTGTATCCTTAAGTAGAAATAATACTTTTACTGATCCTATATATCCGACAGGTGGTTCAAGTTTTAGTTTGTCTGCAAAACTCTCATTTCCATATTCAGCTGTTAATAAGGTAGATTACGCTGGATTAAAAGATGAAAGAGAGCAGTTAGTAGATGATCTTGCAAATGATCCAAACAATACCACTGCATCAGATAGGATAGCTGAAATAGATCAAAAAAGATATAGATGGCTTGAATTTTATAAAATTAAATTTAAAGGTGAATGGTTTGCTGCATTAACAAAAAAATTAGTATTACGACCTGCATTTGAGTTTGGTTTTCTTGGAGCTTATAACAATGATAGAGGAATAATTCCTTTTGAAAGATTTTTCTTAGGAGGAGATGGGTTAGGTATGTATAGTTTAGATGGAAGAGAAACTATAGCTCTTCGTGGTTATCCTAATCAGTCATTATCAAATCAAGATGGAGGGACTATTTATAATAAATATTCTTTAGAAATGAGGTATCCAATAAGCCTTGGGGAACAAGCTAAAATATTTGCTCTTGCATTTATTGAAGGAGGTAATTCATATAATAGCTTCAGAGATTTTAATCCATTTCTAATTAAACGTTCCGCAGGACTGGGTGTTCGCTTGTTTATGCCTGCATTTGGTTTACTTGGTATAGATTTTGGTCATGGATTTGATGCTGTACCAGGACAATCTAAGAAACATGGATGGGAAACTCACTTTATAATTGGTCAATCATTCTAATAATAAATAATTCTATGTTAAAATATATTCCTATATATTCCGTTAGATAATCATAAAATATTCTAAATGAAGAAATTTATAATTCTAATCACTATACTTTTAATCTCCAGCTATACATTTAGTCAAAGAGGGGTTAGAATTGGATATGTTGATACTGAATATGTTTTGCAAAATCTATCTGAATATGAAGAAACAAGAGATCAATTAGAGCAAAAAGCAAATCAATGGAAGAGAGAAATTGAAAATAGATTTTCTGATTTAAATAATAAAAAAGAAGCGTTAAATGCTGAGAGATTATTGCTTACAGAAGAGCTAATCAAGGAAAAGGAAGAAGAAATAGAAATTGAAAAAAATGAAATTTTAGATTATCAACAAAAAAGATTTGGTCCAAGAGGCGATCTAATTATTCAAAGGAAACAACTAATACAGCCAATTCAAGATCAAATTTTTATAGCAATAAAAGAAATTTCAAAATCAAGAAAATACGATTTCATTTTTGATAAATCCGCTGATATTGTTATGTTATACTCAGATAGGAAATTTGATATTAGTGACCAAATATTAAGAATAATAACAAGGACTAACAATAGGAAACAATTAGACTCAAGAAGAGAAAAACGACAAGCTGAAGAAGAAGATGAAATCATAGCCAGTAATCTAGTAACTGAAGATTTAGATGAAGTTGAGGAAGAAGATAAAACAGATACCCAAAAACCTGAAAAAGTTCTAAGCGCAAAAGAATTAAGAGAAAAAATGTTGCGAGAAAGAAAAGAAAAAATTCTTGCTTCAAGAAAAGTAAAAGATAGTACCTTTATAAAAAATAATAATAACTGAAACAAATAAAAAAAATGAGAAAAATTAAGATTTTATTATTGATATTATGTGTAACCATAAGTTTTGCTGTCAACTCACAAAGCAAAGTAGCTCATATTAATAGCACTGAATTAGTGTCATCTATGCCAGAAATGAACGAGGCAAAAGCAGAGCTTGAAAAACTTGCTAAAACCTATGAGAATGATATACAAACTATGGCAGCAGAATTACAAAGTAAAGTTAAGCAATATGATACTGAAGCATCAGCTCAAACAGATGAAGAAAATGCTAGAAGGCTACAAGAAGTTCAAGGGATGGAACAAAGTATTCGTCAATATCAAAACCAAGCACAACAAGAATTACAAAAAAAGGAATTTGATTTATTAAAACCTATTACTGAAAAAGCTCAAGCTGCAATAGTTAAGGTTGCTAAAGCTCAAGGATTCGATTATGTTCTTGATTCAACTCAAGGACAAGGGGTGATTTTAGCAGATGGAAAGAATTTAATTGAAGATGTTAAAAGAGAATTAGGATTTTAATAAATTGTTACTAATGTATTTAATAAGCTGTCTTGTCAAAGACAGCTTTTTTATTTTAATAAAATGAATAATAGTCCTATAGGCATATTTGATTCTGGAATTGGAGGTCTATCTATTTTAAAAGAAATAAATAGAGTCCTCCCAAATGAAAACACTATTTATTTAGCAGACAATAAAAACTGTCCTTATGGAAATAAGGATATTAGTGATATTATAAAGCTGAGTCTAAAAAATGCTTCAGTATTAATTAAAATGAACTGCAAAATAATAGTTGTTGCATGTAATACCGCCACAACAAATGCTATAAAAGAAATTAGAAATTCCTTTACAGTTCCAGTTATAGGAATTGAGCCTGCTATTAAGCCTGCAATTCTTAATACTAAAACTAATAAAATAGGAGTGCTGGCAACTGAAATGACACTAACTAGTAATTTGTTTAATCAAACCTCGAACAAATTCTCTAACAACATTGAGATTATTGAACAAATTGGTTTTGGATTAGTTAATCTGATTGAAAAAGGGAATATTAATAAAGAAAATACAAAGCAGCTTTTAAAATCCTATATAGATCCAATGTTAGATTCAAATATTGATCAATTAGTATTAGGATGTACACATTATCATTTTCTCATTCCAATTATTAAACAAATAATACCTGAAAAAATAACAATTCAAGATCCTAATAAAGCCATTGCAAAACAAATAAAAAAAATATTAAAAAGCGAAAATCTTGAAAACTCCTTAAAAAGTAATTATAAAAATAAAGTATATGCAAATGGGAATACTGAAATAATTAATACTATTATTAATTCAAATGGAGAAGTTAATTCCTTAGATTTCTAAATTATTTTATCCAAGGACAATTACAATCATATCTTTCCTTTCTACACCCAAAATTAAATCCTAATGTAAGTTGATGATATCCACCATTATCAAAGACTATGGAATTTGACTGATATGAGTAATTATAAGCAAAGACAAAACTATTAACTTCTAAGCCTAATAAAGGAGTTATATATTCTAATTTTTGCGCTTGAGTAGTTATATTTCCTAATGCATCTTCAGAACTATATTCTGCCCCATCAAAACTTCTTCTATATGATAATCCCGCCCAAATTCTTCCAAAATCTAATTCTTTATACACTTTGAAGTTTGTGTCCAAGAATGTCTCTTGTGTTGCATCCTTATAAGCAAACATGATTGATGGCTCAAAATTCCATTCTTCTGAAGCATCACTAAATAAATAACCAGTAGAAAATAAATATGTTCTTAAATTATTATAACTCAGCCCTTGTTCATTAAAATTTATACCATCGTTATTAAGTAAATTTTTAATAGAAGCATGTGCATAAAATTCTAAATATTGGTATGAGAATCCAAAATCAATATTAAAATCTGTTGCACTTTGTTCTACTCCAGCAATAATTGGATCAAATCCTCCAGCTAAAAAAGAAGTTTCATCAAGCTTATATTGAATCATTCCGGCACTAATTCCAAATGATAGCATGTCTAAATCTAATTCACTTCTTGAAAATAAAATATGATGTGCGTATGTTAGATAAGCTCCCGCTTGTGAATGATATCCATTCATATCATTAAAAACAATAGCTCCAATAGCAGATCTAGAATCTCCAATTCTTGTATTTACACTAATAGTCTGCAATTGAGGAGCCTTTTCATGATCAAACCATTGTTGTCTACCAGTAACTCTCACCTTACCACAATTTGAAACTCCTGCCATAGAAGGATATAATAAATAATAGTTATCAGTCAAATAATCAGAGTATATAGGCAATCCTTCCTGTGCATTAGCTGATAGAAAGGTTGCACAAAATAAAGAGAAGCATAATATTTTCTTTTTAAAATCCATAAAACAAATTATTGACAAAAATCATAGACAATATTAAAAAAATAGTCACATGGTAATTTTAGTCGATCAAATATATAAATTTTATAAGACATTATACCTAGTAATTGATTTTATGTATACGCTACATTTTATTACTTTTGTCAAAAGTTTAATATGAGCAAGTACAAAGTTTCTGTCTGTAAAACAAGAAATAAATTTATAGTAAAATTTGAAATAAATGAATTTATTACAAATCATCAAAACTATGAATTCAATAATATTGATGAAGCTGCTAACTCCCCATTGGCTAAGGAGTTGTTTTATTATCCGTTTGTTAAAAAAATATATGTTTCCTCCAATTTTATTGCAATAGAAAGATTTAATGTTGTTCAGTGGGAAGATGTTCAAGATGAAGTTGCTAAAAAAATTGAAGATTATCTCAATCAAGGGAATACTATTATTTCAGAAAATAGTAGTGATAAGAAAATCCCTATAAGCATCTATTCAGAAAGCACTCCAAACCCTGCAGTACTAAAGTTCGTAGCAAACAAAAAACTTGTTGATTTTCAAATAGAATTTAATTCTATTGATGAATGCGAAAACTCACCCCTAGCATTAAGACTTTTTAATTTTCCTTTTGTTAAAAGTGTTTTTATTGATAAAAATTTTATTTCTATAACAAAACATGGTGTCTCTTCTTGGGATGATATTACATTAACAATAAGAAATTTTATTAAAGAATATCTGGAAAGAGATAACAAAATTTTAACTGATGATTATCAAAAGGTAGAGGTAATTGATCAAGACAGCTTAGATGAAACATCAAAGGAAATAGTCTCTATACTAGATGAATATATTAAACCGTCCGTTGCAGCCGATGGAGGCAATATCATGTTTAAATCATATGATAAAGCGAATAAATCTGTTAGTGTAATTCTTCAAGGAGCCTGTAGTGGATGCCCTTCATCAACTATTACATTAAAAAATGGAATTGAAAATATTCTTAAAAAAATGCTAAATGGAAAAGTAGAAGTTGTTGAAGCAATTAATGAATAATAATTTCATTTTGTACTTTTGATTATATGAAAAAAGTTATTTCCTTTTTTTTATTGTTAATCATTATGATTAACTCCTGTAGTGAAAAAACTTCTAAAATGAGTAATAATTTAATTAACGAAACTAGTCCATACCTGCTTCAGCATGCTTATAATCCTGTTGACTGGAATCCTTGGAATAAACAATATTTAGAAAAAGCTAAAAAAGAAAACAAGTTAATAATTATAAGTATTGGCTATTCTTCTTGTCATTGGTGTCATGTAATGGAAAAAGAAAGTTTTGAAGATTCTCTTGTTGCTAGCATAATGAATGAAAAATATATTTCAATTAAAGTTGATAGAGAAGAGCGCCCTGATGTTGATCAAGTATATATGAATGCTGTTCAATTAATGACAGGAAGTGGAGGGTGGCCATTAAATGTTGTCACACTACCAGATGGTCGGCCTATATGGGGGGGAACATATTTCCCAAAAGATCAGTGGATTAATGCTTTAACACAAATTTCTGATCTATATAATAAAGAGCCTGAGAGGTTTATTAACTATGCAGATACATTAGAAAAAGGCATAAAATCATTAGATATAATTACAACAAATGATAATCAAGAATTATCATCTATAGACATAGATAAACATATTGGCAGCCTTGTCAATAAAATTGATAAAAAGAATGGGGGATTCTCTGGAGCTCCAAAATTTATGATGCCAAATAATATTCATTTCTTGCTAAGAAGTGCATACCAAAATAATGATAAAGAAACATTAAAACTAGTTAATCTTACCCTAGAAAAAATGGCATATGGTGGAGTCTATGATCAAATTGGAGGTGGATTTTCAAGATACTCAACAGATGAAAAATGGCATATTCCACATTTTGAAAAAATGCTTTATGATAATGCTCAACTCATTAGCCTATATTCAGATGCATATTTGATTACAAATAATGAATTATATAAAAATGTAGTATATGAAACTATAAATTTTGTATTGAAAGAATTGACAAATTCTAATGGAGGTTTCTATTCATCCATTGATGCTGACAGCAAATCATTAGATGGTAAAGAAAATGAAGGAGCTTATTATGTTTGGAAAGAAGATGAGCTAAAAAAATTACTTAAAGATGAATTTATAGTTTTTTCTGACTATTATAATATTAATAAATATGGATATTGGGAAGATGATAATTATGTCTTGATTAAAAATAAATCTGATGCAGCATTTGCAAAAGCACATAATTTATCAAAAGAAGAAGTGAGTAAAAAAATAGATGCTTGGAAAAAAATACTGATTAAAGCAAGAGATAAAAGATCTAGACCTAATATTGACGATAAAATATTAACCTCATGGAATGGATTAATGATTGACGCATTTATTGATGCCTATCGAGTTTTTAAAGACAAAGATTTTCTTGATGTAGCAAGTTCTAGTGCTGAATTTATATTAAAAAATATGAAAAAGAGTGATGGAGGATTGTACCATAGTCATAAGGATGGGAAAAGTAAAATTAATGGGTATTTAGAAGATTACGCTACTACGATTCAGGCCTTTCTAAACTTATATGAAAATACTTTAGATGAAAAATGGCTAAACACATCAAATGATTTAATAAAGTATACATATAAAAACTTTTTCAATACTGAAACTAATATGTTTTATTTTACTTCAACATTAGATGATAAGTTAATCTCAAGAACTGTTGAATTTAGAGACAATGTAATTCCTTCGAGCAATTCAATAATGGCAAATAACTTATTTAAATTATCTCATTATTTTGATAATAAAAAATATTTAAATTCGTCACAGCAAATGGCAAATAACATTAAGGATCAAATAGCATTGTATCCTAGTGGATTTTCTAATTGGATGAATTTAATTTTAAATATCAACAAGAATTTTTATGAAATTGCAGTTGTTGGAAATACAGCTATTGAAAAGATTAAAGAGTTAAATGAAAATTACCTTCCAAACAAAATTATTATAGGATCTCTAGAAAGTAATCCACTTCCTTTACTTAAAAATAGATTTGTTGAGGGAGAAACCTATATATATGTTTGTGTTAATAAAGCTTGCAAAATGCCCGTAAAAACAGTAAAAGAAGCTTTAAAACTTATTGAGTAGTATTCCACTTAGAGCCTACAAAATCTTTTAAATAAAACGGCTCAAAATTATTTAAATCTTCATGCTGATTCTCATTAAATTTTTTAAATGATAATACTCCCATTTGTCTTGATGAAGGAAGCACATCATCAATGAACTTCGCGTTTTTGTGTGTAATTATTTCCTTAATTTTTTTGTTTGCATTTCCAATAAAATATACCTCATCTGCACTAAGGTATTTATTAAAAGAATCCTCTGTTAATATTTCTGCCTTAGTATCTCTTATTCTATCATTCTTATTATTAAAAACTGCAGAATATACTTCCATTCTTCTAGCATCCAAACAAGCTATTACAATCCCTTTATTGAATACATTTTGAGATAATATTTCTAATGTTTCAATTGATATTAATGGAATATCTAAAGCAAAACACAAACCCTTAGCTGAGGCTACACCTATTCTTAATCCCGTATATGATCCAGGACCTTTACTAACTGATATTGCTGATAAATCTTTAGGACTTATTTTTGAATTCTTTAAAACAGAATCAATAAAAACATGTAAAGATTTTGAATGAGAATAATCCTGCGTATTTTCTTCAATACAATCCACTAGCTCTAAATCATTGAAAAGTGAAACAGAACAATTTGTTGTTGAAGTTTCTATGTTTAATATGTAGGCCAACTAATATATTATTTTACCCGTGTAATAATCCAAAACCTTTGTTTTAAATATAAAATCATACTTTGAATTAATAAGGGATGACTTAGCATTTAATAATCTAATTCTAGCCTGCTCAAGATCAAAAGAATTTAATGCTCCTAAATCATATCGTTCTTTTGAATTATCAAAAGCCAATGTTTGAGCCTCTAAAGATTTTTGTGATGCTTGGTAAGACTTTAAAGCTGCTTTTGCGTCAGTATATGATCTTTGAATACTAGATTTTAAATTCAATTTAGCCTGTTCAAGGGCTAAATTACTCGTGTTCTCAAGAATTTTTGATTTAGTTACTCCAGCTTTTGTCTGGTTCCTATTAAAAATTGGAATAGAAATATTCATATTAACTGAATGGCCTTTATTTTCATCTATTTGATCGATAAATGGATCATCATCTGTTAGATTAGAAAAATTTGCTGCTGCATTAAATCCATATCCAAGTGAAATATTAGGCAAGTAAGCACTTTTAGAAATTTTAGTACTTAATTTTGCAATTTCTATATCATGTTCTGCAGCCTTTATTTCATTTCTATTTTCTAATGCATAATTAAGAATTGGTCTAATGTCCCTATACATTATATTTTCAGATGGAACATCAATTTCAATTACTGCTACATCAAATCCTTCATAAGGAATTTGAAGCAACTGCGATAAATTTAATAATGCCAACTCATGATTATTCTCAGCAATTGTTAAATTCTGACTGTCCAAGCTCAGTGTAGCTTGTGTGTCAATCAAAGTTGATGCCGGTTGTACTCCCGATTCAACAAGGGCCTGAACTTGTTTTATTTGAAAGGCTGAAAATTCATATTGGGATCTAGCTAATTCTAGGTTTTCCTTATTAAATAAAACATTTAAATAAACATTTGCAACATTTAAAGAAATATCATCTCTTAATTTACCTAACTCATATTTATTTTTTTCAAGAGTTAATTTACTTTGATTCAAAATATTTACGTTTCTGAATCCATTAAAAACAGTCTGTGAAAGACCTATTCCTAAGCTTGATGAATAAAATTCTCTATCAGCAAATTCTCCAGGATATAATTCAACTTTTCCTATACTCATAGAGCCAGAAATATTAGAACTAATTCCAGGCATAAAATTACCCTTTGCACTAATTACATCCTGTTCATTTGATAAAATACCGTTTCTTGCTTGAAGGATTGAAATATTATTTTCTAAAGCATAATTAACACACTCTTCAAGTGTCCAAACTTTTTCATTACTAAAAATTGATTGTCCAATTATTAGAATAATTATTACTAAAATTTTACTTTTCATAAATATCAATTTTAAAATTTAAATTAATCTGTCATGTCATCAGCAGTCTCATCCTGACTTCTTTCATCATCATCTACTTCCACTTCATCAGCTACTATATTCCACACCTTTATTTCATCATTTTCAGTAACACCTTCTAAGATTTCTACATTTATACCATCTGAAATTCCGATTTCAACATTCTTTGTCTTATATGTGCCATCTTTTTGTTTAATTTCAACAAATGGCTTATCAGTTATTCTATTGAATTGCAATAAAGATTCCTTAACACATAAAATATTTTCCTTGTTTCCTGTTTCCATAATTGCATTAGCACTATACCCTGCTCTTACATTAACATTCTCTGGAATATTTACATTAGCTTTTATTACAAATTGTACAGCTCCTGCCTGTTCTATTCCTTTGGGAGCCACAAAAGTTAATTTTGCTATAAATTCTTCTTCTTCTAAAGCGCCTAATACAACCTTAATTTCAGAGCCCTCCTCAATTTTAGAAACCTCTGTTTCATCTACCTGCCCCTCAAATATCATAATCGTCATGTCTGCAACTGTAGCAATTGTTGTTCCGGCATTAAAATTATTACTCTCAATTACCTGATCTCCCTCTCTTACTGGAATTTCAAGAATTGTCCCCGCTATTTGAGCTAGAATATTCGTATTAGCAGTACTGCCTCCTGTAAGGGTTCCTTTCTTTATAATCTTATAATCATTTTGAGCCTGAGTTAACACTTCTTTTGATTGCTCCATTGAAAGTTCACTGTTTTCAAAATCCTGTTTAGAAATAACTCCCTTTTCAAATAATTTTTTACTTCTTTCAAATAGAGTTTTTGAATTATTATAAGATAATCTTGCAGAATTAATTCTACTATTAGCACTAATAACTGCTTGCTCATTAGGAACCACTCGAATTCTTGCTATTAAATCTCCTCTTTTAACTATGTCACCTTCTTCAACTAATATTTTATCTATAATTCCGCTTACTTGAGGTTTTAATTCAATTTCATCTTCAGGATTTAATTTCCCTGTAGCGACTACTTCTTTTACAATAGAGGTATAAAATGGTTTCTCAGTTTCATAGTCTATAATTTCACTAGCATTAGCATCTCTAAAGTATTTTAGCACAAATAGCAAGGATAAAAGTATCCCTACAATTACTACGATTTTTAATGTTTTTTTCATATTATTTTTTTTATTTATTCTTCTCTTAATGCGTCTATTGGTTTAATAATTGTTGCTCTTGTTGCTGGAATTAATCCAATTAATGATCCAAAAATGACAAGGATAATCAATGCAACAAAGACAATGAATATAGAAACAGATGCATTTACTAATACTGAATCTGCACCTTGTCCAAAGGCAGAGTCCACTGCCATTAGTATTCCGCCTCCTGAAATTATTCCAAAAATTCCTGCAACAACAGTTAAAATAACTGCTTCTAATACAATTTGTCTTTTTATCTCAAATGGAGTTGCTCCAATTGCTCTTCTAATTCCTATTTCTTTTGTTCTTTCCTTGACTGTAATTAATAGTATATTTCCAATGGCAAATACACCTGCTATTAATGTAGCTATTCCCACAAACCAAGTAAGAAATTGCATTCCCAATAAGAATCCTTCAAATCTTTCAAATAGTTCTCCAAGATTAAAACTTCCAAAGGCTCTATTATCATCAGGGTGAACAAAGTTTAAATTCTTTAATGCAAGCTTGACATCCTTTTCAATTTGTAAAATATCATAGCTATCCTGTCCTGTTACGGTTATCCATCCAATGTTATCCCCTTGATTATAAACTTTTTGAAAGGTAGTAAAAGGGATATGAATCTGTCCTCCAAAATCAAAATCACCTTGTTTAAAAACTCCAATAACCTTATAGCTTATATCATCCAGCTCAATATATTCGCCTATTGCAACTTCATCTTTTTCAAATAATTGTTCATATGCATCTGTGGAGATAACTGCAACCTTCTTAGTCTGTTCAATATCATTTTGATTAATGAATCTACCGCTTGTCAAATTCTTTTTTTGAATTAGATCCAATAGTGGAAGATCTCCAATTATACCAAAACCAGCAGATAAAATGCCTCTAACTACTTGAGACTGTCTTGAATTACGAGGAACCAAAAATTTAATTCCCTGAACATTATTTTTGATCTTTTCAAGATGAGAATATTTTATTCTTGGTGCTCTTCCTTCTTGATATCCTTTAAAGGGCATGCTTGTTGATTGTCCCCAAATAAATACACTATTTGTTGCATAATCTCCAAATTGGACATTAAACTTGTTTTCTATTCCTCTTGCTGATCCTAAAAGAGCAATTAAAAGTAAAATTCCCCACCAAACACCAATCATAGTTATAATGGTTCTAATCTTATTTTTGGTTAAGCTTTCTGAAAGCTCTTGCCATGTGTCAAAATCAAATAAAAATCTAAACATAATTATTCGTCTCTTAGTGCAACAATTGGTTTTATTCCTGAAGCTCTATTAGCAGGCAGCCATGCTGCAATAGTCCCGGCTAGAATCAGTGTTATTGTGGCTCCAATAACTAAACTTGTACTCACCCCAGGATCTGTTATCCAATATTCTTTTAATGTTTCTTCCATTGAATCTAGAATTACACTACCAGCAATTAATCCAAGAAATCCTGAAATTGAAGTAATTAAAATTGATTCAAAAGTTATTAAACGTTCTATAGAAACTGGTGGAGCTCCCAAAGCTTTTCTAATGCCTATCTCTTTTGTTCTCTCTTTAACAATAAATATCATAATATTACTAATCCCTACAATACCTGCTATTAATGTTCCAAAGCCAATAATCAGTACTAGAATCGATAGTACATAATTAAATTGTGATACTTCTTCTAGTGCCTGAGCTTGATTTCTTATTCTAACTGCAGCTTGATCTTCAGGTGCAATAGAGAAAATCTGCTTAATTCTTCTTTTCAACTTATTGCTAAATTCAATAGCCTGATCACCAGACATGCTTGGATTGAATGTTAAATTTATCTGATCAATATAATCATTGCTACCATAGATTTGTTGTGTTGTACTAATTGGCATATAGATGATTCTTTCTTCATTACTATCTGACCCTTCGGCCTTATCAACAAACAGTCCAACCACCTTGTATTTTATCTTACTAAGATCTATATATTTCCCAATAGGATCCTCTCCATTAAATAAATCCTCCCAGACTAATTTTCCTATAACAATATTTTTTGCTTTATTTTTTATATCTAATTGATTGATATATCTTCCTTTTATAATATCAGTTTTTTCAATGAACTGATGATCTGGATTTACAGCTCTTATAGTATAATTGCTTTTTTCATCCTTATATGATGCAGTTAAATTTTTATATACTCTTCCAGAAATAAACTCTATATCATCTTTATATTCTTTTTTTAGGATTTCATATAGCTCATTATCAAATTGAATTCTTCTACCTACCTGCATTCCCTCAACGGCCTTAGTAGTTCTTCCAGAAAATATAAAAATTGAGTTATTTGCATCTCCCGCAAATTCAGAGTTAAAAGAATTTTGTAATCCGTTGGCAACTCCAAATAATATGGCAAATAGCATTATAGCAAATGCAACTGTAAAGCCTGAAAGTAGAGTTCTTAATTTATTCTTATTAATACTCTGAAAAATTTCTCTAAAAAACCCAAAATCAATCATAATTTAACACCTAACTTGTTTAATGTTTTTATCCTGCATAATAATTCCATCTTTTAATTTTATTATTCTCTTACACATGTTGGCAATATCCGTTTCATGCGTGACAATAAGAAGAGTTCTGCCTTCATCATTAAGTTGTTGTAAAAACTGCATTAATTCAACAGATGTAGCTGAATCTAAAGCTCCCGTAGGTTCATCTGCTAATAAAAGTTTAGGCTCTGCAGCAAGTGCTCTAGCAATGGCTACTCTTTGTTTCTGACCTCCCGATAATTCATTAGGAAGATGCTTTGCCCAGTTTTTAAGACCAACTTTGTCTAAATGAAAAAGAGCTTTTTCCTGTCTTTTTTTTCTTCCTAATCCTTGATAATATAAAGGAAGTGCAACATTTTCTAATGCATTTTTAAAGTTTATTAAATTAAATGACTGAAAAACAAAGCCTAAAAACTTGTTTCTATATTGAGCAGCCTTCTTTTCATTTAAATTCTTTATTTCAACACCATCTAACGTATATTCACCTTCATCATGCTCATCAAGAATCCCAATTATATTCAATAATGTTGATTTACCAGATCCAGAAGAACCCATAATTGCAACCATCTCCCCTTTTTCTATATTTAAATCTATACCTTTTAAAACGTGCAAACTTGAATCACCCATTTTATAAGATTTATGAAGTTTATTGATTTTAAGCATATATTTTTTTATTAATAAATTTTGTCAAATTTTAATATTAATTCTTTTTTAATGTTTGAATGTCTTTAAAAAACTTCTCAAATAATCTTACTCCCTTGGAAGTTATTTTATATCTAGTCTTAGGATAATTATTTTCAAAACATTTATTTACATTAATATATTTTTCTCCCCCTAATTTTTTTAATTGAATACTCAAATTTCCTTTTGTTGATTCTGTTATTTTTAGTAAATAGTTGAAATCACAGGTGTCAACAGAAATTAAAGTTGACATTATTTTTAATCGAATGATATTAAAAAGTATTTTATCCATAAACCTTACTCATTAGATTTATGAAAATATAAAAATAAGCCAGGAATTGTAAACCCTAAGCTTAAAGAAAATAAATTTACATATGTATATGAAATTTCGGGAATTAATGATGATAAAGTCAAAATCAGTAGTATTGACGCCCCGCCAAGAGTAACTGGTAAAAATTTAATTAATATTCCTGAGATTAATAGGCAAATAGCTGAAGTAAATAATATTAAAAATTGTATTGTAGCTCCTGCAAAGCCTTGAATAGCAGATAATAGAATAATAAATAACCAAGCAATTCCAAATATACTCCAAATGATCTTTATAGTCCTGCTTAAATGTGTCTCATAACCTATTTCCCTTCCCATTTTAATATTATAATTTGTCATAAAAACGGCTCCAAAAAAGGGTATAATAGTCCAAAACAATATATGATGCATATCTGTTTCGAACAAATGCAACAAATTAAAATATATAATAGACATTATTGAAATTAAGGCACCCCAGAAAATTAAATTCAATGAAAATGGCCTTAGCTGTTCCTTGGTTTTATTAATCATTTGATTAATAATTTCAATGTGTTCTTTTGTGTCCATAATTTAAAAATTTGAACAAATATAAACTAGTTTATTTTATAAACCAAATATATTATTATTTTAGTTGCCTAAACTAAAAGTTGCTTATAAGTAATATTATTACAGCATTTATTCTGTTTTGCATAGTTCTATTTATTAAAAGGGAGTTTAAATAAATCTTCAACATTACATTTAAGCGTTTTTGCAATTTTTAATGCAAGAACAGT